>SMVA01355876.1_pt1 | contig 21484 bp, 20 predicted proteins | sample 2456451 | NCBI WGS metagenome assembly SMVA01 (sample SAMN11095933, study PRJNA526329) | marine sediment metagenome | biome: Marine sediment; feature: Surficial sediment; material: Deep marine sediment; isolation source: Hadal surficial sediment | place: Pacific Ocean | collected 2014-05 | depth... | reverse complement strand
GAAAGCCGTGCGTAAATTTGCGTTCCGTAATGGCACGCTCATTACGACCACGATCCTGCCGAGTACTGGCGAGAGTTCGTGTTTCGGCACGCGACCAGGTTCGATACTCCTGATCGATGCGCTCACCGGTGGTGATCCGCAGAATCCGATCATCGATTTCAACCAGGACGGTGTGATTGATGATGGCGACCTCATAACGGTAAATGGTGAAGCGTATGCCGCGGGCATTCTGTTCAACCAGGAGGACCTAGATGGATCGCTGGTTGATCTGTCGACGCTGGGCGGCGAAGGCGACTCTGACTTCCTGTTCATCAGTGGTGGCAGCGAAACGATTACCTATCGGATCGATGACATCAATGACAACCGCACGGGCAGATTGTCCTGGCGGGAACTCGAACAATCGAACTAGGAGGCAGTATGAGACGTATAGCCAGATTCCTGATAGTCAGTGTGCTGCTGCTGAGCAGCACACACCTGGTCCATGCCGCATCGTCCTACGATGCACCGCAGAAGAGCACAACTGGCACGATACAGGAGCTCAATTTTGCGCAGAACAGCATGATCCTCAGTGGCTTCACCTACTATGCCGCACTTGATGTGAATGTTGAGATTCGCGGAACGTTCGGCGCCTTCACGATGCTGCAGACGGGTATGAAGGTGTACATCGTCTATCGGCTGATCTCGGGCACGCAGCGCGAACTCGTTGAGATCAGGCAACTGCCGGATAATATGACCCTCGAAGAAGCCTAGCCTCAGCCACGGCGATCACGCACAGGACAGCGGATCGCCGTTTGCGTATTCAACGATTCCATCACCATCACTGTCACGCGCCAGCGCAACTCTGCCCTGGGCGTTGATGATCACGGCCCGCGAGTGCTTCGCCTCACGCGAAGCCGGGCAGTACTGGAACGTGCCGTTCTGCCAGGCGGTGTAGCCCTTAGCGGAGAACTGCAGGTAGCTGCGATTGCGAAATGCGCGCCAATACAGCGTTGCGCGGTCTTCCAGTGCCGGCATGACGCCGAACAGCGCTTCGTCGGGTTCCCTCTTGCCATTGCGGTTGCGGTCCGCGTAGATCAGTCCGCCCTGTGCCCAGTGTTTGCGCTGGCCACAGCGTGCACCGGCTGCACCGGTTACCCCGGCTCTCGGACAGAACGTTACGGTGACCCCATGAACTATCGCACTGGCCCGGGCAAGATTAACGGCGCCGACGATGGCGTTCGCTGCGGCCGTCGCCCGTTGCGCTGCGATGAAATCCGCCATCGCGGGTAAGCTGCGGCCCAGCAGCACGCTGACAATGCTCAACACCACCAGAAGCTGGATGAGCGTCAAGCCCGGGCTACCGGCCGGTGTTAGACCGGCTGAAGATGTCGGGTTGTTCGTTGCCACTCACTCATTGAACGATAGCGGCCAGCGATGCGCGTTGGCCGATCACGAGCGTTTGTGTAGGGAGACGACTATTCGAGATCGAGTTTTTTTAACCGGTAGCGCAGGGCGCGAAACGTGATCCCAAGCTCTTTAGCCGCCGCGGTTTTATTCCAGCGGGTGGCTTCGAGCGCAGTGACGATCAGCTTGCGTTCGATCTCCTCGAGGAATTCTTCCAGGGATTGCCCCGGCGCGAGTGCGGTGGCAAGTGGCGTGGCTGCAGGGGGTGAGCCGGCATCTTCGATTTTTTCGCCTGTTGCGGAAGACGCTTGCGGCGGGCGTGTCTCTTCCAGGATCGAGCTGCCGAGGTGCAGGTCTGTTGCCTCGATCGTTGCGTTTTCACACAGCGTAAACGCCCGCTCCAGCACGTTTTCGAGTTCCCGGACGTTACCGGGGAAATCGTAGTTCTGTAATGCACGCAACGCCGCTGCGGATAGGTCCGGCACGTTGCCGCTGTATTCCGCTGCAAGCCTGGCGAGAATCTGGCTGGTTAATTCCGCGATATCTGCGGATCGTTCGCGCAAGCTCGGCATCGCGAGTTCGATGACGTTCAGACGGTAGTAAAGATCCTGCCGGAAGCGATTTTCAGCCACCTCGCGAGACAGATCCTTGTGCGTGGCTGAGAGGATTCGGACGTCGATCGACTCTTCGGTTGGAGCACCCACCGCGCGGATGGCTTTTTCCTGAATCGCGCGCAGCAGTTTTACCTGCATGGACAACGGCAGGTCGGCGACCTCATCGAGAAACAACGTGCCGCCAGCAGCCGCTTGAAAAAGGCCCTCTTTATCGGCAACTGCGCCGGTAAAACTGCCTTTCAGGTGACCGAAGAATTCGCTTTCCATAAGCTCGGTGGGAATCGCGCCGCAGTTCACCGGAATGAACGGATGGCTGGCACGGGGACCTTGTTCGTGAATCAACCGCGCGGCGACTTCTTTGCCCGAGCCGGATTCGCCGCTGATATAAATGGGTGCCTGACTGCGGGCAAGCTTGGCGATCTGCTCGCGCAGCCGCAACATGGTGGCGGAATTGCCCGTCAGTTTGGTCGTGCTTTTGATGCTGGTTTCCGTGATGGGCGTGACGCGCAATGCCGTGTCGACGAGACTGCGCAACTGATCGAGATCTACCGGCTTCTGGACAAAATCAAATGCGCCAGCCTTCAGGGCGCTGATAGCGGTGTCCATGTTGCCAAATGCCGTGATCACCGCCACTGGCAGGCCGGGGACACACTCGACAATGTGATTCACCAGTTCGAGCCCATCGCCATCGGGCAGGTGCATGTCGGTCAGACACAAATCGAAGCGCTCCTTTTCGAGTAACGATCTGGCAGTCGCGAGATCGGGTGCTGCGGATGTGTCAACGTTCATCCGGCCGAGAGTAATTTCCAGCAGCTCACGTATATCGGGTTCATCGTCGACGATGAGTGCGCGTTTGCGTGTCATGCCGTAATCCTGTCAGGATGGGCGAAGGTAATACGAAAACAGCTGCCACCGCTGTCGTGTGGGTAGTACGTCAATCTCGCCTGGTTCGCTTCGCAGATTTCACGGGAGATGTACAGACCGAGCCCCGTGCCGCTGGACGTCGTCGTAAAAAAAGGTTCGAACAGTTTCGGCAACTGCTCCTCAGAGACACCGGATCCGCGATCGATGACATTCAGGTAGGGCCGATCCGTGTGCTTGTCCAGGCCGCCTTCCAGGCGTACGTAAGAACCTTTGCCGGCTTCGGCACTGTGGCGCAGAGCGTTGTTGACAAGATTTGTCAGCGCCTGGCCAAGATGGCTCTGGTCGATTCGCACCTGCGTATCCTGGGGTTCGACTTCGATTTCAATCACGGCATCGCGCAGGGTCTCTTTCAATCCCGTCGCAAATTCCTTGAGGTATTTGTGTAATTCCAGTCTAACCGGTGCCGGGCGTTTCCGGCGTGACATCTCCAGCACGTTTTCTATGACTTTGTTCATGCGTTTGCAATGATCGTGGATGATGTCGGTGAATCTTGCGTCGCTTTTATCGAGATTTTCGGATTCGCTCAACAGTTGTGCGGCATGGCTGATGACTCCCAGAGGATTGCGGATTTCATGTGCGATGTTCGCAGACAGGCCGCCAAGTGCTGCAAGCTTCAATTGTTGTGCCTGTTGCTGGATCTCACCGGTATCTTCAATAAATATCGTAACGTCACCGCGCGTGTCGCTGGCGCGGACGGCGGAGAAGTTGACTTTGATTTCCGGCGTATTCTGACTGGCCTGAAATGGCGGAATCCGCAGGTGCGAGTCGGCCCGCCAGGAATTCAGGTGTCGGGCGAGCTTTTTGGGCAACCCCGAGAGTTCCGCATCCTGCACCTGGCCGAGCAACGCCCGCGCAGACTGATTTGCCATACGGACGTTGTTGTCACGGTCGACAAGCACGATACCGGTGCGCATCCGTTGCACGATCTGGCGATTGACGCGTTCGAGATCGGCAAGTTCGGCCGCCTGTGTGAGAGAGCGAATGTCGTTTTCCCGAATGCGCCGCGAGAGGTTCTGAATGATGAGCGAAATGGCAAAATAAAGGCTGCCGAGGATGCCTGCCTGAAAGAAGTCGTCATAGAGTGCCGGTGCGGAGAGCGAGAGATAGAATTCCTCGTAGAGGACCGCAATGGTTGCAATTGCCGGTAACAGGGTCGCAATTCGGCCGAATGTGATGATTGCTCCGGTGGCCATGGAGACGAGGATCAGCACGCCGAGACCACTGGCGACACCACCGCTCAGATACATCATCCAGGTCAGTGCGCATACATCGAACACGACCAGTGCGAACGCAGGGTACTGGCTGGTGAATGTGCGCGGCGGAACGAACCGTATGGTGAGCGCGATGCAAAAGTTGGCCGCGATGTAGGTGATGGTGACCCAGGCAAACCAGATCGGGTCAAGCGTGCCGAGTCGCGAGGCGATGATGTTCTGAGAGAACACGATCAGCAGCGCCAGACCGACGAGTATCCGATAAAAATCGTAGACTTTCAGCAGGCCGAGATTCAGTTCCAGACGGCGACGTTCAATCTCTTCGAGAATTTCGGAAGGATGGTTCATCACGACGCTACGACGAAAGCACTGTCCGTGTCATAGCTGCAGCATAGCGGAAAAGCAACGCTGGATCTGTGAGGTCAATCGACGAATGGCAGCCAGCTGAACAGGCCTTTCTTCTCCTCTTCTTCGTCTTTCGGGGGATCCTGTTGCGCGATCTCGGGTGGCACAAAACCCTCGGGATGCCGGATTCGCAGCGGTGGTGGTACATCCGGCCGATCCAGTAGACCGAATGAGATGAGGTTGGTCCAGGAACGATCCCGGTTGCGAATCTGCTCGGCCAGCAACAGACTGCCCGTTTCGTCGAACGCGTCGTACTGCGGGAAGTTGACGGCGAGTACACGCAACGCATCGTTCGCAGAATCTTCCAGGCCGAGTTTGTAATTAGCTTCGACCATGAGTGCCAGCGCATCCGCGGCGACCGTGGATTTCGAATAGGATTCGACGACGTAACGCGCGCGATTACTCGCGGCCACATAGGCGCCGCGGTGCATGTAAAAATTGGCGATGTTCAGCTCCGATCGGGCGAGCAAATTGCGCATGTAGATCATGCGTTGCTTCGCATCCGGTGCATACTTGCTGGTGGGAAATCTGGCGAGCAGTTGCGCGAAATCAGCGTAGGATTCCGCCACCGAAGTGATGTCCCGTTTGGACGAATCTGAGGCAAAAAACCGATCGAACAGGCCCGAGTTCTTGTTGTAGGCTGCGAGACCTTTCATATAGTAGGCGTAGTCGATGTCGGGGTGCTGCGGGTGCATGCGGATGAACTTGTCGGCAGAAGTTCTGGCACGCTCGTAGGCGACCGACATGTAATGGGCGTAGATGATCTCGAGCTGCGCCTGATCGGCATACCGACCGAACGGAAACCGAGACTCGAGCATTTGCAGGCCATTGATTGCGAGTGCGTAGTTGCCTGAGCGCATGCTGCGCTGGCTGTCTCGATAGAGGATTGCCTCGGTGGTGTCGAGATCTATTTCTTCGGCGGCGTCGCTCGCACCGTCGCCGAAGAACGGCATCCAGGAACAACCCGTGGCGAAGACCAGAAGGAATGCTGCGGTGAGCCAGAGTTTCATGATTCCCCGACCTGGGAGTAGAAAAGTTTCGCTAATTTACCGATTTGACGTACGGTTGCAAGAAAGGTTCGCACCGGGTCATTTTACAGGTAGATGAACGATCGCTGCAAAGGCGCCAGTCTCAATGAGCTCGGAACTGCCGATTAACCTCGAACTGGCCGTCCCGGTGGAGCTTGGCGGGCGGCGTCTGGACCGGGTTGCGGCCGAATTATTCGACGAATACTCCCGCGCCAGCCTTGCAGCGTGGATCCAGTGCGGTGACCTGACGCTCGACGGCCGGGCCGTCAAGCCCAGAACCCGGGTAATCGGCGGGGAGGTCCTGCGATTGAGCACAGTCGTGCGTCCCAGAGAAGACTGGCTAACCGGCCAGGATGTGCCCTTCGAGGTGGTTTACGAAGACGCCTCCATGCTGGTGGTGGCCAAGCCCGTCGGCATTGTCGTGCATCCCGGCGCCGGCAACCCGGATGGCACGCTGGTCAACGGCTTGCTGCAGTACCGCGAAGCCCTCAGCCTGCTGCCGCGCGCCGGCATCATACATCGGCTGGATAAGGATACGAGTGGCTTGCTGCTTGTTGCGGCGACCCTGCAATCTCAGCAGGCACTGACCCGCGCGCTGGCCGCACGGGAGATCGAGCGGCGCTATCTGGCCATCACCGAAGGGTTGATGATCTCCGGCCGTGATATTGAATCGCCCATTGGCCGTGATCCGCGTCATCGAACGCGGCAGAAAGTCCGCGCCGATGGGCGACCTGCTCTCACCCGCGTTCGACTGCGCCAGCGCTATCGGGCGCATTGCCTGATCGAAGCGGAGCTTGCCACAGGACGTACCCATCAGATTCGGGTGCATCTGGCGAGTGTCGGCCATCCTCTCGTGGGCGATCGCCGCTATGGCGCGCGCGGCAAGCTGCCGCGAGGCGCCGATCCTGCTCTGGTGGAATGCCTGCAGGGATTCGATCGCCAGGCATTGCATGCCTATAAGCTTGTCCTGTCGCATCCCGAGACCGGCGAGAAAATGGCGTTCGAATCTGCCATGGCGCCGGATATGGCGGAGCTGGTTGGCCATCTCGAACGGGATCTCGAGGCCGGAGTGTGAAGGCCTGCGACGCTGAGTGTGAATGAGCCCCCAGGCATGGACGCGATAATGCCGCGCTGGCCGTTGACCGGTGTCGTTGGGGTAATGACGACGACTCGAAGCGGTGGCGTCAGTCAGGGTAGCTTTGCGGGGTTAAATCTGGCACAGCATGTGGGAGACGATGCTGCCGCGGTTCGGGTTAATCGCGAACGTCTGCTTGCGGCAATCGAGTGTGACCGCATTGGCTGGCTAGAGCAGGTGCATGGTGTCGACTGCGTCCGCACCGACCGCGCCTCAGCGGCAGCGCTGCCGCGCGCGGATGCCCAATGGACCACCAAGCCGGGTATTGCCATTGCCGTTTTGACGGCCGACTGCCTGCCGGTGGTGATTGCCCAGCGCAATGGTCTGGCGATCGCGGTAGCGCACGCCGGTTGGCGGGGTTTGCTTGCCGGCGTACTGCGTGCGACGCTGCAGGCTTTACCGTGTGAGGCAGTCGATTGTGTCGCCTGGATCGGTCCGGCCATCAGCCAGCAGGTCTACGAAGTCGGTGAAGATGTTGCGGCGGCGGTACGTCAAAGCGCGGCTTACAACACCCCTGACCGTAGTACGCACGCAACCGACATCCTTGCAGCGGGCGCGCGGCAGGGTAAATATCAACTGGATCTGTTTGCGCTGGCGCAACGCGATCTGGCTGCCCTGGGGATCCGTGAGGTTTACGGCGAGCGGATCTGCACGGCGGCTTCTGCCACGCTGTATTCTTATCGGCGCGATAGCGTTACCGGCCGCATGGCTACCGTCGCCTGGCTGTTAGACAAGCCTGCTTGATGTAAGCCAATCGGCGCAAGGCCTTGTCTTGCGCAACGCTGGCTTTGGCGGTGGACTCAAACAGACAACGCTTGAGGGGCAGTCGCAAGCAGAAAATGCTTGAGGGGGCAGTCGCAAAAATAATACCCGAATGGTTAATCGCCTAAACGGCAGTGCAGTAGTTTGCGACCCCTGTTTGTGCGTCATCGATCCGCTCCTGCCGTTCTTCCTCCGGCATCATCCGTTCGACGCCATCCGTGCCGCGAACCCGGATCCGCGGACTGCCTGTGAGCCTGGCCAGAACACCGCGGGACTTTTCGCAATTCGCGTCACGCGCGCTGACCTGTTCGATCTGCCGTCGTGCCTCCTCGGCACGCAGACCTTCGAGCATTTCCCGCTGCGCTGCGTCCATCGTGTTGGCTTCATCGGTGGCTGCCGTGGCCGGGAAACTCTGTGGTTGCGTGCCAGAAGCGGCGGTATTTTGGGCAACAATATTGCCGGTGTGAGAGCCGCCGGTGCGTGTGGAGATCTGTTCGGCCGTCACTTCGCGCGGCCGTTGTTGCGTGAAGTTGACCACCCCGTCTGCATCGACCCAGCGATAGACCTCTTCGGCCAGCACACTGCCGGTTATGCCCATCAGTAGAAATAGAACCAAGTTTTTACCCATGTCGGTTACTCGTTGCTGCTGGGCACATTGTAACGCTCCGGCGGGATGCGACCTATGGCTTGGTTGGTGGGCAAATTGATACCTGCTTCTCAGTTTCGTTGACATGACTGGAACTTACCCCAAGAATAGCCGCCTCCTGGCAGTAGGCACTGGCAAATTAGCCAGAAAATTCAACCAGTTATGCCGTTAGGATTAGCGGCGCGGGACGCTTTGTGGGTACAGATAAGACGAACATAGGAGAAGCGCTGTCCGGCGGCGAGATGCTGATTCGCGCCCTGCAGGATGCGGGGGTCGAGTACATCTTCGGCTATCCGGGCGGTTCGGCCTTGCACATTTATGATGCGATCTTCCGGCAACAGGAGGTCGAGCATATTCTGGTGCGCCACGAGCAGGCAGCCACTCACATGGCGGATGCCTATGCCCGGGTGACCGGTAAAGCGGGCGTGGTCCTCGTCACCTCGGGGCCCGGAGCAACCAACGCGATCACCGGCCTCGCGACGGCGCATATGGACTCGAGTCCGATCGTCGTGATCTCAGGCCAGGTGCCCAACCCCCTCATCGGCACCGACGCTTTTCAGGAAACGGACATGGTGGGCATATCCCGTCCTGTGGTGAAACACAGTTTTCTGGTCAAACGCTGTGAAGATATTCCGGAAATGGTCGCCAAGGCGTTCCACATCGCCACCACCGGCCGGCCCGGTCCGGTCGTCATCGATGTGCCCAAAGATACAACGGATCCGGAAATCACCGCGATCTACCACTATCCGCGGCAGGTCAGCCTGCGTTCCTACAATCCGGCGGTGCGTGGCAATGGCCGGCAGATTCGCAAAGCCGCAGCGGCGCTGCTCGACGCCAAGCGCCCGATAGTTTATGCCGGCGGTGGAGTGGTAATCGGTGCCGCTGATGAAAAACTCATTGAGATTGCCCGGTTGCTGAACCTGCCGGTGACGAACACGCTGATGGGTCTCGGTGGATTCCCGGGCAACGATGATCAATTTCTCGGCATGCTCGGCATGCATGGCACCTATGAAGCCAACATGGCGATGCATCACGCGGATGTGATACTGGCGGTGGGAGCACGTTTCGATGACCGGGTGACGAACGCTCCGGATAAATTCTGTCCGGATGCCACGATCATCCATATCGATGTAGACCCCGCATCGATATCGAAGATTATCCGGGCGAACATTCCGATCGTTGGTCAGGTCGCCAGTGTACTCGGTGATCTGGCGCAAATTCTTCGCAATGAGAAAGACAAAGACCCCACTCGAGGGGACGCAGACGCGCTGCAAGCCTGGTGGGAGCGAATTGCCGGGTGGCGCGAAGCACACGGCCTGGATCACAACCTGAAGCCCGAGCCCGGGCAGCCGATTCTGCCGCAGCTCGCAGTGCAGACGTTGTACAAAGTCACGCAGGGTAACGCGTTTGTGACCAGCGACGTGGGTCAGCACCAGATGTTCGCCGCTCAGTATTATAAATTCGACAAACCGCGGCGCTGGATCAATTCCGGTGGCCTGGGCACCATGGGATTTGGGTTGCCTGCGGCCATGGGTGTGCAATTTGCCTATCCCGATGCGACGGTAGCCTGTGTCACGGGAGAAGGCAGTTTCATGATGAACATGCAGGAGTTGTCCACCTGCCTGCAGTACGGATTGCCAATCAAAATCGTCAATCTCAACAATCAGTCGCTCGGGATGGTCAAGCAATGGCAGGATATGCAATACGGCGGGCGTCACTCGCAAAGCACCTATAGCGATTCTCTACCTGATTTCAAAACTCTGGTGGAAGCTTTCGGCCATGTCGGTTTCAAAGTTGAGAAGGGCGAGGATCTCGAGCCGGCGATGCGCGAGGCCTTCGGCAAGAAATTGAAGAGCCGTACCGTTTTTGTCGACGTCTGGGTGGATCCGCACGAACACGTCTACCCGATGGCAATCAAAGGCGGATCAATGCAGGACATGTATCTCAGCAAGATCACGAGTAGCATCCAGGGGGACTACATGTAATGCGTCACATCATCGCAGTGTTACTGGAGAATGAAGCTGGCGCGCTGTCGCGGGTGGTGGGTTTGTTTGCTCAGCGCAATTACAACATTGAAAGTCTGACGGTGGCGCGCACAGAAGATCCAACGCTTTCGCGGATCACTCTGACCACCGAGGGGGACGACGGCAAAATTGAACAGATCATGAAGCACCTTTATAAGGTGATCGAAGTCGTTAAGGTGGTCGACCTGAACGAGGCTGAGTATATCGAGCGCGAGCTGATGCTGGTCAAGGTCGCAGCCGAAAGCAGCGCGCGCGCCGAAATTAAGAGGACAGTCGACATTTTTCGGGGTCAAATCATCGATGTAACTCCGAATTGCTACACGATACAGTTGTCGGGACCGAGCGAGAAGCTCGATGCGTTTATCAGATCTCTGGGTAAAACGAGCATTCTCGAAGTGGCGCGCACGGGTGTGACAGGGATCAGCCGTGGTGAAAAAGTTCTGGCGCTTTAAGCCCCGGAAGCTGACTTTACCCGCCGTCGTGGGTCACAGCGTCAGTTGAATCATGGTAGTGGGAGCCTATTGAAAAACAAACTCCTATCATCATAAGTTGTTGTAAAGGGAGGTCTCATGCAAGTTTATTACGATAAAGACGCCGATCTGTCGATCATTCAAAAAATGAATGTTCTCGTTATTGGCTATGGTTCACAAGGACACGCACACGCGAACAATCTGCGTGATTCGGGCGTGGAGAATGTGACGGTCGGACTGCGTAGTGGCTCGGATTCCTGGCACAAGGCCGAGAGCGCGGGATTCAAAGTTTCGGAAGTCGCTGATGGGGTTGACGGCGCCGATCTGGTGATGGTTCTCGCGCCCGATGAACATCAGCAGATGCTCTATCGCGAGCAGATTCTACCGAACGTCAAAGAGGGCGCGACGCTTGCGTTTGCTCACGGCTTCAATATTCATTTCGAGTTGATCGAACCGCGCGCAGATCTGGATGTGATCATGATCGCGCCGAAAGGTCCCGGCCACACCGTGCGCTCGACCTATGTGGAGGGAGGTGGAGTACCCAGCCTGATCGCGATGTTTCAGGACGCCAGCGGCCAGGCGAAAAACACCGCGTTGTCCTACGCGTCGGCGAACGGTGGCGGTCGTGCTGGAATCATCGAAACCACATTCCGCGAAGAGACGGAAACCGACCTCTTCGGCGAACAGGTGGTGCTCTGCGGAGGAGTCTCGGCGCTGGTGACGGCCGGTTTCGAGACGCTGGTGGAAGCGGGGTATGCCCCGGAAATGGCATACTTCGAATGTCTTCATGAGCTGAAACTCATCGTCGATTTTTTCTACGAAGGCGGTATCACGAATATGTGGTACACCGTTTCCAACACCGCAGAATACGGCGGTTTGACACGCGGCGCGCGACTCGTGACCGATGAGACGAAGGCCGAGATGAAGCGTATCCTCGAGGAGATACAAACTGGCCGTTTCGCAAAGGAGTTTGTCGCTGAGTATCAGGCGGGTGCGCCGAGCATCAAAGCCATGCGCCGCATCAGCCGGAACCATCAGATTGAACAGGTTGGCGAACGATTGCGAGCAATGATGCCGTGGATCCAGGAGAATCGTCTGGTCGACAAGGATAAGAATTGAGACGCAAGCAGGTACGCGGGTGATCGGGTACGCGAGAGCGGGTACATGGACGAAGGTGACAATCAACAACTGCATGCCGTGAACGACGACGGCGGTGCAACGGGTGAATCGACCAAGCAGCGTCGACGCGGCATCTATCTGTTACCGAATTTCATTACCACGGCTGCTCTGTTTGCCGGTTTCTACGCCATCGTTGCAGGTATGAACGGTAATTTTATTGCCGCTTCGATGGCGATTTTCGCGGCCGGACTGCTGGATACGGCCGATGGCCGGGTCGCGCGCTGGACGCGCACGGAAAGTCAATTTGGCGCGGAGTACGATAGCCTGTCGGACATGGTGGCGTTCGGTGTGGCTCCGGCGCTTGTTGCCTTTTCCTGGGGACTGGACACTCTCGGGCAGATCGGCTGGGTTGTCACCTTTGTCTATATGGCCTGTGCGGCCCTGCGTCTTGCGCGTTTCAATACCAAAGGTGACAACAATACGTTCACGGGACTCGCCACTCCCGCTGCCGCTGGCATCATCGCCTTCAGTATCTGGACCTGGGCCGATTCGGGCCTCGGCCCGCCGTCGAGAGGGGCCGCAGCAGCAATGGCGGTAATGGTTGTCGGGGCGGCGCTGCTGATGGTTTCCAATATCGTCTATTTCTCACCAAAAGTGCTGGACCTGAAAGGCCGAGTGCCGTTTATCACGCTCGTGCTCGTGGTTATGGTTTTCGCCATCATGCTGGTGGATCCGCCCAGGGTGCTGTTGCTGATGGCGATCACCTACGCATTGTCCGGCCCGCTGCAGATGCTCTGGCGCAAAGTTGCCGAGAAACGGCGTGCCGCAAGAGCCGATCCGGATCGCTGAGGGAAACGCGCGTTAGGGGAACCCGTCGCAACATCAACGCTCTAACAGACAATTGTCGCAATCGGATCACAAGGAGCTAAACGTGTTGATTCGCCAGAAACCGGATATCCCGAGCTTTGATATCACCTCGGAATCGCATTATCTCAACAGGCGATCTTTCGTTGCGGGCGCGGCTGCCGGTGTGGCATTGCTTGGTACCGGACAGGTATTGGGGAGCATCGGCTACGCTGGCGTGGATCTCGGTGGCGAGGTGACCCCTGAATCGATTGTGACCAGCCACAACAATTTCTATGAGTTCGGTACCGGCAAATCGGATCCCTCGGAGCATGCCCACCAGCTCACCACGAGCCCCTGGAAAGTCAAAGTCAGTGGGGCGGCGGCCAAGACCGGCGATTTCGACTACCCAGACATCATCAAAGGCCTCACGCCGGAAGAACGCATCTACCGCTTTCGCTGTGTGGAAGCCTGGTCGTTGGTGGTGCCGTGGCTCGGCATTCCGCTGAAGGACATACTTGCCCGATTCGAGCCAACCAGCAAAGCAAAGTACGTCGAGTTCACCACCCTGTATCGGCCGCGGGAAATGCCCGGTCAACGCAGTTACTTCAGCAGCATCGATTGGCCTTATGTGGAAGGTCTGCGGCTCGATGAAGCCTACCATCCGTTGACGATCATGGCTGTCGGCGTTTACGGCAAGGATCTGCCGAATCAGAACGGTGCACCGTGGCGTCTGATCGTGCCATGGAAGTATGGCTTCAAGAGTATTAAATCGATCGTGAAGATTCGCTTTACCGAGCGCGAACCGAAGAACAGCTGGCAGGTGATCGCGCCGCGCGAGTACGGTTTCTACGCGAACGTCAATCCGGCTGTGCACCATCCGCGCTGGAGTCAGGCGAGCGAACGGCGGCTGCCCAGCACGCTGTTCAACCAAAATCGTATGCCCACGTTACCGTTTAATGGCTACGCCGAGCAGGTCGCTTCTCTGTATTCGGGCATGGATCTGTCCCGCCATTTTTGATCACGTCGCGAAACCGGTTCTGTTTGTTCTGCTGAGCCTGCCGCTTGGCTGGCTCGGTTTTGCCATAGCCGGTGAGCTGAATGCACCTGGCAGCATGCTGGGTGCCGACCCGGCGGTGGAGGTCGTGCGATATCTGGGCGAATGGTCGATCCGACTGTTGTTGCTGACGTTGTCGGTTTCGAGCGTGCGGCGGCTTGCGCGTTTTCCGAAAATACTGCAGCTGCGGCGGATGATCGGTTTGTTCGCGTTCAGTTATGTCGTTTGTCACTTTACCGCCTATCTTGGGTTCCTCGCCGAGTTCGACCTGTTGCTCATCAAAGAGGACCTGGTTGAGCGTACCTACATCACCGTTGGCTTTCTGGGGCTACTATTGCTCGTGCCGCTGGCAGTGACATCGACCAATCGCTGGCGCCGCCGGCTTGGCGCTACCTGGCGCAAGCTGCACCGGGCGATCTATCTCATAGTGCCGTTGGGGTTGGTGCATCTGCTGTGGTTGACGAAAGATCAATATGGTGAAGTGGTGGTCTACGCCATGATCTTTCTGGCTTTGATGCTGGAGCGGCTTGTTGCGCATCGGCGGGCGAGTTAGGTCCTGTCCAGAAATTCGAATCCGCAGTCAGTAGCGTTGCGGTCAGCATCGAACGGGGGGTGCAGGAATTTCTGGATAGGAACGAGTTAGAACGCGAGTTAGAACGTGAGTTTGAGAACGCGTCAGGTTCAGGCTGACGACTTCATCTGCTCAATCCTCTTGCCGCTCGCGTCCGCCAGGTCGCGCAGACAACGTTCGCTGTCTTCCCAGCCAATGCAGGCATCCGTGACACTCTGGCCATACTGCATTGCATCGAGCTGAGTGATTCGCTGATTGCCTTCCACCAGATTACTTTCGATCATCACGCCAAAAATTCGCCGCTCCCCTTCGCTGAGTTGCCGACAGATGTCTTTACAGACATTGATCTGCTTGCGATGGTCTTTCTCGCTGTTGGCGTGACTCATGTCGATCATCACTCGATCCTCGAGACCTGCCTGATCCAGCAACCGGCTGGCGTAGTGCACCGAGGGATTGTCGTAGTTCGGTTTACCGCCGCCGCCGCGCAGAATGATGTGGCAGTCTTCGTTGCCGGAGGTCGAGAAGATCGCCGAGTGGCCCTGCTTCGTGACGGACAGAAAAATGTGCGGGTGAGCGGCCGAGTTGATGGCGTCCACCGCAACCTGGATTGAGCCGTCCGTGCTGTTCTTGAAACCGATCGGACAGGATAGTCCGGAGGCGAGTTGCCGGTGAATCTGGCTTTCGGTGGTGCGAGCGCCGATTGCACCCCAACTGACGAGATCTCCCACGTATTGCGGCGTGATCGGGTCCAGATATTCGGTGCCCGTGCCCAGGCCTCTTTTGGCGATGTCGCATAACACACCGCGAGCGACGCGCAAACCGTGGTTGATGTCGTATGAGTTGTTCAGGTTCGGGTCGTTGATAAGACCTTTCCAGCCAACCGTGGTGCGCGGTTTTTCGAAGTAAACCCGCATGATGATGTGGAGTTGATCGGTGACTTCGCGCGCGATCAAAGCCAGACGGTCGGCGTACTCCAGGGCCGCACGAGGATCGTGTATCGAACAGGGGCCGATCACCACGAGCAGACGTGGGTCATTGCCGTGGAGAATATCGCTGATTCGTTTGCGGTCGGAAAAGATCAATTCGGAGGCGTCGTCTTCGATCGGCAGTTCCGCCAGGAGATCTTCCGGAGCGATGACTTCTTCCATGCCCGTGATGCGGACATCGTCTGTGAGATACTTCATCTGTTAAGCCTGCCGTATTTATCAATGTGTTGTACAGGCAGTGAATGTTTGCCCGTTTGCAACCGGTTTGATTTTCCAACCGGCGTGTCACCGTCGCAGCCATCGGCGGATGGTCTGCGCGCGAGTCGATAAGTGTACAATGCAATGCGATGAATCGTGTGCAAAAACAATGCCTGTAGCAAAGAGCCTGCTAAATATCAGCCTGCTGAAAGACATGGGGATCGACGTCTGGCAGCTGCGTCCTCCTGCAGGCAGTCGCGTGGAACCCGCGCAGCCGCGCGAGACCGAAGTGCGCAGTAAGGACGTTGAAAATCCACCAGCCGCTGTGCTGGAATCCCCGCTGGCCACCGGGCAGGAGATTGAACTGCAGCCTCGCAGCGCCAAACACAGTGCTGACAGCGCATCTGGCCCCAACAGCGCAGCTGGCGCCAGCAGCGCACCTGGCGTCAGCAGCGCACCTGTCGCGGCCGACACAGCGGCCGCGGTGAACGATGGATCTGCGGCCGACGAATCCGTGATCAAGCCATTCCGCGTATTCTGTTTTGCGCGCGGCGATGTGATGCTCATGTTGCAAGCCAGCCACGCGCGGGAGATTGGTCGATTCGGCCGGGATCTGCTGGTAAGCGCTTGTGGCGACTGGCGCGATCAGGTCGCGGCGAAGGCCGCGCACGGTGGCACACAGAACGTGCAGGAAACCGTGTTCAGTTGGCCGCCTGCTGGTCTTGCCGCCACGGAAGAAGACGCAGTGAAGGGATTGTGCGCCTTCACCGACAAGCAGTTATCCACGGGTAGGCGTAAGAAACTCATCGTCTTGAGTCGATCGATTGCGCAGCGTCTGAGTGGGATGAAGCTGCCGCAATCTGTGGTTTTGTTGCCTCCCGTTGCGGAGATGTCAGGCAGTTGGGAGCTGAAGCGGAACGTATGGCTGGAACTGCAGACTCACACGATCTGATCGAATTGCGGCCCATGGCGGAATCTGATCTGGATCGGGTGGTGGCAAATGAGTTACATGCCTATGCCTTTCCCTGGAGCCGCGACATTTTTAGTGGATGTCTCGAGGCGGGCAACGAATGCTGGGTGGCCTGCATCGACGGCGACGTGGTAGGTCACGCTGTGCTTGCGGCAGGAGCCGGCGAATGTCATCTGTTGAATGTTTGCGTGCAGCGTAGCCTGCAGGGCAGAGGTTATGGCCGGGTACTGGTGTTGCAGATGCTGGCCCGCGCGCGTGCCAGTGGTGCCGATGCGTTGTTCCTGGAAGTGCGGCCATCAAACGTTGCTGCCATACAGCTCTACGATTCAATGGGTTTTACTGAGGTTGGCATGCGCCAGGACTACTATCCTTCCCACCGCGGGCACGAAGATGCCCGGGTACTCGTGTTGGACCTGGACGCCTATTTCCGCAATACCGAGATCTGAAGACCACAAAGCACTCACCCTAATGCGGTGTGCCAGTTATAATCCGGCGCTTTTTTGAGAGTTCCCCATGTCCGGCGACGGCGCGCAGATAGCACAACAAGCGGATTCCAGACGGACGTTCGCCATTATTTCGCACCCCGATGCGGGAAAAACCACTATCACGGAAAAACTCCTGTTGTTCGGTGACGCGATAAAACTGGCTGGCACCGTCAAAGCGCGTAAGTCCGACCGGCATGCCACGTCGGACTGGATGGCCATGGAGCAGGAGCGTGGTATATCGGTCACCACATCGGTTATGCAGTTCCCGTATCGCGGCGCAGTGGTCAACCTTCTCGATACCCCCGGCCATGAAGACTTCTCAGAAGATACGTATCGAACTCTGACGGCGGTTGATTCCGCATTGATGGTGGTGGATGGCGCCAGAGGCGTCGAACCGCGAACGATCAAGCTCATGGAAGTCTGCCGCCTGCGGGATACGCCGATTCTCACCTTCATCAACAAACTCGATCGGGAAATCAGGGATCCTGTTGAAGTCCTCGATGAGATAGAAGACATACTGCAGATTCAGTGCGCGCCCATGACCTGGCCTATTGGCATGGGCCGGCGTTTCAAGGGAATCTACGACCTCTATCAGGATCGCGTCATCTGCTACCAGCCGGGTCACGGCCACCATATTCATCAATATCCGGAGATCGCCGGACTCGATAGTTCCGCGGCACGAGATTACCTTGGTGACGACTACGCCGAATTTGTCGAAGAGGTCGACCTCGTGCGCGGTGCAAGTCACACCTTCAACCAGGAAGATTTTCTCAATGCCACGTTGACCCCCGTTTACTGCGGAACGGCCCTGGGCAACTTCGGCGTGCAGCAGATGCTCGATGGCTTAGTTGCCTGCGCGCCGCCACCGCAGCCGCGGCAGACCGAGACCAGAATGGTCAATCCCGAAGAGGAGCAGTTCAGCGGATTCGTATTCAAAATTCAGGCGAACATGGATCCCAAGCATCGTGACCGGATCGCGTTTTTACGAGTCTGTTCGGGACGCTACGAGCATGCGATGCGCATGCGTCACGTGCGATTGGGGAAGAACATCAAAGTGAGCGATGCGGTGACCTTCATGGCCGGTGACAGAGTCCGTTCAAAAGAAGCGTTCCCCGGTGACATTATCGGCTTGCACAATCACGGGACGATTCAGATCGGCGATGGTTTCAGCGAGGGCGAGGAGTTGAAATTCAAAGGCATTCCGAATTTTGCCCCGGAATTGTTTCGCCGCGTTCGAGTTAAAGATCCCTTGAAATCCAAGCAGTTAGAGAAAGGACTTAATCAATTAGCTGAAGAAGGTGCCAGCCAGATATTCAAGCCGCTCCTACGCAATGACCTCATCGTGGGCGCGGTAGGGGTATTGCAGTTCGATCTGGTCGCCTACCGGTTGCAGGACGAATATCGCGCGGACTGCATCTATGAAGATGCCGGACTGTATTCGGCGCGGTGGATTACCTGTGATGATCCGAACATGCTCGAGGAATTCACCAATAAGCAGCGCGAGCAGTTGGCGTTCGATGGCGGCGGCTATCTGACCTACCTTGCACCATCGCGGGCAAATCTGACGCTGGCGGAGGAACGCTGGCCGGAAGTTCGTTTCTCGAAAACCCGCGAGCACTAACGGCGTGTTACAAAACGCGCTGCTCTGGACCCCGAAGCCAGGGATGGCCGAAGGACAGATCGTTAATCCATTAATGATACGGTTGGCACACGCTGATCGGGTTGAGGAGTTCATCCATGCTCGTAGGTTTGAGCGCGAAGTTCGCCAAGTTGTCGCGTGATGAGACGAGCGATGAATTACAGGCCGCATGCCTGGTGACCCAGGCGCTGGATGCCAGCGTGGATCTCGACGCGTTGGGTCAGCAGATGAGGCGTCTGGCGGCCGGCTGCGATGCCGGCATCGACCCGTGGAACTATTTGCGGCAAGTTGGCTTCCGTGGTAATGCCGACCACTATGGAGCACTCGACAACAGTCGAATTGACCTCGTCCTGCAGAACAGGCGCGGCATTCCCATCACGCTGGGGGTTGTGTTGATCCACGTTGGCCGCGAGCTTGGCCATCGCACCCAGGGCGTGAACTTTCCCGGTAACTTTCTGGTCCGGGTTGACGATGCCCTGATCGACCCCTTCCACATGACGCAGACCAGTGAGGAAGAATGTCTGCGCGATACTGCGCACGCGACGGCGGACGCCTTCGTTGCCGCACCTCCCAGAGCAATTGCAATGAGGATGCTCAACAATTTGAAGTTCAACTTTGCGGCGGTTGGCAGCTGGGACCGCGCACTGGATATTCTCGACTATCAACTCGCGATGGAGCCCGGGTCGCCGGGCCTGCTCATCGAAAGAGGCGATTTCTGGTCGCGCCTGGGTGCGATCGACATGGCGCGTCAGGCGTATGAGAGTGCCGTTGCGCGGACGGCTGCGGCCGACCTCGCGACCCGATCGCGGGTGGCACGTCGTCTGGCGATGCTGCCAGACCGAAAGGATCCTCTGCACTAGTGCCGGGAAAGGCTAACTACCGGCACTATTTCCCGGGCGGCACTCAGATCATATCGTCGTAGGGGTTGTCGATGTCGAGGCTGACACTGCGGCCAAAGCCGGGAATCTCAATCCTGTCTTTACTGATCGAGAGATCTTCACCCGTGAGCACACCCTGGCCAAACTGATAGATGGGCGCGACCTCGCCTCGGTCGGCAGCCGCGTCATACTCGGCGGCTGCGTTGGCTACCGCATCGTTCTTGCGGCGATAGGCCTGCATCTGCTTCGCACCCCAACGTTTCGTGAGCATCTGCTCGGTTACGCGGGGAGAGAGGAAAAAGCCGGTCGCGTTGTTACCGCCAAAACCTTTGGAATTAATAAACGCGCCCTTCAGTTGGGCCGGATCAAGTTCGAGATGACTCATCGGCAAAGTCAGATGGCTGGCATGTACATCCTCGGCGATGTGGTCAATCGTAGTGATACCTGGCAACAGACCGTTCGCCCAGGTGCCGAGCATCGCGGCGAGCTGGTCGCCGCCGGCCGGAGCCATCGAATGACCAACGTAGGCTTTAACAGCACCGACCGGCCAGTTATCGATACCGTTCACTTGTGCAAGTGTGTTGAGAATATGTGATTCGGTGACCCGGTTCTGCGGGGTGCCGGTGCCGTGTGCCTGCATGTGAGTGCCGGTGCGTAATCCTTCCTCACCGAGGATGGCACGGGCGACTCCCATGGCCTTGCCCACTGTCAGATAGTTTCCTATGCCCGGCCCGGGAATGGATTTTTTGTAGCCGTCGGCATTCACGTAGACACCGCCAACGGAACCCAGAATCCGTGCGCCGAGTTCGAGGGCCAATTCGTCATCCATGATGACGGTATAGACTGCGGATTCGGCGACCGTGAAACCTGCGTTGCTGGAGAAGGGTCGGCAGGCGCGGCGATGGTCCGCCACTGCACTGCCGTCGAGTGCCATCAGCTCTTCGTCTTCGGCGAGCGCCCCCATGGTGCGGTAGCCTTCAATGACCTCGGGGGTTACCGGCGCTTCGGAGTTGCCGACCATCACCACCCGCTTGCGGCCGCTTGTGATGTCCTCGACACCATGTCGAACACAATAGAGAAACGTCGCGCAGGCGCCGATTATGCCTGCGGTGCCGCCGACGGATCCGAGCACATAGGCGTTGATGAAATCGCCAGGCATCTCGGGCAGGCCGAGGGCGACGTTTTTCGACGTTGGCCTTTTGCCGATGAGTGGATTCTGCAGCATTCCGCCGTAGCCGGGAGAATCGAGCTGACCCATGGCACTGCCGGAGTACACCGCGATCTGATCGGGTGCCACTGCGTCCTTGATGGTCTGTAGATCGATACCTGTGGATCGCAGTGCATCAGACGCCCCATAGATCGCAAGCTGTAACCCCCGGGGGTGGTTGCGCGACTGATAGAGCTCCCCTGGATTGAATCCCGTTGGTACCTGTCCGGCGCTGCCAACACGGGAGACGCGGTGATCGGGAAAAAGGGTATTCAGTTTACCGGCGACGGCGATCTTCACCTGCCGATCATTGATGGCTTCAATTTTCCAGTCGGCGGGAATCGCAACCGGCAACTGCCTTTTGTTCATGACGAATGTCAGCGGTTCTGCGGCGTTGGCAGACTGCAGTTTTGCCGCGCGTTGCACGCGCACGCTGGCAGGATCGAAACTCTCGATTCGACGAATCAGCGTGTGCTCATCGATGTACTGTTGCGTCTCCGGTGTCGCCGGATCCTCGCAGAGGCCCATCAACGCTGCCAGGCTGCGATAGGTTTGCAGCTTCTCACTAGCCCCCAGTGCGTCGATGACCAGCCGTCGATACGCATGATGGAACGACATGCGGCCAGCTGGATTGACTCCACCGAAGCCAACGATCACGGGCAGTCTGGTCAACGGTCAGATCCTTTCGAGTGCGATAGCACTTCATCGATCCCGGCGCCGTCAATGCTTGCCTGATCGACGCAGGCCCGTATGGCACGTGCACCGAGTTCAGGTGCGGCCAGGGTCGCCAATGCACCCTGAAAACTGCCAATTGGTGTTCGCGCGGCAGCCAGGAGATAGACTTCTCGGGACATGGTTTTACGGGCTCTTTGATCAAACGCGACATTCTACCTGCCCGGGCACTCGAAGCTAGCAGGATCGTTAGCGTT
>SMVA01011255.1_pt1 | contig 21488 bp, 24 predicted proteins | sample 2456451 | NCBI WGS metagenome assembly SMVA01 (sample SAMN11095933, study PRJNA526329) | marine sediment metagenome | biome: Marine sediment; feature: Surficial sediment; material: Deep marine sediment; isolation source: Hadal surficial sediment | place: Pacific Ocean | collected 2014-05 | depth... | reverse complement strand
CGTAGAAGTTCTGGCCTAGCTTTAAATAATATCTTAAATCAAGGTTTTCATGCCTATAGCAGAGGATTTCCCAGAAGGCCTAAAGCCACTTGGAAAGATTAACCATTCTGATGGTGAGCACTATCATGTCATGTGGGGTCCAGGTAAAGAGGGTCAAGATGCAGCAAACAATGATGAAGTCAAAGCTGCATATGCTGCAAGAAAAGAAGAGCTAGTACCATTAGGTATCAGTGGAACAATGGTTGCAGTAGATTGGGACTCTTGTATTGCAGATGGTGCCTGCATTGAGGCATGCCCAGTTCAAGTCTTTCAGTGGTATAGAAGTGAAAAAGATATTCCAGCAAAAGATGTGGTGGGCCAAACCTTTGATGGCTCAGGCACCACCGAAAAGGATCAAAGAACAGATTTCAGTGACAAAGCAGATCCAATCAGAGAACATGATTGTATTTGGTGTATGGCCTGTGTATCAGTATGTCCTCCACAAGCAATCCTAGTAGATCAATCAAACCAAGAACATCACGATAAGGCAGCTTAGAGACAGTCAGATTTTTAATTTTATAAAATTAGTTTTTTTGTTTATCTGCCATTCCCAATCATTGGATTAGGCGAGATTAATTCTATCTAGCTTTAAATAATATCTGAATTGTAATTATTTCATGGCAGATTTAGTTATAGCTGAAGATTATTTCCACGACAAAAAACCCGTCGGAAAAACAAGTCACAGTGATGGTGAAAACAAGCATTTTATCTGGCCTGTAAATACCGGTAAAGACGGTGTAGCATTTTCAAACGATGAGGTAAAAGCAGCATATGCAGACCATGGAGAAACTCAAGTAGAACTTGGTATTCACGGTACTACAGTTGCAGTTGATTGGGATTCATGTACTGCAGAAGGAGAATGCTTTGGTGTATGTCCAGTTCAGACATTCCAATGGTATAGAACCGAACAAGACATTCCAGCAGCAGATTGTCTAGATGCAACCTTTGAAGGTACTGGTCTTACAGAAGCAGGGGAAAAATTAGACAAAAGTGACAAATCACAGCCAATCAGAGAACATGATTGTACTATTTGCATGGCTTGTCAAGAAGCATGTCCTCGAGGCGCTATTCTAATTGATCAAGCTAACATGGAATGGCACGAGAAAGCAGATGGTACCTTTGTCAAGATGGAAGGCAGTGGCGGTCCACACTCACACGATTAAAGAATAATTTTCTTTTTTCATATTTTTCAAATTTACTATCAACAAATTTTAATCACTATATTTTATCGAACTTTGCAGAGGTCGCCTAGTCCGGTAGGGCGCGGGCCTTGAGAGCCTGTGTTCGCGAGAACGCGGGGGTTCAAATCCCTCTCTCTGCGTTACTTTTCTACGCTTCCAAGTTCTGCTAGTAGTGCTGTTAACTGAATCTCTGGATTTGCCCCCACTATTATTCTATAATCATACTTTGCAATTGACTCTAGGATTTTAGATAGTTTATCATGCTTTGATTTGAAAACTGCAGAGTTTAGATATTTTAGGAAATCAGATTCACTCATTCCATAAACTTTGATTAACTCAATCATTTTCTCTCTTGCTTCTGTGATTTTTCCTGCCAATGCCCATTTGAGAATCTCATCAACATCAGAGATTTTGGAAAGTCCAGCTGAGGACTTTACCTTTTCTTCAGTAATGTCGCCAAGACTAGCTGTCGCCTGCATTAAATTAATTGCATGTCTTAGGTCCCCTTCTGAATAGTCAAAAATTGCCTTGAGACCTTTTTTGTCTGTCTTTACCTTCTCTTGTTTAGCGATCTCTCCGAGTCTACCAATTAGGTCTTTTTCAGAAATTGTAGTAAACTTGAAGGTAGCACATCGGCTTTGAAGTGGGTCTATAATTTTGGAAATATTATTTGCAATCAGAATAAATCTACAGTATTTTGCAGTGTCCTCTATTATTCGTCTGAGTGCAGTTTGAGCATCATTAGTCATCTCGTCTGCCTCATCTAAAATAATTAATTTGAAAGGGGCATCTGCCATCCCCGCAAATCTAGAGAATCTCTTCACTTTCTCTCTTACCATACCTATTCCTCTTTCATCTGATGCATTTAGCTCCAAAGTGTATTCTTTGGCATTTTCTCCAAGGATCTGCTTTGAAATGCATATGGCAGTAGTGGTCTTGCCAACTCCAGCAGATCCAGAAAACAGTAAGTGTGGCATGTCTGCAGAATTTGCAATTAGTGCCTCTAGGCTACCAATTATTTCAGTTTGGTTTACTATTTCAGAAAGTTTTGTGGGACGATACTTTTCAACCCACATGCCTGTTGATAACATGTTTATCAATGGTCAACGCCCCACTTATAAAATGAAATTTTAGGATCAATTGATCTCACTAAATAGTGAAGAGAATTGATTGATCCACTACATGAGGATCTTATGGGCCAAAATGGATCTTAATGGAAATAGAGGATGTAGAGAAACTGCATGAAATAGGATATGGTCTAAAGGATGCCAAGGTTACACTAGACCAAGATATCAAATTCAATGTAGCCAAAGTCAAAGTTGAAGGAAGAACAGGCGAGGTCATGAATCTACCTCAATGGGTTGGAAAGATTCTTGCAGACAATAAACTTGGAGAACTAGACTCCACTGATATGGTAACTGAGCTAAAGCAAGCATTATCAAAAGAAAAGATGGTTGGAGAATACCAATTATCAACTCTTGATTCTCATTTTTACATCAAACTAAAACAATACATGAGAACATTACAAAAAGATGACTTTAATCATCTGGAAAGTATGCTAATAGAATTATTTAGAATGAGAAGAGGCAAGCTTGTAAAACTTGCAGATTCTACAAAACTTACTTCTGATTTACACAACAAGCTTACAGTTGAAGAAAGTGTTTTCTTTAAAACAATTTATGATAACAGTAAAAACTTTGAGAAGCAAATATGGAGTGGATTAAATGAGCAAAGTTCAAGCTAGTACCTATACAGAATCTGCTTTATCAGACAAGGTAAAAGATTTCTTAAATAGATTCAAAGACAAGTTTGGTACTTACAAGTATCTTGAACAAATCGATGAGATGATGCCCAGAAATTCAAAATACATTGTAGTTGATTATAATGATCTTGTAATAGAACCAGAGCTTGAAAGAATGTTTTCCAAAGATCCTGATAGAATATTTAACGCATTCTCTCGTGCAATAAAAGAATCACTACAAACTAGATTCACTGATTATGCTGAAAAAATTAAAGATGAAGTTCGTGTTAGACTAGTTAACTATCCATCACAACGTAGTCTCAGACAAATTAATTCTGAAACAATTGGATTCATTACAAGTGTTTCCGGAATGGTGGTTAGAGCGTCAGAAGTAAAACCACTTGCAAAAGAGCTAGTCTTTGTTTGTCCTGATGGGCACCATACACTGATAGTTCAACTCAAAGGAATGGATGTAAAACTTCCAATAGTTTGTGATAACCCAAATTGTAAGAATAGAGACTTCGAGTTAAAGCCTGAAGCAAGCAAATTCATAGATTTTCAAATTCTAAGATTACAGGAACTACCTGAAGATCTCCCACCAGGACAGCTTCCTCACTATATTGACGTCACTTTAAGACAGGATTTAGTTGATAATGCAAGGCCAGGTGACAGAATCATCCTAACTGGTATAGTAAGAATTGAGCAAGAGTCAGTTTCAGGCGTACAAAGAGGCCACAGCGGACTCTACAGATTAAGAATTGAAGGTAACAATATCGAATTCTACAGTGGTCGTGGTGCTAAGACCGCAAGGAAAATACAAAGAGAAGAAACCTCACCTGAAGACGAAAAATTAATTCATTCCCTATCACAAACTCCTGATGTCTATCAAAAATTGATAGATTCGTTTGCACCACACATTCATGGACACTCTTTAATCAAAGAAGCAATCCTCTTACTAATTGTTGGTTCTAATCAACGAGTATTAGTTGATGGCAGCAAGATTAGAGGTGACATTAACATATTTCTTGTTGGTGATCCTGGTACTGCAAAAAGTGAAATGCTAAAGTTTTGTGCAAGGGTTGCACCAAGGGGACTTTATACATCTGGTAGAGGTTCAACTGCTGCAGGTCTTACAGCAGCTGTAGTTAAAGACAAGACTGGAATAATGATGCTTGAAGCAGGAGCCGTAGTATTAGGTGACCAAGGACTTGTTTGTATTGATGAGTTTGATAAGATGAAACCAGAAGATAGAAGTGCACTACATGAAGTTATGGAGCAACAGTCTGCAAGTATTGCTAAAGCAGGTATTGTTGCAACCCTTAATGCAAGAACTTCTATATTGGCTGCGGCTAACCCAATGTATGGCAAGTATGATCCATTTAAAAACATTACAGAAAATGTAAACTTGCCAATTCCATTGCTTACAAGATTTGACCTGATATTTGTTGTAAGGGATATTCCATCAAAAGAAAAAGACGAAAAGATTGCACGACACATAATTGATTTGCACGCTCCACGAGGAATAGACCAACGTTCTGTAATTGATGTCGATTTGCTAACAAAGTATCTTTCATTTGCAAAAAAGGGTTCACCTAATTTGACAAAGGAAGCTGAAAAGAAGATTCTTGATTATTATTTGAAGATGAGAAATGTGGAATCAGAAGATATGATTACAGTTACTCCAAGACAACTCGAGGGTATTATTAGGCTCTCCAAAGCTCGTGCAAGACTACTTTTGAAAGACAAGGTAGAAGAGGAGGATGCTGAACGTGCTATCTTCTTAATTCAGTCAATGCTTGAGGATGCAGGCGTTGATGTAAATACAGGCAAAGTAGACCTAGGGGTTCTTCTAGGAAAACCAAGAAGTGAGGTCTCAAAAATGCAGCTATTCATGGATGTTCTAAAAGGTCTTGAAGGTGAATACAAGGCTGCAGTAGAAGAAAGGACATTCGTTCAAGAATTAGAAAAGACTGAAAAGTTTACAGAGGAAGAAGCAAGAAAATATATCAGAAGAATGTTACGCGAAGCATCTATTTATGAATCAAAACCCGGTCATTATAACCGAGTATGAAAATAGAGAAACTAGATCTTCCAAAATCTGCAATTGAATTTTTAAAATCAGAAGGATTAACAAAACTATATCCGCCTCAAAATGATGCCATAAAGGCAGGACTGCTGAAAGGAAAAAGTGTTTTGGTGTCTGCTCCTACTGCAAGTGGCAAGACACTAATTGCGACCTTGGCAATTATTAGTTATCTTTCAAAAAATAAGGGAAAGGTAATCTATCTTAGCCCACTTAGAGCATTGGCTGCTGAAAAATTTTTAGAGTTTAAAAAATTAGAAAAAATTTCTATAGGAAATAAAATCAAAGTGGGAATTTCTACTGGAGATTATGAAAATATTGAAAAAAAACTAGAGAAAAACAATGTTTTGATTTTAACGAATGAAAAGATGGATTCAATAATCAGACATGAAGCTGAGTGGATTGATGAAATTGGTCTTGTGATTTCTGATGAAATACATTTGATTGGTGATGATTCACGTGGTCCAACACTTGAGATGATTCTAACTCATCTAAAAGAACTAGAACACAAACCACAAATTTTAGGTCTTAGTGCTACAATAACAAATTCCCACGAGATTGCAAATTGGCTTGGATGCAAGCTTGTAGACAGTAAATGGAGACCCGTACCACTCTTTGAGGGAGTTTACGATGGGGGGTTGGTAACAATGAGTGATGGTACTACCTTTGAGGTAGCTAACACCATTCGTGGAATACCAATTGATCTAGGCGTGCAATGCGTGCAGGAGGGAGGCCAGTCGCTTATTTTTGCAGAAACAAGGATCCGTTCCAAGTCTTTAGCAATAAAAGCGGTAGAAGTAATCGAGCAACTTTTAGAAAAAAAAGAACTTGACGAACTAGAAAAAATTTCAAAAAAGATTCTAACAAACAACGAACAAACTGACCTTGTAAAGACCCTTGCAATTCTGGTAAAGAAAGGGGTTGCTTTTCATCACGCAGGATTAAATCAAACATGTAGACAAATCATAGAAACTGAATTCCGTAAAGGAACAATCAAGTTGTTGTCATCTACTCCAACTTTGGCAGCTGGTGTCAATCTTCCAGCAAGACGTGTTGTAATTTCAAATATTAACAGATACAATGCAAAGGTTGGAGCAAACAGACCAATCAGTGTACTAGAGTATAAACAACTCTGTGGAAGAGCAGGCAGACCTCAATACGACAAGTTTGGCGAATCAATAGTTGTTGGAAATGGAAACGGTAAGGAAATATTAGAGCACTACATAAAAGGAGAACCTGAACCAATAGAATCAAAAATTACTGAAGACAAGTCTTTGAGAACACATATTCTAAGTTTAATTGTCACACATCCAGGAATTAAAAAAGAAGAGATTCTAAATTTCTTTTTACAAACATTAGGAGGACTGCAATCAAGTAAGCCCACAATAAAATTTGGAATCGATATTGCATTGCGTTTTCTTTCAAGTGAATTTTTGATAATAAAAAAAGGTGAAAGATATGCAGCTACTGAATTTGGAAAAAAGACATCTATGCTGTATATTGATCCATTAACCGCAACTCATTTCAGAGATTCAATAGAAAATGTATCGAAGAAAAGAAAACACACTTTTGGATTTTTACATGTAATTACAAATTCTGAGGAATTTTTCCCAAAGTTCTCTCTGAGAAACAAAGACTTTGAGACTGCCTCTATAATGATTGAAAATCACACATCGGAACTGCTTGAGCCAATATCCGAGTATGATTGCTCAAGGAGCCTTCTTGCCTTGCAGTCATGGATTACAGAGTCTTCAGAAACTACTCTCTCAGATAATCTGGGAATAGAGTCAGGGGACATGCATAGGATGGTAGAGAATGCAAACTGGTTAATTTACTGCCTCCGAGAGATTGCAAAACACGTGGAGAGGGCAGATTTGCTCGAAGAACTTGAAAATCTACGAAGACGAATCGTTTATGGAATCAGAGAAGAACTCCTTGAACTAGTCAAAGTAAAGGGCATAGGAAGAAAAAGGGCAAGAACTCTATTCAAACACCATATAAGGACACTAGATGACTTGACAAAGATTCCAGTAAACAAATTAGCAGAAATTGATAAAATTGGTTTAACCCTTGCAGATAACATAAAGTCAGAATTAAAAAAAGTTAGATATTGACTGAATTAATTATTCCAGCAGTTGTTTCTTGTGTCATTGCATTTTTTACGGTTTATCTTACAACTCCCCCGCTGATAAAATTTTTACAAAAAAAAAATATGACAGTCCTTGACATGCACAAGAAAGGACATGTTATGATTGCAAGGCCTGGCGGCATATCAATTATTTCAGGAATCATTGCCTCTGAAATTATACTTTATGCGTTTTTGCAAATGAATGAAATTTTAGCTGTAATGATAACAACTTTTCTGGCATTTGCAATTGGTTATGTAGATGATAGAAAGGGTATGGGAGGATGGTTCAAACCAGTTGCACTAGCACTAGCAGCATTACCAATAATCTTCTTGGGGGCATATGATTCAGATCTTGCATTTCCATTATTTGGGGAAGTACATATTCCAATACTGTATCTCGCACTAATTATCTTCATGATTGTAATTACTGGAAATACCATCAATTCAATTGACGTCCTAAACGGAGTTGCAAGCGGGTTTATGGTAATTGCCAGTTTTTCATTGAGTATTACATTGTTTATCTTACATAATTACGAGATAGCAATTATTAGTTTGCCGTTAGGTTTCGTTTCATTGGCTTTTTACAAATACCACAAGTTTCCATGTACAATATTCCCAGGAGATTCAGGAGCACTTACACTTGGTGCAATGTATGGTGCTATTGCGATTGTCGGTCAGGTAGAGGTAATTGCCGCAATAGCTTTGCTACCTGCTATTTTAAACTCATTTTTATTCCTTGCAAGCGTAAAAAAAATTGTAGATCACAGAGAATTAAATGAAAAACCAGTAGAACTTACAGATAATTTCAAACTCAAGGCAACTAACAACAAAAAAGCACGAATCTCTTTGGTTCGTTTGATTGTAGCGAACACACCACTTACAGAAAAAGAAGTTGGTAATGTCATTTTTAAACTAGCTTTGTTTTCTGCTGGTCTTGCAATAATTACAGCATTTATGATGGAGTTTAAAGTATGAAGCACGGTCAGCTTTTTGTATTTATGTTTTTGATGTGGGTTTTGATAATAATTGGAGGTGCAATTGCAGTTATGATTCTTGGTCCAATTTCAATATCAGGTTATGGGGATTTTGATCCTTTGGTAAATTCCATTGTTAAAGGTACAATTGCAATTGGCTTGTCAATCGCATGGATTTTAATTTTAACAAAAATGAAAAATTTGGTATTTAGAAAAACATTCAAATATTAAATTTAAGATTTATTCTAAAACAACACAACTAAAGGTGCCAAGGTAATCCATTTTTGATAATTTTTTCAGGCAACTTTTCCTTGTATTTTTTTAGAAAATTTATCTCTAATTTTTTGTCTCGTAGTTCATCTGGTAACATGATTGGAATTTCTTCAATAATTGGATAAAATCTGGAACATTTTGTGCATACTATGACTCCTTCTGATACAACATTGTCTTTTTCTTTAATTACATTTAGTTCCAACGGATGATACTTGTCTATGGGACATGCTAAAATATTCATCATAGTTTTATTCATTTTAGATCCAGATAGATTGGAACACCTTTTTTACTAGATAAAAGTGCTGCCTCTGCAATTTTTGCTATATTGATTACCTCCTTGGGCTTTACAACAATCTCATTTTTTCCTTCAATTGCACCAATAAAATTTTGAATTTGCAATAATATTGGGTCTTTTTTTTCAAGAGACACTTGACTATTTTCTTTTGATACTTTAATTTCTTGAGAAATAAGATCTGATAAAACTACTGCCCCAGAACAAACCATTCGAAGTTTTCTAATCTCTTCTGACGAAAAACCATTTGATAAAATAATTGCAGTTTTGTTATCCTTATAACCCAACATTATGCTTGCAAATTCTTCTTTTTCATTGTTTAAGGCACATAATCGTGCAAAAACTAAAATGGGCATCTCATTAAATATCCAATTTGCAGCATCAATATCATTTATTGAGCTCTCAAAAACTATTCCCTTTTTGTCATGAGATGATGATTTACTTTCACGATAAAATTCCAACATAACAAGATCACCATATTTTTTCTCTCGGACAGAATTTTTTACAAATTCTATTGTCGGATTAAATCGTTCAGCTAATCCACAAGTAAAAATGACTTCATTTTTTTGAGCTAATTCTTTTAATTTTTTACCCTCCACTGAATCATACATTACTGGTTTCTCAACAAACACATGTTTTTTTTCAAGGAGCAGCTTTGTTACTATTTCAACATGGGCTAATACATTTGTACCAACAAAAACACCATCAAAATCTTCAGATGCAACTAAACTATCTACAGAATCATAATAATTTACAGAATATTTTTTCTCACATTCATTGCTTTTCTGAGAATCGGAATCACAGACAGCAGATAAAACTCCTAGATCTGATAAAATTCTTGTATGGTTTTTACCCCACCCTCCCATGCCAATTTGAGCAATCTTCATCTAGTACACCGGAGTTAACCAAGAAAAATAGTCATTGTTTTTGTTCATTACAATGTTTGTATATTCATCCATCATCTTTTTAGTAATATCTCCAGGCTTACCATTTCCAATTTTTTTACCATTCATTGAGATTATGGGTGTAATCTCAGCAGCAGTACCAGTCAGAAAAATCTCATCTGAGCTAATTAATTCGCTTTTGGTAACAAATTTTTCTAATACCTCAAAATCAAGATCCCTTCCAATTTTGATTATTGAATCCCGAGTAATTCCCTCAAGAGCGGAAGAAGATAATGTGGGTGTTATTAACCGGCCTTCTCTTACAATGAAGATATTCTCGCCTGGGGCCTCACTTACATTTCCCTTATGATCAAGCAAAATTGCCTCCTCATATCCCTTTCTTTTGGCTTCTTGCGTTGCAATAATTGAATTAAGATAATTTCCTCCCATCTTTGCCTGAGTCGGGGTTGACATGTCTGAGAATTTTCTCCACGATACCACTCCCGCAGTAATTCCATTTTTGTTAAATAAATCACCAAAAGGAAATGAAATAATTGCAACATTGGTTGGGGCTTTTTCCGTCACATGAAGATTAATTCCATAATCTCCAATAAAATAGAACGGTCGTATGTAACATGAATTTTTAATTTTGTTTTTTTTGCAGATACCTATTATAGCATCACTGATCTCCTTATCGGAAAAATTAAGTGAAATGTTATAAAATTGTCCTGATCTTCTAAAACGTTTTACATGTTCCTCTAATCTGAACACAAAGAGATTTTTCCCATTCCAGTATGCTCTGATTCCCTCAAAGATAGATGTTCCATAGTGAATTGCATGTGTTGTAATTGGAACTTTTGCTTTATCCAGCGTGACAAATTTCCCATCAAACCAAACATATTTTGAAAGTAGGAGATTCACAAAAAAATCTCAATGTCTTTAGTACTTAATCTATTCGGACCACCCTTCAATGGGAAATTTCATTCCTAAGACTCGCTTAGTCTTATCCTCTAGTTTTGAATATTTTTCAATTACATCCCAGTTCTCTTCAATAATTTTTCCTACACTTTCAGTAACGTCTGTCTTCCAATCAGATTTTCCACCCAAGACAGTATCGTACATCTTTTCTTTTACAGATGCAGCAGAAAGTGATCTTCTTTCTCCTATTTTGGGTTTGAGCCTGTATAATTTGAGCATGTATCCTTCAGCTTTGTCTCCTGTGTATGAGTAATAATTTCCCTTTACTCCTTTGAGGATCCTTTTTCGCAATTTCCAAGATTTTAGAGACAACAGCGGTGGCAGATATTTTTTGAAAGGTGCTTCAAAGGTATAATCATCTGTTATTAAAACAGAATTATCAAAAACTGACTCTATCATTTTTTTTCTGACTTCAAAATTAAATGGAAAACTTTTACTGGTGACCTCTCTTTCTCCTAAATGAAAAATTACAGGCATTACTTTTAGAGTATCTGCTTCCTCTTTTAGTTGATTTATAATTTCAATATGGGCATTGGTTAGGGGATTCAGATGTGCAAGATATAGAATTGTTGTCAACCATCAATGGCTAAAAATAAGTTCTATTTCAATGATTGACTTTTTTCTCATCTTGGCTGTACAAATTTGGTCCAAATATAAAGGCAAAATTTTTGGTAAATTATCTAAAAACTTACTTTGAAAAAAGAAGATGACTATCCATAGGATTCGTCTTTGACTTCAAAACTTCCATCTTCACGTTTGTTGTGAGCGGTGACAAATCCTCTTGGTGTCAAAAAGTCCATACAACCATCAATCGTCCCTTGCCATCCACAAATATAAAACATTGAATTTTCTTTTGTAATCTTCTCCCCAATTAGTTCTTCTAGGGGTGATTTGCCAGTATCTCTTGGTCTGAGAAAAGTTTCAACTCTACCTACTTGACCAGACCAGGATCTGTTAAACCATTCTTGCGGTCTGCTAATAGATGCTCTGTATTTGAAGTCCCACTCATCTCTCCCTCTCTTGACACTTTCATGATCTAAATCAGTTAGCAAATCCTTGTAACTCAACTCGTCGACATAACTTGAACCATGAAGAACGATAATTTCTCTTTTATCACCTATTGCGTTAAGATGTTGTGCAAAACTAACAAATGGCGCTATACCTGTTCCACCCCCAATACAGATAATACGTCTCATGTCTTTTTCGCCGTTTGGAAGGGTATCGTTAATCAAAAGTGCTAATCCTGTAGGCTTTAACCACTTTATCTTATCACCTTCTTTTGCATTGAATAGTTGTGTAGTTAATCTACCTGGTAATGGTTTTCTAACCCATCTAACTACGAGCTCGACATACTCTCGATTTTCAGGATGTGATGCAATTGAATATGCTCTTCTAACAATTTTACCCCCATCAGCAGGATTTGACAATCCTAATGTAATGAATTGACCTGCTTTGTATTCAGGAACTGGACCTTCATCAGGAACCATTCTAAATATTACGAGATCTTCTTTTAATAATTGAACATAAGTAATGGTTGCCTCATTATCTACTACCATACCGTAAATTCAAGGAAATATGCGGATAAATATCTTGTGCTAATTCTTTGTAAAAAATTTCTTTCAATCGCTAAACGTTAATAACCAATTTGGAAAACGTAATTCGGTCAGAACACTGGCAGATGGGCCGGTCGTCTAGTCCGGTAGGATAGGTGCATGGCATGCATCGGATCGAGGGTTCAAATCCCTTCCGGTCCACTTTTTTTCAATTTAACAATTAGTTTTTCTAATTCAGAATCTTTGTCTTTTAAAATTTCTAAAATTTCTTTTTCTGAAATTTCTTCTTTAAGGTCTATCATTGCTTGTAGCGCACTTTTTCTTACCTCAATGTTAGAATCTAAAATACTTCTATGTACTACATCTTTTGCTTCTTTTGCTTTTAGATGACCTAAGGCTCCCAATGCAAAAGCCCTTACCATGAAATGTTCATCTTCTACAAGATTAATAATTGAAGGAATTGTGCTAGTATCATCTCTATTTGCTAAAACTAAAGCTGTAAATGCTCTAATGTTCTCACTTTCACTATTCAAACTTTCAATTAACAAATTTGAAATTTTATTTTTATTTAATATTAAAGAGCAAAAAGCTTCTCCTCTCACTTTAATATCTAGATCATCCAAACAACTAATCATTTTTTTTATTATTTCAAAATCATTACTTGATGCTAAAGTTTCTAAAATTTTGATTTTTTCTTTGCTTGTACCTGATTCTAGAATTTGTCTATCACTTTCCATTTTATCATTAAAATACCATGATCATACTAATAATAATTACATTTTTTTGGGAATTTTTTTTCTTCAAACCAAAAAAATCTCTCCTAGATTTAAATTATCCTTAAATACCAAAAATCATATGTCAACCGAAACAAGAGACACTATTTACATTGGTAAGAAACCATTGATGGCATATGTTACATCTGCCCTAATTCAATTGGCAAACTTACCTGCTGTCAACATCAAAGCTAGAGGACTCAGCATTGGACGTGCTGTAGATGTGGCCCAAATCATCGCACGCAAAACAGAAAATGCAGGATATACTATCGGAGATATTAAAATCGACTCTGAAGCACTAGAGTCACAAGACGGTAGAACCAGAAATGTTTCAACAATAGATATTGAAATAAAGAGATCAGGATCTTAATTTCAATTGAGATGGAATTTTTATTTTTATTCCATTTTTTTGAATCCGTATTTTTTTTCCAGTTTTCTAAACTTGGGTAATTCAACCAAGTCATTGAACTGATCAAAACCCACAACTTTTTGCTTAAATTTGGAAGTAGTTCCCGATTTTTTTAGCTCTTTTAGTATATCCATTGTTGCAAAAGTATTTGCGAATAATACCGATAAAGGATACAAAATAATGTTAAATCCCATTTTGTACAATGTATCTGCAGAACTTAGTGGAGTTGCGCCTCCTTCAATCATGTTTGCTACAAGTGGTGCATTAATTGACTTTCCAATTTTTTTCATTTCATCAATTGACTTAGGTGCTTCAATAAACACCACATCTGCCCCTGTCTTTTTATTTTGAAGCCCTCTTTCTATCGCATTATCTAGTCCTTCAGTTGCACGTGCGTCGGTTCTGGCAACAATTATGAAGTCTTTACTTTGTCTTGCATCAATTGCTGCACCAAGTTTTTCAGTATACTCTTCTTGTGAGATAACTTCTTTTCCCTGCATGTGACCACATCTTTTCGGCCATCTTTGGTCTTCTAGAAAAATTCCAGAAGCTCCGGAAGCTTCTAACTCTTGTACTAATTTCCAAACACTTAGAGCATTACCATATCCCGTGTCTGCATCAACGATTACTGGAATAGATACTGCTCGACAGATTCTTCTTGCATTATCTACAGTTTCTGTTGCTCCAATAAACCCAAAATCAGGCATTCCAAACAGAGTAGCTGAAGTACCATAACCTGTCTGAAACATTGCCTCAAATCCAACCTTTTCTGCAATTTTTGCCCCAATTGCATCATAAACTCCTGGGATTACAATCGGCTTGCTTGATCTCAGCATTTTCTTGAGGTTGGCCATAAGATGAACTTTATTCGGGATTATTTATGATTTAGACTTTTTATGTTGAAAAAATTTTAGACATTAACTGTAGATTTTACGGGGGGAAACATGTTAACGAGTTTATCAACTATCAATAAAAAGGTCATTCCCCCATGCGTGATTTTAACCAAGAACTAGGTATGGCATGGGTTATTATTTTTTAGAAATTTCATATTCTCATCCTTCCCAAAAAATCTGCCTAAAAAACCCGAAGTGTAGTTATTCTATTTTGATATGTCTTCTTTTCTTTTTGGTATCTTGCCCATTAATCTTTTTTAATTCATTTTCTAGAAATGTTTTGTACTTTACAGTTTCTTCTTCAGTCATGTGTGCGACATTAGAACTAAGAATTGAACCCATACTGAAGATTTTTTCAAGTAAATCCATTGCGACAAATCTTCCAACATTTCCTAACCTGAAAAGAACCTCTAATTGTTTTTTGACAATATCATTTATCTTATCAACATCTGCTGCAGTCTCTGAGCCTTTTTTTGTTATTTTATATTTCCCATCCTTGGCATGGTCAATTAGTCCTTCATCTAGTAGTCTTCCTAAAAGAGGATAGATCAACCCCGGAGATGGTTTCCATATTCCATCGGTTTGCTCAAAGGCATAGTCTATGATCTCTTTACCAGTTCGATTTTTCTCCCTTAACAACTCCAGAATAAAATATCTTGAAAATCCTCTTGGAATGGAACTTCCAACTCTCTGAAACCACTCTGATATCATCATTAGTAATATCACTAGTGATATATATTAACGAATAGGCTTCACTCATTATTACATATTTAACCTGCCTCCAAAATAACAGTCTAAATGACAGATTCTATCGAATTTGATTTGATTATTTGTGGTTCGGGGTTGGCCGGCTTGAGGGCTGCCATTGAGGCTGCCAAAAAAAATTCCAAGATCAAAATTGGAATTGTATCAAAAGTACAGGTCATGCGTTCTCACTCAGTATCTGCTGAAGGTGGTACTGCTGGAGTTCTTTTTGAGGATGAGGGTGATTCAATCGAGTCTCATATTTATGATACAGTAAAGGGAAGCGACTTTCTTGCAGACCAAGATGTTGCTAAACGACTATGTGACAAAATTTCAAAAGAGATTCGCCAACTTGAACATTGGGGAATGCCATGGTCAAGAAGAAATGATGGAAGAATTGATCAAAGAAACTTTGGAGGTTACAGTTTTCCAAGGGCGTCTTATGCTTCTGATAAAGTTGGTTTCTTTATGATGCAAACTCTATATGATACTTGTCAAAAATTTGACAATATTGAATATCTTAACGAATGGTTTGTAACATCTATTATCCATGATGGATATAAATTCATGGGGATTACTGCAATAGAAATCTCTTCAGGTAATTTTTATCAAATTAAAGGAAAAGCCATGATTATTGCAACTGGTGGAGCTGGAAGGCTGTATAGTTTTGCCACATATGCCTTATCCTCAACTCCTGATGGACTAGATATGGCCTATCGGGCTGGTATGGCACTAAAAGATATGGAGTTTGTACAATTTCATCCTACTGGAATTTTACCATCTGGTATTTTGATCACAGAAGGTGCAAGAGGTGAAGGGGGGTATCTACTAAATAACAAAGGTGAACGTTTCATGGAAAAATATGCAGCTGGAATGATGGAATTAGCTCCACGTGATATTGTTTCAAGAGCAATTATGACAGAAATTGATGAAGGTAATGGATTCAAACATGAAACTGGTGTTGATTGTATGAAACTTGATTTGAGACATTTAGGCGATGAAAAAATTAAAGAAAAACTAGGAGGAATACGAGAAATCTCTATCAAATTTTCTGGCATTGATCCGGCAAAGGAAGTTCTTGATATTAGACCCGTATGTCATTACATGATGGGTGGAATTCATACTAATATTGATGGAGCAACAGAATTGCAGGGTGTTTGGGCTGCAGGTGAGGCAGCATGTAACGGTGTTCATGGCTCAAATAGACTAGGTGCAAATTCTACCTCTGAATGTATTGTATGGGGAAAAATTACAGGAAGTCTTGCAGTTGATTATATTGAAAAAAATACCAACTCTAATCCTTGGCCTCATCATCTAGTTACGCTTGAGGAAACGAGAATATATGATGGAATTTTTAGGGGGAAGGGTGATGTAAATCCATATGAAATTAGACAGGAGCTAACTGACACGATGAATGACAAAGCATATGTTTACAGAGACGAAAAAAATCTAGTTGAAGGATTAAAGAAGGTACGCCAGCTAAAAGAACAAACATGGAAACATGTAGATGATAGTGCAAAAGAGTACAATACTAATTTTACTAATGTTATGGAACTTGACTCTATGATTAGAACTACAGAAATCATTCTAATAGGAGCTATCAATAGAAAAGAATCAAGAGGAGCTCATGCCAGAACTGATTATACAAAACGTGATGATACAAACTTTTTACATCACACACTTGCGTACTATGATCCAAAAGAACCAATTATGAAAACACATCCAGTAACAATTACAAATTATCAACCTGTAGAGAGAAAATACTAGATGGAACACCGAGACGAAAACAAAGAGGGCATTGGAGGAATGATAAATCCTCGAAGATATGGTATAGAGCGAGTTGCATACTTGTTAATGAGATTAAGTGGACTAGGATTACTTGCATATTTCATTGGCCATATTTATGAAACTAGCTTAATTTTAAAAGGAGAAGTTGGATGGAGTGAATTTTTAGAATTAACTCAAACTACTGAAGGTCATGTTCTTTTGGCTATTGTAATTGCGATGTGTGTTTTTCACACTGTAAATGGAATTCGAGTAATGCTTGGAGAGGGAGGAGTCGGAGTTGGAAAACCTGCAAGACCTGACTATCCATATATTCCAGCATCCCAAAATGTCAAACACAAGATAGGTATCTATTCGGCAATAGTCTTAGCAGCAATTGCAATGCTATATGGTCTTGGAGTAATGTTTGGTGAGTAAAATGAGAGAAAGTGTTATCATGAAAATTCATTATGGAACTGCCCTAGCTGCAGTGGCACTTGTTGCAGTTCATATTTTGATGCGTCTAACACTGAACTTTGCTGAATCCTTAGAATATGAAAATGTAATTGCAAACTATCAATTTATACCATATGCAGGAATGCTAGAAATAATTTTGATTCTTTTGTCAATACACGGATTCAACGGATTGAGAGTTATTTTGTTGGAATTAAAGCAAGGAAAAGTATATGAAAAAGCGGTATCATATGGTTGTGTAGCAGCTATGGTAGGATTAATTGCCTATGGTTCACGAACGATATTAATGGTAAACATGGGGATGGTATAGATGGCACAAGTGTCAAGTATAGCAGAAGAACAGGCATCAACACCTCTTTCTCCATCAAAGTCAGTTACACTTCGTATTGCAAGATTTAATCCTGAACATGATAGTGAAAGAAAATTTATGGAATTTACCATCCCATACAAAAAATGGACAACTGTTTTGGACATAATTCTTGAAGTAAAGAAATATTTTGATCATTCCGTGGCAGTTCGATATTCATGCAGACAAGCAACATGTGGTTCATGTGGAATGAAAATTAATGGTAAACCAATGCTTGCTTGCTTTACAAAAATTACTGAATTAGACTCTGACGTGATAACAGTAGAACCAATGAATAATTTTCCAATCATCCGTGATTTGGCAGTAAGATTTGAACGACTCTTTGAATCACATCACAAAATAAAACCATACCTGATACGTGATGATTCTGAAATTACCTCAAATGAGAAAGAATTTTTGCAATCTCCAAAGGAGGTAGAGCAATACATTCAATTTGCAAATTGCATTAAATGTGGGTTATGTAATTCGGCATGTCCAACTATGGCAACTGACTCTTCTTTTGTTGGTCCTCAAGCCTTGGCCCAAGCATACAGATATGTTGCCGATAGCCGTGATAAGGGAAAAAACTCAAGACTAAAAATTATTGACGAGTCTCACGGTATCTGGAGGTGTCATTTTGCAGGTTCTTGCAGCCAAGTATGCCCAAAAGGAGTAGATCCAGCTATGGGAATCCAATTACTTCGGGGATATCTTTTAGGATTTAGAAGTTAACCTGATTTTTTTGGATTAGGACTATTATTCACTTGTTGGTTAATCTGTTCTGCCATAAAATGATTTGAGACATTTACTTTAACGTCATCAATACCATCTATTGTCAATAGATTGTCATGAACATCTTGGCAGATTTTAAATCCAAACACCGCAGGACAGAATGGACTGGTTAAATGCAAATCAACTTTCACATTACTGTCGTTGATATCTACTTCATCAATTAATTCCAACTCTGTAATGGTAGTGTTTATTTCAGGATCTACAATCTTTGATAGTTCATCGAAGATTTTTACTCGAAGTTGTTTGATATCTTGACTCATGTGGGCAAAAGCGTTGATGCTATATATAACCATTCTAGAACCTTAGATGATGTATCGGTCGCGTCTTGGCAACGATTTGAGTGATATTACCTTAGATTACGTCTCCTCAATAGATGATGACTCTGAAATTATTCTTTTTGATATCCTTGGAAGCCAAGCACACGTTTTGATGTTACAAGAAATTAAAATAATTACCACAAAGGACGCAAAAAAAATCCTAACTGCACTAGAATCTCTAAAAAATGAAAAATTTGATTCAACTTCAAATGCCGAGGATATCCATGAATTAATTGAATCACTTGTCATCAAAAAAGCTGGTATGGCAAGTGGAGGAAAGATGCATACTGCAAGATCTCGAAACGACCAAGTAACATTAGATATCCGAATGAAAATTAGAAACGACATTAACATTCTTTGTATTTGTTTACTTGATACAACTGAAGCACTAGTATCATTGGCAAAAAATCATCAAAAAACCATCATGCCACTATATACCCACTTACAACAAGCTCAAGTCGGATTATTTTCTCATTATCTTTTGGCCCATGCTGATGCTCTATTTCGAGACTTTGAGCGTCTTTCCGATGCATATGTTCGTGTAAATGAAAGCCCCCTAGGTGCTGGACCTGTGGGTGGAACAAGTATTCCAATTGACAGACACAGTACAGCAAAGATGCTAGGATTTAGTGGAATTGTTGAAAACTCCATTGACGCGACAAGTACTCGTGATTTTGTTGCCGAATATGTTGCAACGATTGCAATTTTGATGACTAATCTTAGTAGAATTGCTGAAGACTTTGTTCTTTGGTCAACTTCTGAATTTTCTTTCATTGAACTATCTGATGAATTTACCTCACCATCAAGTGTAATGCCTCAAAAAAAGAATCCTGATATTTTAGAATTAACAAGAGGAAAGACAGCAGAAATAATTGGAAACCTCACTGCAATTCTTTCTACTATCAAAGGACTACCCACTGGCTACGGAAGAGATTTACAACAAATAAAATCCTCTATTTGGTCCACATCAAAAACTTCTATCAGTACATTATTGATTTTAAAATCAATTCTTTTGACCCTACATGTGAATGAAAAACAAATGAAAAAAGCTACAGAGTCAAGTTATTTAATTGCCCTCGATATTGCAGAAAAACTAGTTTTAAGAAAAATTCCCTTTAGGACAACACATAAAATTGCAGGATCTTTAGTCCAGCAAGCCCATAATTCCAAAAAACCTTTGAATAAATTAACGAATAATGAGATAAAAAAATCTGTACAAGGAACAAAAGTTGATCAAAACATTGTTTCAGAAATTATAAAGTCAACTACAATTGTGTCATCTTTAACGGATAGAATTTCTTTTGGATCATCTGGTTATGCTGAACAAAAACGAATGATAGAAGACCGTATTAAAAAAATTAATGATTATAGAACAAACACAACAAAACGAGAAAATGAAATATCCAATGCATTTGAAAGTATGGCTGAAAAAATCTCTGTTTTAATAAAATAACTGTCAAAATATTTCTTTTTGATTTATCTCCTATTTTTGAAGTGAAATTTGTGCCCAATGACAATATTCAATTAATATTTTTTTATGAAATATAATTTTTAATTGATAGTTTTTCCTTTGCTAATTTGGTAGGCTTAAAAATTTATTGATAATAATTTACATGAAAACAGCGGGTCTAGAGGGATTAGTCTTCCTGCAGGTTCTAACTCTAGATTTTCGTGAGAAATCGTAGTTAGGACCATTGACATATCTGATATATTGTAGCCCATTGTAATTAGCTTTTTGATTTTAGAACATTTTTATTTTAAAATAAAAAATGAATCAAATACTTCATGATTTGATTTTGAGGGATAGAAAATAATTGAATTAAATAGCTTGGTTTTACGCACTCATTTTTTTAGGCGATCTACTTTGGATATAAAGAATAATCTTTACCTTTAGCTACTACTCTTTAAAGATCCACAAAACGCCAATATTTACTGGTGGTTATAAGAAAAATCACTTGCAATAGATTTTCCGACTCCCATTTGTTCACCTTTTTTATCTAAAGCCTTCCAATTAATTCCAGGATTTGATTCATTTGTTTTAACTCCAAATTTAACAGACTCCCCTGGCTTTATTGGTTCAGATGTGGTAAAAATAATTACTCCTTGTGGTGTCTTTTCACCAAGCCAACCCTTTTCAGTTTTAAAAGATTCAAAATTATAATCACTACCCAACCATATGCTAATTGAATTTACGTTTTCTTTCCCTTCGTTTGTAAACTCGATGATTGTACTTTTCTCAAAAAATATACTTTTTACCATTATCTCCTCTTCCGAAAAATCACTTTCGGTTTTTTTTGATTCCACAGGGTTATTGGTGGCATTTTGTTCATCTTCAAGCGTGAAACTCTCAACAATTTCACCTTCAGTCTCGTCTTGATCCTTTAAATTAACTACTTTATCGACTTTTAAAATATCTTTTTCAGGTTCGTTTTTTTCTTCGATTTTTGGCGCATCTATTATTTCTGGCTCGGAAATTATTTCTGGTTCACTGATAAAATAATTGTTTAAGACTCGATTTCCTGAGCCTGATAACGGATCGATAATCACAGCATCTTCTTTTGATACGTCAAAGGTATTTTGCATAATAGAATTGAGCGCACTGAGTTCATTTATAAAAATAGGAATTTTGGTTATGTTAGTTATAGTGTTTAGAATAATTTTGTTATTTTGTGTCATACCTTCATCTGGATCCTTGACTTCTAACTCAATACCATAATCAACATTAAACACTGTATTATTAAGAATGAAGTTATTACTAGAATCAGATATAGATATGCCCAGGGTTTGATTAAAGGAAACATTATCTTTTACAATAGAATTATTTGTGTTACTCTTAAGCACAATCCCTTT
>SMVA01164421.1_pt1 | contig 21496 bp, 21 predicted proteins | sample 2456451 | NCBI WGS metagenome assembly SMVA01 (sample SAMN11095933, study PRJNA526329) | marine sediment metagenome | biome: Marine sediment; feature: Surficial sediment; material: Deep marine sediment; isolation source: Hadal surficial sediment | place: Pacific Ocean | collected 2014-05 | depth... | reverse complement strand
TTGCTGCGAAGCCCGGCCCTTAGCGATTGCATACCAGGCCTTTTCAACCCGGTCCCAGCGTTGGTCCCGGTCCATGGCAAAATAACGGCCAGTAATGGTCCCGATACGGGCACCGGGGATCAACTCGAGTGTTCGCTCCATTCGCCCGATCGAAGGGCCCGCACTTCTGGGTGGTGTATCACGCCCGTCAAGAAACCCGTGAACAATAATGTTTTCGACACCGTGCTGCCGGGCCAGATCAACCGTAGCCAGGAAGTGATCATCATGACTGTGTACCCCTCCAGGTGACAATAAACCCATGATGTGTACAGTGCCGCCATGCTGGTTTGCTTTGTCCACTGCGGTGCGCAAAGCCCGGTTGTGGTAAAAACGCTTATCGGTAATGGCCTGCGTTATCCGGGTGAAATCCTGAAAGATGATTCGGCCGGCACCGATATTCATGTGGCCGACTTCAGAATTACCCATTTGGCCTGCCGGTAAACCAACAGACATACCGGATGTTTCAAGCAAGCTGTGAGGAGCATTTGCCCATAAGCTGTCCCAACACGGTGTATTGGCGATGCTAATCGCATTATCAGGTGCGTCTTCGCGGTGTCCCCATCCATCAAGCACCATAAGCACCAACGGCAAATGCGATTTTTGTTTGTCCATCAAAAAACGATCCTGCCCTTATGGGTTGTGACTTGTATTTTTACTGATCGCCACCACATGATGCTGGAGGTGGGCCGGTTGTGTGATCTATTATCCCATAAGATCGCGGGCAGAAAAATGCCGGATAAAGCCTGGCCACTATCCTGGTGTCCGAATCCGGATTGCATGTGGTGTTTTCATACTTGGAGAATAATTTCGTGGAACAATTGATCGAATTTGCAGGCAAGCACGCTTTGTTGTCTGGTGGGTTTATCGTGGTTTTCCTGATATTGATCTGGACTGAAATCACACGGCGCACGCAAGGGTTTACCGAGGTAACACCAGTGCAGGCGATACCGTTGATTAACGATAAAAATACGGTAGTTGTCGATGTTTCAGCGCCAGCCGATTTCCATAAAGGTCATATTGTCGATGCACGTAATTATCTGCCTTCACGGTTTTCAAACCCTGACGCAGAAATTCAGAAACTGGCAGGTCAAAACATCCTGGTTACCTGCAAAAGCGGTCAGACCGCTATGACGGCAGCATCTGCGCTGGTTAAACTGGGCGCCGCCAGGGTTGCGGTATTAAAAGGCGGGATGATGCAGTGGACTTCAGATAATTATCCTGTTACCAGTGCTTAGTACAGAAAGGCGGCATCAGGCTGGTTTTAATACTTGTCCGGTGAGATAATTTTACATTACCGTTCAAGCGGCAACGGTCAAATCAATTAAAGCGAGCAATACGATCATGGCAGAAGAAGAAACACAAGCTGTCGCAGAGCCAGCGGCAAACTCAGCAGCAAAACCAGTGCAGTTTCAACTGCAGAAACTGTATGCGAAGGATGTTTCATTTGAATTGCCCAATGCTCCTGAAGTTTTTCAGGAAACTGGTCAGGCGGAAATCAAAATGAACCTTTCCCAACGTGTTAATAATATTTCGGATGAGATTTTCGAAGTGATTCTCACCGTCACAGTAACTTCGATGACCGGTGAAAAAACGGCTTATCTCGCTGAAGTACACCAGGCCGGGTTATTCCTGCTACAGGGTTTCAATGAACAAAATCATCATACGGTTTTGAACACGCTTTGCCCGCATGCGCTATTTCCATATGCCTGCCGAATCATTACCGATCTTGTAGCCGATGGAGGTTTCCCGCCCTTGGTACTCCAGCCGATTAATTTTGAGCAAATTTATGCTCAAAGAATGGCGAAAGCCAATGCAAAGCAGGGGGATGCTGAAGATATCGAAGTGCAGGGCAGCACCTGATCAAGATCAATATTAAAGCCTTATGGGCCTAGTCACTCCAGTTATTGCGGTCATCGGTGCTGGTTCCTGGGGAACCGCACTGGCAATGCAATTGGATCGCAGTGACAGCCAGGTTGTGTTGTGGGGGCGTGATCCCGGTCAAATAGACGAAATGGCGAAATCGCGGAAAAACCCGCGTTTCCTGCCTGGATGTGAACTATCAACCTCTATTCGTCTGAATTCAGATATCTCCACGGTAATTTCTGATTCGGATCACGTTCTTATTGTTGTTCCCAGTCATGCATTCGGTGGCATCATCGATATGATTTCACCGTTGCTCAGAGTGGGACAGGGTGTGGCATGGGGCTGTAAGGGTTTCGAACCGGGAAGTGGCCGTTTTCTGCATGAAGTTGCGCGTCAAAAGCTTGGAAACGAGCGGCCACTTGCTGTTGTTACCGGCCCTTCATTTGCGCTTGAAGTCGCACGGGATTTACCCACTGCCGTTACGGTTGCAGGTCAGGACAAGCCGTTCACGGAAATCATGGCCCAAGCGCTTCATGGCGGTAATTTCAGGGCGTATACAACTGATGACGTTGTTGGTGCTGAGTTGGGCGGAGCCGTGAAGAACGTGCTCGCAGTTGCCACTGGAATTTGTGACGGTATGTGCCTGGGCGACAATGCCAGGGCAGCATTAATTACCCGTGGACTTGCTGAAATGATGCGCTTGGGAACAGCGCTCAATGCGAGGCCGGAAACACTCATGGGCCTTGCAGGCATGGGTGATCTTGCATTGACCTGCACTGGAGATCTTTCACGTAATCGCCGTTTTGGCCTGGCACTGGGACGTGGTGATAGTGTTGAAAAGGCCCAGGCAGATATTGGTCAGGTAGTTGAGGGCATCAATACATCAATTGAAGTAAACCGCCTGGCGGAAAAGCACCAGGTCAGCATGCCAATTTCAAGAGAGATTTATGGCTTGGTGCACCTGGGATGGAAACCCTCTGACTGCCTGAAGCGACTTTTGTCACGCCAGCAAAAGGCAGAAAACATTTAGCTGATTCAATATATCAGGGCAAAGTATCAGGGCGTGAATCCAAGTTGGCGCCACGCCTCATAAAGACCAATGGCTACGGTATTCGAAAGGTTAAGACTTCTACTTTGTTTGATCATTGGTATAAGCAGGCATCGGTTTTTACCCACTTGTTCAATGACAGCACCCGGCAATCCCCTGGTCTCCGGTCCAAATAGTAAACCATCTCCATGCTGGTATTTAACCTGGTCATGGCGGATGGTGCCACTGGTAGAAAAAGACCAGATTAGCATTGTCTTGTTTTGCTGCAAAAATGCATTCCAGTTGGAATAACGCTTGATGTTGATCAGCTCATGATAGTCAAGGCCAGCCCTTTTTAGCCGCGAGTGGTCCAGTTGAAAACCCATGGGCTCAACAAGGTGTAATTGTGCGCCCGCATTGGCACAAAGCCGGATGATGTTGCCGGTATTGGGGGGTATTTCGGGTTGGTAAAGAATAATATTTAACATCATCAAATACCGACAAAAAGAAACCCTGCACCGCAAGTACGGGGCAGGGTCCTGATTATAAAACTTCTCCTTACCGGAGATTAATAAATCTAACCTGTTTCAATAATGATGATTTTTTCTACTTTGCTTTCGCCATCGGCATCCGCACCATGTGACCTGTGGATCTTGATGACTCTGTGCCCTTCGCCGGCTTCGTGGAGTTCGCCGAAGTCAAAATCTTCCCCATCAGATACCCATACATTAAGCTCTTCACATTCGCCATCTTCATCACTGAAGCACTCGGAATGCATGCGCTTGATCATAACTTTATGTCCTTCACCATCGGCATGCAGTGCTTCAATATCAAAATCGCCGTCGGAAAAGAAAACCATGTGGTGTCCACATTCGGTTTCTACATCTGATATATCGTCCACTTCGCATTCAATGACTATTGTTTCATGGCTTTTGTGCAAGCCGCCTTCACTGGCCGTCCCGTCCATGTGGGGAATATCCATCAGTTCACCATCCACATAGATTTCAACTCCATCTGCAGTGCGCAACAGGTCAATGGTTTTGCCGCTTTCGGTGACGATAGTTTCAGACTCGCCTATTGCCAGGTTGCTGATGTCGGTTTCGGTAACTTCAAAATCATGGGTCTTTAAATCAATGATGATTTTCTCTTTATCACCTGCAAGGGTGGTTCCGGCATAAATAAATACCGACAAAATCACCAATGAAGTAAAACTAAACTTGGTTTTCATATGGAAATCTCCATGGAATGTTTGATTTGCGATGAAACGAAGGCCTGTGTTTAAAGGCTTTCGCGCTCTTCACATAAGACGCAAAGCGAAAACAAAGCGTCGCAAAATCCGTAATTATCTGAAATATATAGGTTAATCCAGGATTATACGCTATGTAGCCATACGCCTCAGTACATTTGACACACCCTCATTTGGAGGGTATCTTTTACCACCTCCGGCACAACATCTTGTGCCTAAGAAAAAAAAGAGGCACAATAAGTTGTGTCTATAATTAAATAAAACCAATCAATTACAAGAGAATGTTAATGAGCAGCGTGCGCGTTGAGGCCATTGGCACTGATTCACAAGCAATTCCTTTCCAGAAAGCATCTCTGGACATCTGGGATAAAAAGTACCGCCTTAAGTCAAGAATAGGTGAATCTATCGACCATTGCATTGATGACACCTATAAAAGGGTGGCGCGAGCAGTGGCTAATGTTGAACAGGGTAAGGAAAACCGCGACAAATGGTATGCAGAGTTTCTCTGGGCATTGAGACGCGGTGCAATCCCAGCTGGCCGGATTACTTCAAATGCCGGCGCCGAGAAACATAAACCAGCGACTTCGACCATCAATTGCACGGTTTCTGGAATTATCCAGGACTCCATGCATGGCATTCTGGACAAAGTGCATGAAGCGGGTCTCACATTGAAGGCCGGTTGCGGTATCGGTTACGAGTTTTCGACATTGAGGCCCAAGGGTGCGTATGTTTCCGGTGCCGGTGCCTACACTTCCGGGCCGCTTAGTTTCATGGATATTTATGACAAGATGTGTTTCACGGTTTCCTCAGCAGGCGGAAGGCGTGGTGCCCAGATGGCCACATTTGAGATTGGGCATCCAGATGTGATGGAATTCATCCGGGCCAAACGTGAGGATGGCCGTTTAAGGCAATTTAATTGTTCATTATTAATCACCGATAAGTTTATGGAAGCCGTTCAAAACAACAGTGACTGGCCGGTTGCTTTTCCCATAAATGCCCAGGATGTCGGGGAACTGGACCTCGATGACAAAGACGCAGTATTGTGGCGGGAATGGCCTACTACCGATGAATATGTCACCCGGGAGGATGGTTTGGTTGCCTGCCGAATTTATAAAACCATTCCAGCGCGAAGAATGTGGGACATGATTATGTCTTCCACGTACGACTTTGCTGAACCGGGTTTCATTCTTATTGATCGTATCAACGAAATGAACAACAACTGGTTTTGCGAAAATATCCGGGCTACAAACCCTTGTGGCGAACAGCCATTACCACCTTATGGTGCCTGCCTTCTGGGGTCTGTAAACCTGACTCGTTTTGTTGACGAGCCCTTTACTGACAATGCCAAATTTGACTGGGATGAGTACCGTAAGGTTGTCAAAGTATTTACCCGGATGTTGGATAATGTAGTTGAAATCAATGGCCTGCCCTTAGGCAAGCAGCGGGATGAAATAGCCCGTAAACGCCGGCATGGTATGGGCTTTCTGGGCCTGGGTTCTACCATGACCTTACTGGGCATGAAGTATGGATCTGATGATTCAATAGAATTTACCGAGCAGATTGCCCGTGAAATGGCTATTTCCGGCTGGGAAGAGGCTTTGGAACTGACACGGGAAAAGGGCGCCGCACCCATCATGGAAGAACGCATTGAGATTAGTGGCGACATGTTGCGTAAACGTCCTGAAATGCTTGATGACGGATACAAGTTGGGTGACCGGATTGCCGGCCGCATATTGCATGCAAAATACAGTCGCTACATGCAGCGGCTTGCAGAGCACAGACCTGAACTGGTCGAGCAACTCGCCAAGGAAGGTGCCCGGTTTACGCACCACACTTCGATTGCACCTACAGGGACTATTTCCTTGTCCCTGGCTAATAATGCATCCAACGGAATCGAGCCAAGTTTTGCCCATCATTACAGTCGCAATGTAATCCGTGAAGGAAAGAAGACCAAAGAAAAGATTGAAGTTTTTAGTTACGAATTATTGGCCTACAAAGCACTGGTTAATGAAAATGCGATGCCGGATTCGGACGACGAAGCGTTTAGATTGCCTGATTATTTCACTTCGGCAGATGAGATTTCACCCAAAGAGCATGTAGATATACAAGCCGCAGCCCAAATATGGGTGGATTCATCGATTTCCAAAACCGCGAACGTACCGACAGATTATCCATTCGAGGATTTCAAGGATATCTACACTTATGCGCACAGCAAGGGCCTGAAAGGATGTACCACTTTCAGGTTTAATCCTGAAGCTTTTCAGGGTGTGCTTGTTAAGGACAAGGATCTGGCCAACACCACGTATCGTTTTGTACTGGCAGATGGCGAAACGGTGGAAGTTAAGGGGAATGAGGAGATTGAGTATGACGGTGAATTACATACAGCGGCGAATCTTTTCGATGCATTAAAAGAAGGCTATTACGGAAAATTTTAAGATAAGGCACATAATGTCCATAAAAATAAGTGAAAATATTGTCGGTTACGAAATCGTCAAGCCGGAAGAGGAAAAAGCCGCAAAGCTGGCAGCAGCAAAGGAAAAGGAAAAACGCTCAAAGGCCAAGGTCGTACGAATGACCGAGAGGGTTAAGCGCCCCGAAGGAATGGAAGCGCTGGAAGGGTCAACTTACAAGATCAAAACCCCGTTAGCTGATCATGCAATGTACGTGACAATTAACGATATCATCCTTAATCCTGGAACGGTGCATGAGTCCCGCCGGCCATTCGAAATTTTTATTAACTCCAAGAATATGGATCACTTCCAATGGATAGTGGCGTTGACCCGGTTGATGTCCGCAGTTTTCAGGAAGGGTGGGGATGTGGTGTTCCTTGCAGAAGAGCTGCAGGCCGTATTCGATCCCAAAGGCGGCTATTTCAAACCTGGCGGAAAATGGATGCCATCTATTGTTGCCGAGATTGGAGCCGTTATTGAGCATCATCTGAAAAAAATCGGTTTAATGGAAAAAGATGAGCTATCAGAACAACAAATACTCTTTCTGGAAGAAAAACGGGCAGAAGTAGAAATTGCAGCGCAAAAACTGGCTGATTCTCAAAAGGCAAGCGAAGAAGATCCTGCCTATCCAGCATCAGCTACTTTATGTGGCAAGTGTCTTACCAAGGCGGTCGTGGTGATGGATAATTGTGCAACCTGTCTGTCCTGCGGTTACTCCAAATGCGGCTGATACTTCCCCAGCTTTCCGAATGACTGCGTTTCAGCGACTCGCTTCGCGCTTCATTACCTGATTGGTAATTCCAGTACTCGCTCATCGCGTACCTTGTCCTCGAAAACCTGGCTAAGTCTCAGCATTTTCTTAAATATTAGTTCTCGTCTTCACTGCGCCTTGCTAGCACCGCACTGAGCTTGCAGCTATTCCATTAGGCTGAGCTGCAAATAAGAATAAAAAAAACGCCGGCATTATGCCGGCGTTTTCTGATCGATTGATGATTCAGTAACAATTAGATGAATCAACATAGGTCCAGACTTCCTGGCCTTGCCGGTTCAATTGTACCTCAACGCATTGGCCGTCATTATCAATCCTGTACCAGTAGTCAGAAACAATAGATGGTGCCGGCCTTCTACGGACAATCACGCGATCACGCCGCGAATCTGTAGCTGCGTGAATGATTGAGCCCAGCACCAATGCTCCGGCCACGAACTTTAGCCCGTCGCGCAAGTGATGCCTTGAGCTGTGATGCCCGTAGTTGTGATGGCCATAGCCATACCATCTGTAGTGACGGGGCTGATATCCATAATAGCGATTTGATGAATAGGAATGATTGGCCCGATGACCATTACGATGACTACGGTCACCCGCTTCTGCCACGCCTGCCACCACCAGCAAGCCCGTGACTAACATAATGATGATCTGTTTCTTCATGATGGGTCTCCTTGCGTTTGTATCTTCAACGCTTACAGGTTAGCAAGCGCAGAGTGAACGGAACCTGAATCAATTTGACTGTTATCATTGCGCGCATGTTTTCAGCCATGACAGCGATTGATCAAAAACGGATGGGGAAAGCCATACCGGGTGCCGAAATAATTCGCCTGGTGAATGGCATCGCTGATGGTTCTGTCACTGATGCACAGATCGGGGCATTTACCATGGCAGTACGATTGCAGGGTATGGATCAATCTGAGCAAACTTCGTTGACCCTTGCAATGCGGGATTCAGGCTCAGTTTTGAAATGGACGGGGCTGAATGGACCGGTACTGGATAAACATTCTACTGGTGGTGTGGGTGACTGGACCAGCATCGTGCTGGCACCAATGATCGCAGCTTGTGGCGGGTATATTCCGATGATATCAGGGCGAGGGCTCGGACACACCGGCGGTACGCTGGACAAACTGGAAAGTATTCCCGGATTCGGTGTGCATTTATCAATGGATCAGCTTCAGGACCAGGTACGACGGACCGGAATGGCAATGGTGGGACAAGGGCCTGAACTTGCACCTGCCGACGGAAGAATGTATGCAATTCGGGACGTGACTGCGACCGTTGCATCGGTCCCGTTGATTGTTTCATCGATACTTGCAAAAAAACTGGCAGAAGGACTGGATGGATTGATACTGGATGTGAAAACCGGTAATGGTGCTGCAATGAAGGCTTTTGCTGATTCCAAAAAACTGGCTCAGAATATGTGTGATACCGCAATGCAAGCCGGCACCACTTGCCACGCCCTGATTACTGATATGAATCAGCCGCTTGGGAGGACGGCTGGAAACGCGCTTGAAATAAATGAGGCCATTGATTTCCTTACGGGAGTTAAGCGTGACCCAAGGATGGAAGAAGTCATTTTCGGACTGGGATCGGATTTGTTGTTGCTGGGCAGCCTGGCAACCAGCACGGAGCAGGCCAGGCAGTACTTACAATCTGTACTTGATTCGGGTGCGGCGACCGAAAAGTTTGCTCAAAACGTAGCCGAGCAAGGCGGCCCCATGGACTTTTTGGAAAAGCGCCATGATTATTTGGAAAAAGCACCAGTGATGCGTCCCCTTGAGTCGGAAACTGGCGGCTGGGTATCAAGCATTGATACCCGTGCATTGGGAATGATCGTGGTGCATTTAGGTGGCGGTAGGACTCAGGTTGAAGATAGCATTGATTTCCGGGTCGGTTTATCCGGAATATGTCTGATTGGAGACCGCATGGAAAATGGTCAGCCACTTTGTGTGATTCATGCAGATAAAGAAACCGATTGGAAGCGGGCAGCGGTCCTGATTCGCAATGCAATTGATATTAAAGACCATCCACCCGAACCAGGCATTGTGGTTTATGAGCTATTAACAGGAGCGTAAGGATAGTGACTGGTACACCTCACATTGAAGCAGCAAAGGGCGATTTTGCCGAACTTGTCCTAATGCCAGGTGATCCCTTGAGGGCAAAAGCCCTTGCCGAGGGTCATTTGGAAGATGTGAAGCTGGTGAATAGTGTGCGCAATATGCTTGGATTCACCGGCACCTGGAACGGTCACAGGGTTTCTATTATGGGGTCTGGAATGGGGATGCCATCCATCAGTATCTATGCACACGAGTTATTCGATTATTACGATGTGCAGAAAATAGTCCGGGTTGGTACTTGTGGCGGCTTACTTGATGACATGAGCCTGGGAGACGTGGTTTTGGCCACTGCCGCCAGTACAGATTCGGCGATGAATCGTCAACGCTTCAATAATTTTGATTATTCAGCTGCAGCAGACCCTGGTTTATTGCACAGTGTCTGGAATGCTGCCGTGGAACATGGCGTGCATGTCAGGGCCGGCGAAGTATTCGCATCCGACTATTTTTACCATCCGGATCCGGAGTTTATTGGAAAACTGCAATCTATGGGTATCCTGGCCATAGATATGGAAAGTGCTGCCCTCTACGCATTGGCAAAAGAACATGGCCGGCGTGCGCTGACTTTGTTGACAGTGAGTGATGTAATTCCAACCGGCGAAAAGGCCTCCACAAAAGCAAGGCAAAACGCCTTTGCCACGGTGATCGATGTGGTGTTGAAAGCTTTGCTGACAGAGGAGTGACATTGTGAGTGATATCGATACTTTGAATGATGAACTACTGTCAAAAGCACAGGTTGCCAGCGAAAATGCCTATTCGCCTTACAGCCGAATTAAGGTAGGTGCCGTTGTGGTCGGCAGGGATGGCCAATTGTACAGCGGCTGCAATATGGAGAATGCTTCTTATGGACTGACCCAGTGTGCGGAGCGTAACGCCCTGGCTGCTGCAATCGCGGCAGGTGAGCAACGGGGAAGCATGAAAACACTGTTGGTTTATTCCAGTGAATTTGAAACACTATCGCCTTGCGGCGCCTGCAGACAGGTTATTCACGAGATACTTGCAGATGATGCGCAGATCATTTCATGTTCGGCACGTGATGAACCCAAATCCTGGACGGTTGAAGAGCTTTTGCCAGACCCCTTTTGTCTGGACTAGCACGAGGTTCGCCGAAATTATCCTGATTGCCAAATTTGCCAAGGATTGAAATCAGAAGAGGTTTTTGAAATGAAACAAGTGCAAATACTATCAATGCTCATATCTGTTTTTTTAGCAACAGCGGTTTTTGCCGGCCCTACGGAAGTCGACTACTACAGCACCAATCCTGATATGCAACTACCTTTTTCTGATGCCGTCAGGGTGGGGCATATGCTTTACCTGTCCGGTAAGTTAGGAAATGTCCCAGGCACTTTTCAACTTGCTGAAGGGGGAATTGAAGGTGAAACCAGGCAGGCGTTGGAAAATATCAAAACGAGCCTTGAAAAATACGGCTCATCTCTGCGTGAAGTTGTTAAATGCACGGTGTTCATGGCTGATATCGATGAGTGGTCTGCATTTAATAAAGTTTACATTGGTTATTTTGCGAGCAATCCCCCGGCCAGAAGCGCCTTGGGTACCAGTGGATTGGCACTCAATGCGCGGGTTGAAATCGAATGTATGGCAACCGTGAAGTAATTGGTCAATCAGTTACGGTAGCATCCTGATAATTGGAGAAAGCCATGACACGCTCGATTGTGAGTATTTTTATATTCCTGATGATTCTCAGCCCTGAGGTATATCCAGAGCAAAATTCAGGCAATCAGGCCGGGCGATTTGTAACTTTAGCTTTGAATTGTTTACACCAGGAGTACCCGAATAAAATCGCGCATGTAATGTCCGGTGATGAGGACGTTGCTCCACCTCGCGAGCTCACACCGGTTTTCTATGGATGTTTTGACTGGCATTCATCGGTACATGGTCATTGGCTTTTGGTCCGGCTGTTACACCTGAATCCGGGAGCGGGTTTTTCGGCCACGGTAACCGAGGCATTGGAGCGGAGTTTCCGGGCCGACAAAGTTGCTGTTGAAGTTGAATACGCTTTGCATGAACAACGGGGATCATTTGAACGGCCTTATGGTATTGCCTGGCTGCTGCAGTTAATGGCCGAACTCCGTGAGTGGGACGATCCGGTCGCCAGCCGCTGGCGAGCCGTTCTTGAACCACTTGAGGCAGCCTATGTTCGTAAAACAGCCGAATGGCTGGGTAAACTGGCGTATCCGATCCGCATTGGTGAGCACGCCCAAACAGCATTTGCATTCGGATTGTTTCTGGATTGGGCCAAAGTAGCAGGCAAAAAAGAGTTTTACGAGTTAGTGAAGACTCGCACACTGGAGTTTTATGCTGCGGATGTTAATTGCCCACTGGATTACGAGCCCGGAGGTCAGGATTTCCTGTCACCTTGCCTTGCCGAGGCTGATTTGATGAGGAGAGTAATGAACCCGGGCCAGTACGCCGATTGGTTAGGGTCGTTTATGCCGGGAATTCCTTCTGATGGCAGTGCCCAATGGCTACCGCTGGCCGAGGTCACCGATCGTAGCGATGGAAAACTGGCCCACCTGGATGGCTTGCATATCAGCCGCGCCTGGGCCTTGAACGGAATAGCAAAGGGTCTCCCCGAATCAGATTCAAGGATCCCCGCCATTCTTGCAGTCGCCAAACAACAAGCAGAATCAGGTCTCGCGGCCGTGACTGGCGATCATTATGAGGGTGGGCACTGGCTGGGATCATTTGCGACTTACCTGGTCACCGGCAGAGGTCTGGATGCTGAAGAAAGATCAGTAAATACCGGGGATGAGGATTTTCCTTTCGGTGGGGTAGTCGACGAAGCGCTCGCGATACCAGGCCTGGTTGCTGATAGCGCGAGGTGCGAGGTTGCAGAAAGTGAAAAGGGCGAAAGCGAGACCTGCGGCTGACCAGGTCAAAATTGCCCACCCGGTCCATTGGATGATTTCGCCAAGGTAATGAGGACTGCTGACCCAACGGAACATGCCGCCACGTGGGATTGAGTAGTTTGTGTCGCCTGGTTTGCGCAGCTTCCTGATCACATGATCGGAATGGCTGTGAATAATGAAGCCGGTTAAAAATACCAGTGCTCCTGACCAAAAATGAAATCTTGCCCATGGGGGAGGTGCAGTCGTATTGGCAAGTAAGGCCTCACTGTTGTTATAACCATTCAATATATTGAAAGCAATGGCAAATACCACCAGGACTGCAGGAAATGTCTGGTCAGACGGGTGCATCAATAGAGGAAAAAGAAAAGTTCGGTAACTGTAGTGAAAGAGCCAGAAAAAGAGCGGAACCAGGGCATGTGTACTGGTTCCACCAGGTGACGTCAATACCAGCCAGCTAATCACCAGTAATGCGGGTAATTCCATTATTATCCAGGCCGCCCTGTTGGGCAGGTTTGGTCCCCAACCCGGTTTATAATGCCTGCCGTATGGGGCGGTTACATAAATCAGGCTCAGAAAAACAAGCGGACAAAGCATGAATTGGACTAGCAATGGTAAGGGCATTTACTCATGATGCCAGATTGCTCATGGCAGTGGAATTGTCACAGGAACAGGATGGTTACAGGCGTAGATAATGAAAATATTTTTTAGAAAATTTCACCGTTGGCTTGGCTTGTTGATGGCCTTGCAAATCATTGCGTGGATGGCCAGTGGGCTTTATTTCGCGATTTTCCCGATTGAGACCATCAGGGGAGAGCACTTGATTACCGAGGCTGAACGTCTGGATGCATCGGACATACAGGACCTGATTTCGCCCGCTGCTGCATGGCTGGCTTATTTGGGTGAATATGAGCAAGACAGTAGTCTTGAAAGCCTGGAGTTGCATGAAGGCATGGGCGAGACATGGTACCGCATTACCGGCAAAATGAATGACAAGTCATTTGCAAGACTGGTCAATGCCAAAACCGGTGAAGTTCTACAGTTTCTGGACCAAGAAAAAGTACTGAAAATTGCCATTGCTGCCCTCAATGTTCAAGGTAAGGTGGAAGCAACAGAACTGGTCACTGAACATAGTACCGGTAGTGAGTATCGGGGGCGTTCATTGCCATTGTGGCGAGTCAGGTTTTCAGATCCTGAGTCACTTAATTTATATATTGATGGCTGGACCGGAGAAATTGTTACCCGCCGAACCACACGCTGGCGGATATTCGATTTTCTTTGGATGTTGCATATCATGGACTTTGACGAGCGGGATGATTTCAATACACCTTTGTTGCAAATAGCGGCAGCATTGGGGTTGTTGATTGCACTTTCCGGAGTCATTTTCTGGGCAATGACGACACGATTATTTCGATCGCGTAAAACAAAGCCTGTGAAGTCAACAAACCCTGTGTAATCAATACACTTTGTTTCGGCATTAATCGTTAAGCCGATATACTTTTCAGGCTTTATTGTGAACCAGGTTGGGCAGGGCAGGGCCAACCATACCGAGTGACTGCAGCCGTTTGATGATTTGGTTCTGAATCCCTTCGACATCGAGGCCTGCAGCAGCCAGGCAGTCTTGCCGGGATCCGTGTTCAATAAACTGGTCAGGAATACCAATATTCATTATCGGCGAGATAATTCCCATTGAAGCGAGTAGTTCGTTGATACCGCTTCCTGCACCACCTGAGATCGAATTTTCCTCGACTGTGACCAGTAATTCGTGAGATTTGCACAATTCCAAGATCATTTCCTGGTCGAGTGGCTTGATAAAACGCATATTGATCAAAGTTGCATCCAGCCGGGTAGCGATATCCATGCAAGTATTCACCATGCTGCCGAAGGCAAGTATTGCAATACCACTACCCTTGAAAACAACATCGGCTTTTCCAAGCGGGATTTCCGTCATTTGTGACTCAATCCGGATACCGGTTCCGGAGCCCCGGGGGTAGCGCACAGCGGCCGGTCCCTGGTGGCGGTATCCGGTGTACAGCATTTGCCGGCACTCGTTTTCGTCGGCCGGCGCCATGATGACCATGTTGGGAATGCACCGCAGATAGGTCAGGTCAAAACTTCCCGCGTGCGTCGGGCCGTCTGAACCAACCAGGCCCGCACGATCAATGGCGAAAAGAACCGGTAGATTCTGAATTGCGACATCATGGATTAACTGATCATAAGCACGTTGCAAAAACGTACTGTAGATTGCGACTACCGGGTGTATACCTTCACATGCCATACCTGCTGCAAGCGTGACAGAATGTTGTTCAGCAATGCCAACGTCAAAATAGCGGTCCGGAAACTTTTGCTCGAATTCGACAAGCCCTGAACCTTCACGCATTGCCGGGGTGATTGCGACCAAATGATCATCGACAGCAGCCATATCGCATATCCAGTCGCCAAATACAGAGGAATAGCTAGGATGGCCAGATGCTTTCTTTTTAACCACCCCCTTGGCCGGATCAAAGGGGCCTACTGCATGATAAGTGAGTGGATCTTCCTCGGCCGGGGCATAGCCTTTTCCTTTCGAGGTAATGATATGAAGAAGGTTTGGCCCGGCTACGGATTGTGTGGTTCTGATGGTTCTGAGCAGTGTTGGGAGATCATGGCCATCAATTGGGCCCAGGTAATTAAATCCAAGTTCCTCGAAAAGTGTGCTCGGCATAACCATGCCTTTAACATGTTCTTCCCAACGACTCATAAACCGCCAGGTACGTGAGTCGCGGTGCATTAATCGTTTGCTGCGTTCACGTATTCCGGTAACCGTCGGGCCACTCATCAGGCGGCCAAGCATCTTGGTCATGGCACCCACGTTGGGGGAAATCGACATCTGATTCTCATTAAGAATCACCAACAGGTCTGGATCCAGATCGCCGCCGTGATTGAGAGCCTCAAAAGCCATTCCGGCAGTCATGGCTCCGTCACCGATGACCGCGACAACCTGCTTGTTATCGCCATTTAATGCGCTGGCCAGGGACATTCCAAGCGCCGCACTGATTGAAGTCGATGAGTGGCCTACACCAAAAGTGTCATATTCACTTTCACTGCGCTTGGGGAATGGTGCCAGTCCACCGGTTTTCTTGATGGTGGTAATGGCTTCCTTACGCCCGGTTAGAATTTTATGGGGATAGGCTTGGTGTCCTACATCCCAGACAATCCGGTCTGAAGGTGTGTCATATAGGTAATGCAGGGCAACAGTCAGTTCCACGCAGCCAAGCCCGGCACCAAAATGTCCCCCGCTACTAGATACGGCATCGATCAGAAAGTGCCTAAGTTGTTGCGCGACCAGGGGCAATTTGTCCTCATCCATTGCCCTCAGATCTGAAGGCACATCGATCTGGTCTAATAGTGAATAAGTATTACTGGACATAATGGTATTTTAGCTGTTTCAGCACCCTAGTTGTCCCTGTCAATCGCAAAACTTGCAAGCCAGCTCAATGCAGCACAATCTCCGGGGAATCCCTGCAGCTCTGCAAGTGCTCTTTCTTTCAAGGACACAGCTTGATCGCGTGAAGCATCCAGTCCAAGTATGCCGGGAAATGTCGGTTTTTCCTGTTGTGCATCCTTTTGAGTGGACTTTCCGGTTTTTTCTAAACAGCCTGTTACATCCAAAATGTCATCATGTATTTGAAAAGCAAGACCCACGCATTCACCAAACTCTTCAAGTTTAGTTGTTAATTCGGGACTTGCACCGGCAAATTCTGCAACTGATGTGGCAGAAACCTTGATAAGTGCTCCGGTTTTCAAGCGGTGCATATGATCCAGTTCCTGGTGCGAAATATGCTGACCCACAGCAGCCAGGTCCAGGACCTGGCCTCCTGCCATGCCTGAACTGCCACAAGCCCGGGCAATGTCACGGATAATGTTTATCTGAGAGTTCGGGTTACATAAGAGATTTGGGTCTGAAGCCAATATTTCAAAAGCAAGGGCCTGCAACGCATCTCCAGCCAGAATCGCTGTCGCCTCATCAAATTTCATGTGACAGGTAGGGCGCCCGCGACGAAGGTCATCATTATCCATTGCCGGCAGGTCATCATGAATCAAAGAATAAGTGTGAATTATTTCAATCGCTATGGCAACGCCGTCAAGTTTCCTGAAATCAATGCCAAAAGCATCACAGGCTGCGTATACAAGCATGGGGCGCATGCGCTTACCAGCTGCAAGAACGGAATAGATCATTGCCTGTTGAAGTAGATCGGGTGTCCCCTGTACCGATTGTAGAGACGCTGAAAGTTTTGACTCAAATCGCGTTCCCCAACGACGAATTTGATCGCTTGCTTCAATCATGCGGCTGAAACGGCTCAGCTGAATTTTCGTCCTCAGGGTCGATTAGTTGTTCAACTGTTTGCTGCGCCTGGTTGAGTATCATCTGGCATTGCCGGGTCAATTCTACTCCGCGTTTAAAATCAGCCAGTGATTCATCCAAAGCCAGCTCCCCTGATTCCAGTTTTGCAACAAGGGCTTCAAGTTCGGCCAGTGATTTTTCGAAGTTAATGATTTTGTCTGATTTGTCAGTCATGCATATAGCACCTCAGTAAGCGAACGGACACTAACTCACGATTCCGAAACGGTCAACTGTTCGATTTTGCACTGACCTTGAACGTGCTTCAATAATGCATCAGCGGGTTTCCAGGCAAGTTCTGAATTTCTTTCATCCATCCAGTTTCGCAATTCTGCGCTGACGATTAAATCTCCGGCAGCCAACAGGTTTTTCCCGCTAAAAAGGAGGGGGATGGATGGACGAAGCCAGGGTGGAATTCCTGCCTTGCGCAACAATTCCTTGAGATCCCTCGAATGATTGTCGCTTTTAACCAGGATTTTTTCGCCACCGGTGCGTTTGCCAACAGACATTTTTATCGGCCAGTCAGCAGGCGAACCGCTAAAACTCATAGTGCCCAGTCCTTCTCCAAGATCAAGTTCACTGCCTTCAGTCCAACTCAGATCGGGACATGGGTAAATACTGGATTCTTTTTGCAGCCACAGGCGGTTTTGAAAAAGGTGAATGACCCAGCCTTGCCATGACACAGCGACCTTTTGTCCTGATGTGGCATCAATGCACTGATGCTGAAGTTCCAATAATTGTCGTGCAGGCAAAGAGGGAGCCTGGTTGGAATTTATCCAGTGCCGTAAGATCAACCTGAATGATGGATCACGAAGATCCAGACTGTCGAGAATTAGAACCTGTTGCGTATCAAGTCGCCTGCTTAATTCTTCTTCTGCCCATAATGCAATGGTTGAACTTGCCTGGCGGCACAGATCAGCACTCATGGCAATTCGCTCTGAAACTCCGGGCCACTTTTCTTCGAGAAGGGGAACCAGCTTTTTGCGGACAAAATTTCGATCATAGGCGAGGTCTTCATTGCTCGGGTCCTGCAGCCAGGTTTTTCCCTGTAATTCCAAGTAGTCGCGAAGGGATCTCATTGGGAAGTCCAGTAACGGTCTGATCAGTAAGCCTTTTCCGATGTTTCGCACTTGCGGCATTCCGGCAAGTCCATCAACACCACTGCCTCTGACCAGGTTTAACAATAAAGTTTCGGCCTGGTCTTCCCGGTGATGTGCAGTCAGAAAAGAGTCTCCGGGACCCAGAATCTCGGCGACTGTTTTATACCTGAGTCGGCGCGCTTCTGCTTCGATTCCCTTTCCAGATGACCTGGAAACTGACAGTCGCCTGGAAATGCATTTAAAACCCAGCTTTTCGCTCAGGTTTTCACAATGGGCTTGCCATGAGTCGGCATCCTCGTGTAAACCATGGTTGAAATGTAGAATCTTGATTTCAGAAGGCTGCGACTTCTCTAATTCATGAAGTGCATAGACTAATGCGCTTGAATCTGCACCACCACTGAAACCAACCCAGTAAGTAGGACTGGCTGGCAATTTCCGTAAAACGGCATGCAAGCGCCCGGCATCGAACGGCTTGGGTCTGTTCGTCATCTGGAAACCTGGTCTCAGTCTTTATAAGCGCCGTAAGACAAAAGCCTTTGCAGTCGTTGGGCAAGCAGGTCCTCGGTGTCCAGTTTTTCCAGATCTTTGAGCTGTTGCTCCAGGCAATCACCAATACTGACAGCAACTGTTTCAGGATCTTTATGCGCGCCACCCAGAGGCTCAGGAATTACCTGGTCCACCAGTCCCATCTCCAGGAGACAGTCCGAGGTGATACCCAAGGCGGTGGCCGCCTGCTCAGCATTTGATGCATCTTTCCAAAGAATGGATGCACATCCTTCCGGCGAGATAACGGCATAAGTGCTGTATTGCAACATGTTGACACGGTCACCAACACCTATTGCCAATGCACCACCCGAGCCCCCTTCTCCAATAATGGTACAGATGATTGGGGTCGGGAGTCTCGACATGCTTTTGAGGTTGCGCGCAATGGCTTCAGCTTGTCCACGCTCTTCGGCACCGACACCAGGATATGCGCCTGGGGTGTCGATAAGCGTCAGAATCGGCAGTTTGAACCGGGCTGCCATCTTCATTAGCCTTAGCGCTTTTCGATACCCCTCTGGTCTGGGCATGCCAAAATTTCTGAAAATTTTGGCCTTGGTATCCCGTCCCTTCTGCTGGCCGATGAGCATCACCGCTCGGCCCCTGAATTTTGCAAGGCCACCGACAATTGCATGGTCATCTGCAAAGTTTCGATCGCCATGGAGTTCATGGAACTCATCAAACATAAGGTCTACGTAATCAAGCGTGTACGGCCGCAAGGGGTGGCGGCTGAGTTTGGATATCTGCCATGGACTCAGCTTACTGAATACCGAGGCGATTTCTTGCTGCATTCTTGCTTGAAGTCGGTGAATTTCCTCATCCAGATTTAATGCATTGTCAGAACCTACATTTCGCAGCTCGTCAATTTTTGCCTGCAAATCTGCAATAGGCTGTTCAAAATCGAGATAATTAGGATTCATCATATTGGTTCTTGGTCAGTTGTCGGTAGTATAGCGGTTCATTGTCAGCGCCCGCTAACATCATCGATTGGAATTTCTTCCACCGAAGGGATATTGTCTATACTCCAATGTTCGATTGCCCAATTCCAAATCCCTTCCAGTTTCATTCCAGCCGGAGGCTTGTGTCCCAGAAAATCAAGTGCATCTGAAAGTGACTGGACCGGATCCTCTTGAATGATCGGGTCAGATGAGTACCTCTTTCCCAGCTTCACATTGCCTTTTGTGGCAACCGGCAAATGGATATAACGGGGAGTGGGAAGTTCCAGCAAGGCCTGCAAATGGATTTGCCGGCAGGTGGATCCCAACAAATCGGCACCCCTGACGACTTCTGTTATTTCTTGCATTGCATCATCAACGACCACCGCAAGCTGGTAAGCCGGTAACGCATCTGCCCGCCACACAACAAAATCACCCCGATCCAGGGACAGGTTTTCACTGGTCGGTCCCTGCAATCTGTCGGTGAACTGAATATCCTTATCTGAAGTCTTTACCCTGAAACTATGCGGCAAGCCTAAATCAGCTGATTTTTGCCGGCAGATGCCGGGATAGACCCTGGAATCAGCAAGCGCCTTCCTGCTGCAATTGCATGCATAGGCATTATTTTTTTCAAGCAAAGAGTCCAGGGCAAGGCGATGGGGTTTGATCTGAGTGCTTTGGTAAAGCACAGGTTCATCGGGCACCATTCCCAAAAATTTAAGGTCCTGCAAGATTCGATCGGCACTACCGGGAATTTCCCTGAGTGGGTCAATATCTTCAATACGAATCAGCCACTTACCAGAATTACTCCTTGCTTGTAAAAAGCTGGCTACCGCTGTAATCAGTGATCCAAAATGCAGGTCCCCGGTTGGTGATGGTGCAAACCTGCCGATATAATTAGCCGGTCCTGTCAATGATTATCCAACGACCTGAGTCGTTTCATTCAGAAGATCCCCTGCGACAAGTTTTACGCCACACTGCCACAATACGGCCAGATCGGCAGCATCATGGATATCATCCGCAATAACGCTGACTTGCCTGGTTTCGGCTGCCAGGACGACGTTTCTTACGATTTCCTGATGGGTAGAGTTCGAGCTCAAATCCTCGGTCAGCCCGGGTCTCAGTTTCACCATAGAGACATCCAACTGATCCAATAAAGCACAGGTATTCGGCTTATCGTCAAAGGATGACAAAGCGAATCGGCAGCCCATGGTCTTCAATTCAGTGACCAGTCTTTTCGCCATTTTGATATTCGCTGCTACCGCTTCAACTGAAAACTGGAATATTAACTGGCTGCCTTGTACATCAATTTCTTCAAGTTGGTGTGAAATCCAACTTGGAAAGCTAAAATCCATCAGTGAGTTGGCACTTAAACTGATGATGTGCTGATCACCGGTACCTGCCATGACACTCATAAGCCCTTGCACGACGTGCCGGTCGATGCGAGATCCGAGGTCGTTTCGCTCAGCTATGGGCAGAAATTCCTCTGCAGACAGGCTTTTATTTTCTTCGCGGAGAAATGTCTTGTTTTCAAAAAGTGTCTCCGACTCTCCCTCCAGGTTTATAATGGATTGCTGGACTGAGTAAATCCCCTGGTTGTCCATCGCGTAGTTGATTCGCTCAACCCACTGCTGGTCGCCTCCAGTTGCCGGAGTCGATTTCATTTGTGGCTTGAACAGTTTCACACAGTTGCTTTGAACAGACGCCTGGAGAAATGCATCACGTGCATTATTGATAGCGACATCAGCATTTTTTACTGAACTGCCCATTAAAGCTATCCCGATACTGCAAGTAACGGAACTTGAGTATTTGGCCAGTTCGCTTATCTGCTTTTCTACTTGGGTGACAATGCGCTCACCCAAGTTAACAAGTTGACTTTTATTCTCACGGGAAACCATCAACGCAAAGCCGTTATCATCAATCCTGGCAGCGATATCCCGCTCGTCGATGCAGCTTTTGAGTACCCTGGAGAAATCAACCATAAAGGCGTCCCATCCGGAAATTCCGAGTTCTGCCCGTAACTCTCGTAGTTTATCAGCCTCGATATAGAAAACTGCATCGATTTCACTGCTGTGATTCTGGCCGGCAATCTGCTGCTCGAGGATATCGCCAAATGTGTTTCTGTTGAGCAGTTGTGTAACTTGATCCATACGGCGGAGTAGATCCAATTC
>SMVA01202339.1_pt1 | contig 21500 bp, 19 predicted proteins | sample 2456451 | NCBI WGS metagenome assembly SMVA01 (sample SAMN11095933, study PRJNA526329) | marine sediment metagenome | biome: Marine sediment; feature: Surficial sediment; material: Deep marine sediment; isolation source: Hadal surficial sediment | place: Pacific Ocean | collected 2014-05 | depth... | reverse complement strand
TTGCTATATGATCGCGGGCACAATCTGGCAGACCGGATTATTGCCGAGCAATTCTTGGTCTAACGGCTCTTTGGTACAATCCACAAGGCGGGCAGCAACCAAACGACTCCCAAAATTGCGTTGAGCAAAAAGACAGTGTTCCAGCCGCCCCCCGCCGGGAACGTCGACCCTAGCGCCCCCAAATTAACCGTACTGGCAAACTGCACCAGATAGATGGATGCAGCCCAGCCCATCACGATGACCAAGCCCAGCCAGATGCTTGCGCCAGCTTTGCCACCAGCCGTCACCATATTCATTGCCGGGTAAATCATCGCGCCAAGCGCCGCGCCGCCGATCAGACGCAGGATCAGGCCGGGCACAAAGTCGCTGGCATAGTAATAAAACAAAGCAGCAGCAGCGACTGACACAATAAATGCGACCAGAAAGACAAATCTGTCACTCGCAATGGTTTGGGCAAAAGCACCAATCGGTATGCGCGCCACCAGCCCCACCATAAAGGCGGCTTGCAGCCACATGCTCTGCACGGCGCTCAATTCCCACATCTGGCCCAGACCTTGGCCTATGGACCCCATCAGGGCCGCCGCTGACAGATGAGCAATAATCAAAGCAGGAATAATCCCGATCCAGATACGCATGTTAAAGGCTTTCTTGTTGTGTTGACGGTTGGGTCGCGTTTTCTATAGGCACGCCATTGCGTCGGTTCCATTGATCTCGCCAGCTCATCAAGGCCGGCAGCACCACGATAGTACAGACCACGATATAGGCCATGGACAGGCTCAACAGAATGCCAAGGCTTGCCGTACCCCAATGGGCCGACAGCGAAAGACTACCAAAACTGGCCACAGTGGTCAGCGCACTTAGTGTCACAGCGCGCGGGGTGCTTGAATGCATCATTTCTGATACGGAATGTTCCAGATGCCTGCGATGAACCAGATGAATACCACTGTCGATACCAAACCCGAGCAACAAGGGCAGCACAATGACATTGGCGAAGTTGAAGGGCATATCCATCAAAACCGTCGTTGCAATCGACAGGCTGAAAGCCAATCCCAGAGGGATCAACACAAGCAACACATCGCTGAAACTGCGCAGAACGGCATACAACAACAGTGTGATCAATAGCACGGCAATACTGGCCGCAAGCCAAAACGACTCGACCACAACGCGCCCGACGCCAACCTCGATGACCGGGCGGCCTGTCGCGCTTGGCACAACTTTTGTTACCGCATTAACAAATTCTCTTAACTCACGGAATTTATGAATATTTTTAGATGGCATGACCGACAATCTGACCTGTCCCGTCGCCGCAATATCCCGTTTCAACAAGCTTGATGGCAGATCTTCGAAAGTCACCTCTTCAGCACTCAAGGCCCGGCCCAGCCTGGCTAATTGCTCTTGTATATCGCCGGTCAATCGTTGTTCCAGCCGTACAAGCGCGGCTGACGAATCAGCCGAATTGATCAGCCTTTTGAGAGCTGATTGTAATTGTTTGACACTATCCTCGCGCGCCAGAACATCTGCTGGCAACTCAGCAATATTTGCCAACAGATCATTCACCGCGGCCTGACGAGACTCGTCCGTCGGAGGGGATGCCATCACGCCCGGGTTAAGCGCGGGCCACATAAAATCTGCCGCCTCTTCAATCAGCTCAAGCTTGGCAAATTGATTATCAGGTACATAGCTCTCGGGTGTGACTACATGATCGACCTCATCCAGGGCTTCCAACTGTGTGGCTAACGCTCTGGCATGATCCATGTCATCGGCCATAATCATTGCCGTATAATCGGTAACGATGTCAGCGTCACTGAGGTCTCGCAGTGTGACGACAGATTCTGACAGCGGGTTTTTGAGAGCCAGGGTACTGGTGTCGAATTCGGCGTCCTGGGCAATGATAACGGCACCAGCAGATAGTGCGAGCACAATGCCTGCCAGCTTGCCGCCGTGTTTGGCCATAAAATTGACTGGCATTAATCCACCCAGCGACAGATGCGGACGCGTTTTGGCTGCCTTCAACACAGTCAACAAAGCTGGCAACACGGTCATCGTCGCCACCAAGGCCATAATCATGCCGCCCCCGGCAATGATGCCCAATTCAGCAAACCCTTGGTAATCCGTGGGTATAAAGGACAGGAACCCGATAGCGGACGACAACGCGCAAAGCGCAATTGCCCCGCCAATGCTGCGTGATACGCCCTTAAGCGCTTCCAGATTATCGGCCCCGTGGGAGGTAAGCTCTCGGTATCGCAGGCAATAATGAATGGCATGGTCAATGCCCAGCCCAATGAACAATATCGCGCAGGCTGCCGACAGCATGTTCAGCTGCCCCACCACGGCCGCGGCATAGGCTGCCGTCCAGGCAAAGCCAATGAACAGGGTGCCATAGGACGCGATGATCAACCGCCCAGACCGCAGGCCAAAACCCAAGATGACCAATAGCAAGATCAAAGAGATCATTCCCGCCAATTGAACCCCATCGCGAACCGAGGTCAATTCGTCATAAGACAATACGACATCACCGGTGAACCGCACAGTCACATTGCCGGGGATCGCCCCCTGAGACCGCATTTCTGCTTCTATTTCGTGCAGACGCTCCACCGCCCGTCGGCCAGACAAGGCATCGCCAAAGTCGACGGCAGGCTGAATGATTAAGATGCGCGTACGATTACCGTCGCCAGCCCCAATCATCCGCGGGAAAACGATGCTTTCTGCAGGTTCGTCGCGCAGGACAGTCTCGGTATCCTCGGCAATCCGGCTGGCCAACCGCGAAAAAGATAACGGCAGCTCGGACCCATCGGCCAGAGTATCGATGCCTAAGGCCACCATGGCGAACAATCCGCGCAGGCTGGGGTCAGCAGACATCTTGGCCAGCCCCGGTTGTGCCTCGGCCAGACGATCTACCGCATCGGCGATGTCTTCTTCATCCAGGTACAGAAGACCATTTTTCTCGTAAAACAGTCCGGTTCCAGGGACATAGATATCTTTGAACAGCGCTGGTTCCTGCCGCAGCGTTTCAGCGAAACGTAGCGCCGTCGTTTCAGCTTCATAGGCGGTTGGCGCATCCACCGCCACTAGGACCGTATCAACAAATTCGGGAAATACTTTTTCAAATTCCGTGACGTAAATACGGAACGGTTCATCATCTGCAACCAAGCCGGCGGTATCTGAATTCATCTTCAGAGTGTCGATCGCATAGTACAGCGACCCCGCGGCCAGCAAGGTCGCCAGAATAACGACCCACCAGGCCCGTCGAGCCATAAGCTCGGTCCATCGCGCTAGCGCGTTATAGAGAAGCTGACGCATTCTTTGCCAATCACCCAAGTCAATCCTATATTTAGCCTACGACTGCATATAGAACAGTATGCCGATTACACAAAGGTTCAACATTGAATAATCCAATTCTTTTGGCAGCTTATGCCCTTCTTTTGATCTTCACGCTGGCCCCTGTAGCCACGGCGCAAACTGCTGCCGATGACACAGCCTCCACCACCCAAGCCGAGGCCCAAACCGAGGCCGCCGCCCAAGCTGAAGCTGAAGCCGCTGCCCAAGCTGAAGCCGAGGACCAAGCGAAAGTCGCTGGCGCCTCTGCAGTGATCGATGGGTTTCACAATAGTCTGATTGATATTTTAAAACGCAGTGATGAATTGGGCATGCAGGGGCGCACGGACGAACTGTACCCAATCTTGCAAAAACATATGAATGTGCTGGCCTTAGGGATTGGTGCCGTCGGCAAACGCAACTGGAACAGTTGGGAAACCGAACAACAGGACCTGTTCATCGATGTCTTCACTAGGTTCATGGCATCGACCTATGCGTCGCGTTTCAAAGAATTCAACAATCAGGAGTTCCGCATTGTGGGTGATCGCGCAGGCCCGCGATCATCTGTGATCATTATGACTGAAGTGCATAGCAAATTGCCTGATGTCGTGAATATCCATTATCTGATGATCAACCGAAATGATGCATGGGCCATCGCCGACATCTTTCTGGATGGTGCAATCAGTGAAGTCGCCATGCGGCGGTCCGACTTTTCAGGCATTCTGCGGACCGAAGGGTTCGACGCCCTGATTACGGCTGTTGACAACAAAACTGCGGCGCGTCTCTCCCAATAATTTAGCCTCCAATTGCTTGATCACAATCAAGGCCCATTTGCTTGATCGCAATCAAAGAATGTGGTCAAATTTCACTCTATCCTTATGTAGATTGAGTGTTGCGTAGAGTCCAAGCATCTGGAGAACATCATGACCTACAAAGATATCCTGTTCCACGCTTTTGAAGGCGAAGCTGGCCAAAACGTCCAGGCTGCTGCCATTGGCCTGGCCAAAAAGCAAGGCGCGCAGGTCACAGGGATCAGCGTTGTCGACAACACTCCAATCCCGTCTTACGTGGTGCCCTATGTCCCCGCCAATCTGGGTGACACGTATCTCGAAGAAGCCCGCAGGGTTGCCAAGTCATTGTTGAAACAAGTTGAAGAAGCCGGTCGCCAAAACGATGTGAAGGTCGAATGGCGCTATGTCGAAGGCGACATTCGCGGCGTTATCAATTTACATTCGCGTTACACCGATATCGTGGTCTTGGGTCAGGGTGCAGGGGATGACGTCCCTATTGGCCCAGCGCTGAACCTGGCAGATGATCTGATCCTCAGCTCCTCCAAACCGATCCTGTCGATCCCGTGGCAAGGCGACCATGCCAATTTCGGCGACACTGTCGTCGTCGCCTGGAATTCCAGCGCTCAATCCAGCCGCGCGGTCCAAGACGCCCTGCCAATCTTGACCAACGCGGCCAAGGTCCATGTACTAACCGTGGGCGAAGAAAACCCCAGCCATTTACCAGGGGCCGAAATCACCGCGCATCTGGTGCGCCATGGTGTCAATGCCGAGGCTGCGCACCTGGTGCGCACCAGCGAGGCCGTCGGAGAGACAATCCTGAACTACGTTGCCGAAACTGGGTCTGACATGATCGTCTGTGGCGGCTGGGGCCATTCCCGCTTGTTAGAAACCGTCATGGGCGGCGTCACCCGCCACCTGTTGCGCCATATGACCGTGCCCGTGCTGATGTCACACTAAGGTTTAGTGTTCGTCGCCCCGAATAAAGCCTTGGGGCGTCCAGTGTGAAAATGGGATCGGGGCGCCGGGTTCCATGTGCTGGCGGTCTTTCAGGCGCTGTTTGACAATATCAATCATGAAGCTGGTCACGTTCGGCAGGTCTAGCTGTTGGGCCTCATCAATGGGCACCCAATGCAGGTTTTCCAGCTCGCCATTGCCATCAATAGATCCATGCAATTTGTCTGCGTTGACCATAAAGAAGCGTGCATCAAACCGGCGCGGACGTCCTGGCGGCGTGATCGCGCGTGAGACATATTCCATCTGGTCGAGCGCAGGCACGTAGCCTCTATCAAAAAATGGTTTCCATCCTGGGGACTTTGTCTTGATCCTCTCGGTGGTCGGCACGCCTAAAATCAAACCAGCCTCTTCAAAGGTTTCGCGCACGGCTGCCATAGCCAGGGCCCGCGCCCGAAACGGCGCGCAGCCGCGTTCCAGCTTGGCGGCGACTTCTGGATGCAAATCCACCGGACGCGCGACACGTCCATCGGCGGCATCAACCCGGCCTCCGGGGAACACAAATTTGTTGGGCATAAAAGCATGCTTGGCACTGCGAACACCCATCAGAACATCGACACCATTGCGCACAATAATCAACGTGGCAGCATCTTTGGGGCGGATGTAATCCAATTTCGGATTGTATGTGTCCGACGCGTCTTTTTTGTCGTCGGTACCTGTCAGGTTTTTGTTCATTGATTGATATCCAGTACCATGCGCCCGATGACTTTGCGGGCTTCGATTTCGTCAAATGCGTCTATCAAACCCTCGAAGGGGATGTGACAATGTATGTGGGGCATCAGATGCCCTGCTTCGGCCATGTCGAGGATCGCCTTGCGCGATTGGCGACCACCCTCTGGGTTCAGACGACCATATTCGCCGGCCCGCACACCAACGACCGAGAATTGTTTGATAAGCGGCATGTTCACCGACACACTGGGGATGCGCCCACTGGTGAACCCGACCACGAGCAGGCGACCAAAGGGCGCGATGCAACGCACTGACTCGTCAAACACGTCACCGCCCACCGGGTCATAGATAACGTCGGCACCCAGCCCACCGGTCAGATCCTTGACCTGACTGCGGAAGTGCTCGCCCTTTTCGCCGAGCCTATAGTTGATGACATGGTCCGCGCCCTTTTGGCGCAAAACGGCCATCTTGTCGTCAGAGCCAGCCGTTGCAATAACGGTTGCCCCCATATGTTTGCCCAACTCGACCGCCGCCAGGCCAACACCACCAGCAGCCCCATGGACCAACAGAGTTTCACCAGCCTGCAATTGCCCACGGATCGCCAACGACACATAGGCCGTAATGTAGGCACTCATGAAGGCCGCGCCCTCGGCGTAACCAAAAGGTGTCGGCAATGGGTTGCAGCCCGCGTCCTGTGCCATCATCAATTCGGCAAAAGACCCGCCATGCAGGCCGATGCCACCACCAGCCATGACTTTGTCACCGGGCTTGAAGCGGGTAACCCCCTCGCCTACAGCGACCACGTCACCCCCACATTCACCCCCAGGGGTAAACGGCAGGTCTGGTTTATGCTGATATTTTCCCTGCACCATCAACATCTCGACAAAGGTGATGCAGCTGGCATGCGGGCGCACGAGTATTTCGCCGGGACCTGGGTCCCGGTCTGGTTGGTCTTCGATTACAAGGTCGTTGTAATCGCCATAGGTGTTACACCGCCATGCGCGCATTCAGAAGGTGGCTACTTTTGCAACAAATCGCGTGTTTTCATATCACGCGTCATGACCCGTCGCATCATGGGCTCAAACTCTTCCAGCGTCATGGTTGGATAATCCGGGTCAAAGGCAGGCATGTCATACTTGTCGATGAACTCGAGCGTGTGCTCGTAGTGCGGACTATCCTTGTGAACTTCACGGCGGTTTTTATCGAGGTCCATGAACTCGTAGTAATAATAGCCCTGAAAATCAGTATGATTTTCCATCATCCATAAATTGGCCTCGGACGCGAATGGCTTCATAATGGCCGCGGCAACAGCACCGTGGGCATAGGTGCCCAATGTGTCGCCAATATCATGCAACAGACAGCACACGACATATTCTTCGTCTTTGCCATCGTTATGGGCACGCGTTGCCGTCTGCAGACTGTGGGTCAACCGGTCACAAATGAACCCGCCAAAGTCGCCTTCCAACAGGCGCATATGGGTCAAAACACGGTCAACAAGTCCGTCCGCAAAATCGTAGTAAGCCTTGCCAATGATCTTCCAATCATCTGCTGTACCTTCGTCCATACGCGTAAATTTCGCGCGTTCCGGTGATGCTTCGTTCATCGCTTGCTCCTCGTTAGCTTTCGTTCGTCAGGATGATCTTACCTAAGACGGCCCGATTATTAAAGATTTCTACTGCCTCTGCTGCTTTTGTGAAAGGCAGTTTCAGGGAAATGTGTGGGCGAACTTTTCCTTCACGGTACATGTCGACCAATTCTTGCGTCAGGGCAGCACTGGCCTCGGGTTCTTCGGTTTTGAAGCGACCGTAGAACACGCCTACGAGCGAGCAACCTTTTAACAGCGGCAAATTCGCGGGCGCGGTCGGGATACGGCCATCAGCAAAACCGATGATCAACAGACGACCATTCCAATTGATGCAGCGCAGGCATTGGTCGAATAGGTCGCCGCCGACCGGGTCGTAAATAACGTCGGCACCCTTGCCACCTGTGACGGCTTTGACCTTTTCTTTCAGCTCGCCATCGCTGTAGTTGATCAACTCGTCCGCGCCATGTTCTTTGCAAAGCGCCAGTTTTTCGTCAGAACTTGCTGCCGCTATGACGCGCGCACCCATCAATTTACCAAGCTGCACCGCCGCCAGCCCCACGCCACCGGCAGCCCCGGTTACAAGCAATGTTTCGCCGGGCTGCAACTGCCCCCGGACCTTGAGCGCATAATAGCTTGTACCGTGGTTCATCAGGTAGCCAGCGGCATCTGTCATATCCATGCCATCGGGCACGGGTACGCAGCGTGATGCCTCGGTCACTGCCTGTTCTGTCCAGCCGCCATGGCCAATGCCGGCCAGAACTTCGTCGCCGACCGAGATACCTGCAACATCATCCGCAACTTCGGTTACAACGCCCGCAACTTCGCCACCCGGGACAAAGGGGACTTCGGGCTGGATTTGATATTTTCCCTGAATAACCAAAGTATCAGGAAAAGCGACACCACGCGCCACGAGGTCCAAGCGCACGTGGCCAGGTTTCAGTTCGGGCACTGGAAGGTCAAGGATTTGTAGTTTTTCGGGTCCACCATATTCGGTGCAGACAACGGCTTTCATCGTGTTTCTTTCCTGATCATATTTTGGTTCTTATGGCATTTGTATTTCGATGAGGTAAGGCCCTTTGCCCGCCCCCCTGCGCAACAGGGCACCTTCCAAAGCGATTGCAAAATCTTCTGCGGTCACCACCGCCTCTCCTGATACGCCGAACCCCTTGGCAATACTGACCCAATCCAAAGCCGGCTCATCAAGACTGGCCAGGGCTGTGGCTGCCGGGCCTGGGGCATCAACACCCGCCCGTGCCAGTTCGATATTCAAGATTTCATACGACCGGTTGGAAAGCAGAATCGTAATCACATCCAGATTTTCGCGTGCCTGGGTCCACCATGCTTGTACCGAATAGGCCGCACTGCCATCGGCCTGCAAATTAATCACCTGCCGGTCGGGGCACGCCATTGCAGCCCCTGTCGCACATCCTGGGCCCATACCAATGGCACCGCCGGTCAGTTGAAGCTGGGTAAATCGCGGCGAAAAATTGCTGACCTCGTGATAGATCGCACTCGCGGTCAGGCCTTCATCCATGATGATGCAATCCTTGGGCTGCAGATTCGCAATCACCGTACAGACCGCCTCGGCCGTCAAAGGACCATTCGGCATCGGCGGCATCGGCAGCATTGGCGGCATCGGCGGTAAAGCACCTGTCATTGCAGTGTCTTTGGTTGCGCCCAATTGGTCTGCCAATCGCGCCAACGCGTCCACAACGTCTTGGCCGGGGACCGCCAGCACCACATCCTGTTCAGACGTCGTCAAGCGACTGCGACCGTCTGGATACCCAAAAAAAGCCACCGGCGGCTCGGCACCAACCGAAATGACTTTGTCGTAGCCCTGCAACAGGGCATCTGCTTCGTCCGGGAAATATGGCAGCTTGATGGGCTTGGGCAGGTCGCCGCCTCGTTCCATCACAGCATAAAAGGTTTCGCAGATCAGGTCAGCCCCGGTTGCCTGGGCAATCTTGCCGGCAAGCCGCAACCCTTCTTCACTCAATGCTTTGCCACTCAGGAGGATCGCAGTTTTACCCGTGCTCAACGCTGCCTGCACCGATGCAACGCTGGCATCCGGGACGCTCGTCAAATTTGGTGCTGTCGAAAGGGAAGCGCCTGCTTCGGCTTCTTCGATCTGCGCATCATGGGGGGCAATCAGTGTGGCAACCTGTCCACCATCGTCATATGAAGCAGCGATAGCGTCGGCCATGTCCTTCGACATTTCGCCAGCGCTGGCACTCTTTCGGACGAATCCGCTGACAGACCCTGCGATTTGATCGAGCGGTGCATTCAATGGCGGGTCGGCCTCAAGATGCCACGAGGCATGTTCACCAATGACGTTGATAATCGGTGTGTGGGCGCGGCGCGCATTATGCAGATTGGTCAGGCCATTGGACAGGCCGGGGCCCAGATGCAGCAGTGTCATGGCAGGTTGCCCAGACATGCGGGCGTATCCATCAGCGGCACCCGTGGCGACATTTTCATGCAGGCACAAGATGGGCTTGATGCCAGGGACGCTGTCGAGCGCGCTGACAAGGGGCATTTCCGTTGTGCCGGGATTGGCGAAACAGACTTTGATACCGGCTTCTATCGCCGTCTTGATAAGGGATTCCGCCCCGTTCATGTTTGAAGTTCCCTCAGTGCCGCTGGTCCGGTTGTTAAGCCAGCGACACTCTAAAGGCGGAATGTAAGACGTCAAGTCACAGGGATGTGGCCCTAGACGTGGACGGGAAGTTAACGCCTAGAAGTTGAAGGAAATCCCACCAACGACCGTCAACGGCTTGCCAGGACGCAGGCCATAGGGACGACGAGAGACAGGGTACTTCTTGTTGAACAGGTTTTCAGCCGTTGCATACAAACGGACATCGTCGTTCAGCATGTAATAAGTCGACAGATCGAACACGACATGCCCTTTGACCAGTTCCATGGCCGGGATCGGTCCCTGCCCGGCTTCGGTACGCATGTCATCGACGAAAGTCATGCCCAGGGTTGCGCCCCAAACTGCGGCTTCCAGACCAATGGATGCATGCAACTGATTGCGCGGAATATATGGCATTTCGTCACCAACAACCACATCACCCCAAAAGCTGTCTTCGAATGTGGTTTCGAATTTTGTATCCGTGAACGTGTAGACCAGGTTCATGGGTATTTGCAGGCCATTGGCCAAAATATGGGTATAGTTCAGGGTCGCCTCTATGCCCTTTACAGTCACAGCCCCACCATTGAACTGGTCGCCAGTTTCGCCATCACAACCAGACGAATTGGTGCACGAACCCAGGATATTGGTGTAGTCGTTGTAAAAGCCAATCAGCTCAACATACAGCATGTCGCGGGAATAACGCAGGCCAGCTTCATAGTTCCAGCTCTTCTCCACATCAGCCTGGCCTTCACGCGAACTGGTGCCCGGAGGGGAAAAGCCCTTGTGAATACCGGCCAGCAGTGTCAGCTCGTCGGTCGCACTGAACGTCGCACCGATGCCTGGGATGACGGCATCGACCGTGTTGTGGCGCATGCCGGTTGGGCCCTCTGACCGATCAGGGTCAGACGTCGAGTAGTCGATCCGCTGGGTCTTGATCTTCTCAAACCGCACGCCAGGCACCACGGTCCACTTACCGAACTCAATTTTGTCCTGAACAAAGGCCGCAAAGGCTTGTGCCTTACCAACCCGATTGCCCTGGGACCCAATAGGATCAACAGAAGTCCGGATCAACAGGCCATTCTGCATTTTGAAATTTTCGCGGTTCTGCAAGCGATCTTCATAGTCTTCATGCCAGCGCAGGCCAATTTCGATTTCGTGGGAGGCGGAACCGGAGTCGAACTCGATCCCCATGACCGTCTGGATACCCCAGCTTTCGTAGGACCGATCATTGTGGCGCAGTTGCAGTGCGTCATCGATGCTGTTTGCTTCGCCCCGGAAGACAGCAAGAACATCTTCATACTCGTCAGGGTTTTCAAACACAGCGGTTGGACGGAACCGGCCTTCACCAAAGTCCAGATCATCAAGCTTGAACCAATCGCGGGAGAACTCGTTGTAATAGCCGACGGTCGTAATATCGATATTGTCTGAAGGTTCGATATAGTGAGTCAGCTGGATCTGCTTGTGTTCAGTTTCCATCCGGTCATTTTGCGACGCGGCATATCGACGCACAGGTGTGGTGGCGAAGTCTTCGTCGACCAGGCCAAGATAGGTTTCGTTAGAATTATTTTTGGTATAGCCGAATTTCAGCTCAAACGACTGATACACTTCTGCATTGGGATCGGACGTATATCGCACCTTGGCGACATAGTCGCCGATGGAAAAGCCAGTGTCGCCACCATTGTCCAAATCCTTGAAGCCATCTGCACCGGACTGGTAGGTTTCCACCATGACCGCCAACTGATCACCAACATAAGACCCATACGCATGGATGACGTAGAAATCGTCTGACCCATACCGCAGGTCAACATAGGCCGAGGTTTCATCTGCGATTGGTGTGCTGACCAAATTAATCGCCCCACCCACGGTGCGCGGGCCGAACTTTATGGCGGCAGAGCCCTTGCGGACTTCAATCGCGCTCATACGACCAGCGATCGGGAAGTAATAGGCTGACGGCGCCGCATAAGGGGCCGGTGCAATCAACACGCCATCTTCCATCAAGGTAATACGCGAGGATCGCTCTGTTCCACTGCCCCGCAACCCGATATTCGGGCGAAGGCCGTAACCGTCTTCTTCCTGAATGTTCACGCCCGGGATCAACCGAAGCATTCGGTTGATGTCAGTATATTTCAGTTGTTCCAGTTTTTCGGGTTCGATGCGTGCAGCCGAACCAGGAATTCCTGCAAGCTGTTCTGCAGAACCAACCACAGAAATACGTTCAAGGGAGGCATAAATTTCAGGCACGTCCATTGATCCACTATCGGAATCAGCCGCCATTGCCTGACTGAAACTAAAGAGCGTTGCGAAAGCCAATCCGGCTTTTGATAGACCTGAGAATTTCATGGGGTTTCCAGCGTTCGGTTGTTTTTGGTTTTATTGCGGTTTAGTTGCAAGTGATTATCATCTGCAGAAGTTTCTACAGTTGTTGCGAACCATTTGCAACTAAAATTCCAATATTTATGCACAGATGAATGTTTGGCTGTTTTCCTAGGGCTAACAACCAGAAAAGGCACGCCAATAGCGCGCTATTCAGAGCCAGTTTTAAGTAAATTTACAGCCTAAATGTCAACAATGGGCTCATCCAGGAAATGACGATTTTCCCGGTCTTCAACCTCGATCACCCACAGATCGCGGTCAAAAGACAATTGCCGCTGTATAAAGGCGTCCGCGTCGGCCTCGGGCACAAGCACTGGCCCCGTCACCCGCAACCATTCTCGGTTGCCATCAAGGTTGCTGGTCGGCTGATACACGCTGCATCCATCGTTCAGTGTATTGATCTTCAACAGCACAATGCCCGCCGTGTCGTCGCCATGATGCACAACCATGGCCGATACAGCCTTCACCTGGCAGCGCCGAATATAGGCCGAGGCCCATGTCTTGGCCGTAAGTCGGGGTTTCATTTCAGGCACTTTTAGTCAGAGCGTCCCCGAAAATGCAGTGGCCGAAAACCAAGCCCCAACAATAAAGGCAACCAGGCTGGCCAGACCAATGATGACGGCAGCTGCATTGGTTATCAGACCCAAGCGCGGGATCTCAGGCTGGCCACTAAAATGATAGTTGGTCCAGGTCTGGACCGAGACATAGGAGATAAAGCTGGCCAGGATGGCAAAGGCAACACCCGCCAGGAAGGCTGCAATCGATGGTGCCAAAGCCACCACGATGGGGGCTGGTTGAACACCGCCTGAATTCCAGACACTACCGAAAAATGCCAGGAGCACCAGAACACCACCGCCATTGGCTATAAAGACGCTTTTGATTGCCTGGGCAGCGATGTCGTTGACGCTGGCATACAGGGATGGGTCCCCTACTCTGGTCGCTGGTGTCTTGCGAGCAAGTGGGTTTGTTTCGGTATCTGCTTGTTCTTCAGTCATACGACCCTCTGATCTGCTGTCAGCCAGTTGCATGAACACTCTGCAGTCCCAGCCGTGATCGAACAAGTGATTATATCGACACACACAATTGATGCATTGGCAGCTGCCCAGAAGTATTGCAGGATCACATCAACTTGCCCCTTTGCTGACGAAAGGCCACACCGTGAAAATGTACAACAGCCCCTCCGGGTCCAACCCAAAAAAAGTCCGCATGTACTGCGCCGAAAAAGGGATCGACCTGGAACTGGCCCATGTCAGCTTTGGCAAAGAAGAACACCGTAGCGACAACTTCAAAAGCACCATCAACTCGCTGGCCCGATTGCCTGTCCTGGAACTGGATGACGGCACCATGATTGCCGAAAGCGTTGCAATCTGCCGGTATCTGGAAGAGCTGCATCCAGAACCACCCCTTTTTGGCAATACCCCGTTGGAACGCGCCCAGGTCGAAATGTGGAGCCGCCGTATGGAAATGGAAGTGACGGTGAATATCTCCAACATCTTGCGGCACACCAGCCCGTTCTTTGCAACTACCGTCGTACAGGTCCCAGAATTCGCCGATGCCAGCCGAAAAACAGCGCTGCAGCGGTTCGAATGGCTGAACGATGAACTTGGCGACAAGACCTACCTTTTGGGCGACCGTTTGACCTTTGCAGACATCAACGGGTATGCAGGCTTTGTGATGATGTCGCAGGTTGAGCTGGAATTTGACCCAAAACTGACCAATCTAATCCGCTGGTATGACAATTTGGCCAGCCGGCCCAGCGCAGAAGCTTAGGAGATAAAAGCATGGAACTTGGAAAACGCGCCGTATGGGCACCGACTGAAGGCCTTGGCGCACCCGACGTCGCCTCGTTTGCCCAACAAATTGAAGCATGGGGCTACTCTGCCCTGTGGATCCCCGAGGCCTTGGGTCGTGACCCCATGGTGGCTGCATCGTGGATGCTGGCCAATACGGAAAACCTGATTGTGGCCACCGGTATTGCCAATATCTATGGCCGCGATGCGCGCGCCATGAAGGCCGCGCAAGTGACACTGAGCGAACAATCTGGCGGGCGCTTTCTTTTGGGGTTGGGCGTATCCCATAAACCCCTTGTGGAGGCCATGCGCGGCCATGAATATCTGGCCCCTATCCCCACGATGCGAAACTATCTGGACGCCATGGCCAAGTGCGAGGTCATGACCCAACCACCACCCGAAGAGCCACCGACTGTGATCGCAGCCTTGGGACCAAAAATGTTGGAACTGGCCAAAACCATGACCCAGGGCGCCCATCCCTATCTGGTCCCACCGGAGTACACAGTACAGGCCCGGGAAATTTTGGGGGAAGACACCTGGTTGTGCGTCGAGCAGAAAGTACTGTTGGAAACCGATGCAACCAAAGCCCGCGCAATTGCACGGCAAACGCTGGCCATTTACCTGCCCCTGCCGAACTATCGCAATAATTTGGTGCGGTGCGGGTTTAAAGACGACGACTTTGAAAACAACGGCAGCGACCGCCTGGTCGATGCTATCGTCGCATGGGGTGATGCAGACACAATTGCCGTCCGCATCAAAGAACACGAAGACGCCGGTGCTACACAGGTTTGCATTCAGGCCCTGAACCCAGACGGTGGGGCCATACCAGACAATCGTATTCTGGAATTATTGGCCCCAGCGAACACTTAACGCCTTAAATCTGGGCGCCCTAAATCTGGCGGTCCATGCCTTCCCAATAGGGCGCGCGGAGTTTCTTTTTCCAGATCTTGCCCGTGTCTTCACGGGGCAGCGCGTCTGTGAATTCCACCGTGCGGGGGACTTTGTAGCCAGCGACTGCCGCGCCCATAAAGGCTTTCACGTCATCAGCACCGATATCAGCGCCCGCTTCCAGTTCGATGTGGGCGCAAAGGCTTTCGCCAAATTCTGCGTCGGGAATGCCGAAGACGGCGCAGTCTACAATGCCGGGCATGGTCACTAGTGAGGCCTCGATTTCGGCCGGGTAGATATTCACACCGCCAGAGATGACCATCTCGATTTTGCGGTCCTTCAAAAACAAAAATCCGTCATCGTCCAGCAAACCAACATCACCAATACAGACCAGACCTTGATGGCCAATCTCGGCGCGTTTTTCATCATGGCCATGATAGGTAAAGTCCGGCATGCCTTCCATGCCAACATAGATGTCCCCGATTTCGTTGGGGCCAAGTTCAACACCGTCATCATCAAAGATTTTGATGGTCGCGCCGGTCAGCGCTTTGCCGACCGTGCCAGGACGGGCCAGCGCATCTTCAGAATTCACTGCAGACACGAGGCCCATTTCTGTACCGCCGTAATATTCATTGATGACCGGACCGAACCATTCGATCATCTGGCGTTTTACTTCTGGCGAGCACGGGGCCGCGCCATGGGTGACGAATTGCAACGAAGACAGATCATATTTGTTCTTGGTGTCCTCAGGCAGCGCCAACAGTCGCACAAACATGGTGGGTACCATAATAGCATGGGTCAGCTGATGCTTTTCGACCAGGCGCAGAAAGTCTTCCGCATCGAACTTGGGCTGTAATACGGTATAAATGGCCATGTTTGATGCGCCATTGGCATAAGAATTCGGAGCCGAATGGTACATCGGACCCGTGACAATAATCCGGATATCCATGCTGTTGAAACCCCAGGCCTCCATAGAGGCTGCCATCAGGGATTGCATCGCCTGGGCCGCTACTTCGGGGTCCAACTTGACACGTTTGACGCCCTTGGGTTTGCCTGTGGTGCCAGAGGTGTAAAACATCGCGCCGGGCGCGTCGGTGGCCGGGGTTTCCAGGGTCACAAGTTCTGCCAGCCAATCATCCCAATTCAACACCCCAGCGGGCACTTCACATGCGCTGTCTGGGATACCATAAGCAGCGGCAACTTCCGGTGGGGTTGGCACGGCCAACACCGTCACACCATCGGGCAGAGCCCCGTCGATTTGCGGCAACAAGTCAGCGTGGATGACCAGGATGCAAGAATTGGAATTTTCCATCAAATAAGTGACTTCGTCGCCTTTGAAGTGCCAGTTGATCGGCACAAAATAGGATCCCGCATGGCCTGCAGCCTTTGATGCTTCGTAATAAACAAAGTCATTGCGCAACATCAGACCCACACCAGAATCGACGGTCGCGCCCAATGCCTGAAAACCGGTGGCGGCCTTCATCGAGTTTTCCATAATGGCGACATGCGCCCGTTCCCGGTCGCCGCTGTAAACAGAAGTCATCTGGTTCCTCATTTACCCTGTAAAAAGATTGGCCTTACATACGCCAACTATCCAAGGCAATGCAAACGCGCTATCAAGCGTTTTCAATTTTGCGATGCAACGAAGGCACTTCATGGAAGATTCAACTCCCATCATCATTGGCGGCGGTCAGTTCACACAAAAGACCAACGACCCCCTAACCGCCTTGCCCCCCATGGGAATTGCGGCCGAGGCCGCCAAAGCCGCACTCGCAGATACTGGCCAGGCAGCGGTCGTCGCCAGTGCTATTGATACCATCGCGATTGTTCGCATCTTCCCCGATTCCAGCCCACGCCGGATGCATGGATTTGGCCGCGCTAACAACCCGCCTCGGGCAGTTGCGCGTCGAATCGGTGCCAACCCACGCAACGCCATCTACAGCAATGTCGGGGGTCAGTCGCCACAAGCCCTGGTCAGCGAAATGGCTGAACGCATCACGGCAGGTGATGTCGAAATGGTGCTGCTGGGTGGGGCCGAATCCATCAAGACCCAGCGCAATGCAGCGCGCCAGGGTATCGAGCTGGATTGGAGCGAACATGATGAAGGCAGCCAGGAAGACCGCACACCGGGCGTCATGTTTGCGTCTAACCAAGAGCTGCAACACGGCATTGGCATCCCCGTAAACACCTACCCACTGTTCGAGCAGGCCATGCGCGGCCACCTGGGCAATTCCATCGCTGACCACCGCGCTGTCATGGGCAAATTGTTCGCCCCGTTCACACAGGTCGCGGCCAAAAATCCCTATGCGTACTATCCCACTGAACGCACCGCTGAGCAGCTTGTGACCCCCAGTGACGAAAACCGCTGGATCGCTTTCCCCTACCCCAAATGGCTGGTTGCCCAGGACAATATCGACCAGGGCGCGAGCATTATTTTGACGTCCGTAGGCAAAGCCCGTGAACTGGGTATCGACCCGTCAAAATGGGTCTTCATCCATGGCGTCTCCGAGGCCAAGGAAGGCACCACTGTTTTGGATCGGGAAAAATTCCATGCCTCTAACGCCTTGCGCATCAACACAGGCAGGGCTTTTGACATGGCGGGCATTGGCATTGATGACATCAGTTTCATCGACATCTATTCGTGCTTCACAGCCGCAGTCGAGCAAGCCTGTGATGCAGTCGGCCTTGCCTGGGATGACCCCAGAGGCCTGACCCTGACTGGCGGCCTGCCCTATTTCGGTGGCCCGGGGAACAATTACACCATGCACGGTTTTGTCGAGATGTTGCCGCGCCTGCGGGCCAATCCTGGCTCTTATGCGCTGATCACGGCGAATGGCGGATATATATCCAAACACGCAACCGGCATCTACTCGACCTCGCCAACCGAGGGCACATGGCAGCGCGAAGACCCATCGATTTGCCAGGCCGAAGTCGATGCCATTGCCCGCCCTGCTGTGGATGAAGCGCCAACGGGGCCTGCGACAATCGAAACCTATACCGTCGTGCATTCCCGCACCGGCCCTGCCAGCGGCATTATCATTGGTCGCCTGAACGAAAGTGGCGCACGGTTCTGCGCCAATACGCCGGACGATCTGGATAGTCTGAACAATTTGATGGCACAGGACAGCTTGGGCCGCCCCGGCACCGTCAGCACTGATGACGGCATGAACATGTTTGTACCGGATTAACTGGTCAGGCACCCCTTCTCTGCATATCCTGAAGACAGGAAATTGAGGAGAATTTCAATGTCAGAACAGGACAAACCAGACATAGGCCGTCGCAACCTGCTGGTTGGTGGCGCCACAGCCGTTGCCTCTTTGGGTTTGATGGCCGGGGCCAAGGCTGCGCATCATGAAGCGGGCCGCTTTCAGGACAAAGTGGTGTTGATTACGGGCGCCACATCAGGCATTGGCGAGGCCACGGCGCGGGCCTTTGCTGCTGAGGGCGCCAAAGTCGTGTTTTGCGGGCGGCGTGAGGCGCTGGGTGCTGAGGTTGCTGACAGCATCAACAGCGCCGGTGGCAACGCCACATATATTCGCGCAGATGTCCGCGAAGTTGACCAGGTCGAGGCCTTCGTCAACGGCTGCATGGATTTACATGGTCGAATTGATATTGCCCACAATAATGAGGGCATTGCTGGCCCGTTTGGCCCCTATGCGGGTGTTAGCCTTGATGGGCTTGAGGGTTATTATGACACCATGCGCACCAATGTGGATGGCGTTTTCTATGCGATGCGCTTCGAGGTCCCCATTATGGTTGCACAAGGCGGCGGCGTGATCATCAACACAGCCTCGATGCTGGGCAGCACAGGGGCCGGTGGGTCTGGCGTATATTCAGCCAGCAAACACGCCGTGATTGGCCTGACAGAATCAGCCGCCCTTGCGCATGCTAAGGACAAAGTCAGGTGCGTCTCCGTATCACCAGGACCTGTCGACACGCCGCTGATGCAACGCGCCACCGGGGGTAATTTGTCAGGTGTGGCCGCAGGCAACCCGTCTGGTCGCCTGGCACAACCCTCAGAGATCGCCAATCTGGTCATGGCCCTGTCGACGCCCGAGGCTTCCTATATCAATGGCAGCGACGTGAAGATTGACGGGGGAGCCACGGCCTAGAAGCGTCTGGCTTGGGCCCGCGCGCCAAGATCGGCGCAGATCTCGAAATATTCGCTCACCGTGTCATCGATGATGTCTTTGACCGTCTTGATACTGGTGATCATGCCGGCGCCCTGGCCCGACAAAGCGATGCTGGATTCCATATCGCCACCAAAATAGAGGTCTTTGGCACCACCACCAAAGAGCACCGCGCGGTCTGACTCTTCGGACTCTGCCATGGCCAGGCTGTGCTCTGTCTTGAGGGCGCGCAGCCCTGGCGACCCTTTGCGGTTCAGATAGATGGTCCCTGTTTCAGATGAATTGATGATGGCGTTCTTGAAGTTGTCGTGAACCGGGCTTTCAACAGAGCTGACAAAACGCGTGCCCATCTGAATGCCTTCAGCGCCCGCGGCGAAGGCTGCAGCCATGCCCCGGCCATCGACAATACCGCCAGCCGCGATCATTGGCAGGTCGCAAACATCGCGGATCATTTGCAATAGGACAGGCAAGGCAACTTCTTCAGGGTTTTTGAAGCCGCCGCCTTCTGCCCCTTCGACGATCAGGCCGTCGACACCGGCATCTGCTGCTTTCAGGGCAAATTCGGCAGTCGGCACGGCATGATAAACGATGATGTCGTGCTCTTTCAGCCGATCAATATATTTACGAGGACTCCCCGCAGAGGTCGTGACAAATTTGACCTCGGCCTCGATGACGTTGTCGAGCATGCTTTCGTCTCGCATGAATAGCAGGGCAAGATTCACACCAAAAGGCTTGTCCGTCAGCTCTCGCATTTTGACTATTTCAGCCGCGATCTGTTCGCTTTCGCCCGACCCGGATTCGATGATGCCCATGCCTCCGGCCTCGGACACCGCGGACGCCAATGGAGAGCGCGCAATCCACGACATGGGGGACTGAACAATGGGATATTGTGTGCCGAGGTGCTGTTGAACGCGGTTCATTTACTTCTCCAGGTCTCTTCCCGCTCGTTTCTTTCAACGGGCGGTTGCGGGTCATCAATGTGGCCCCTATCGTGCATTTGTGTTGCAATGAATCAACGATTGAATTGGGAAAACCCGACCATGAAAAATTTGTTCTCAGTAGACGGAAAAATCGCTCTCATCACAGGTGGCAGCAGCGGGATCGGCGAAATGATGGCCACCGGCTATGTCATGAATGGCGCGAAGGTCTATATAGCCTCGCGCAAAATGGCTGAGTGTGAACGCGTCGCCGAAGAATTGTCGGCCCACGGAACCTGTATTCCGATACAGGCCGACCTGTCGAACATGGACGGCATCGAGGGCCTGAGCGCCGAGATTGAAAAGCGAGAAGGCAAGCTGGACATTCTGATCAACAATGCGGGTGCCAATTGGGCGGCCCCATTCGAGGAATACCCTGAATCCGGTTGGGACAAGGTCTTCGATGTAAACGTCAAGGCACCCTTCTTTTTGACCCAAAAACTGACCCCTGCCCTGCGCGCGGCAACCAGCACGGCAGACCCGTCGCGGGTGATCAACACATCATCCATCAACGGCCTCAATGTGCCCGACCTGGAAACCTATGCCTATTCAGCAAGTAAAGCCGGGATCATACATTTGACCCGGGTTCTCGCCAAAAAACTGGCGCCAGAAATCAACGTCAACACCATTGCGCCCGGCCCCTTCCAGAGCCGTATGATGAAGGAAACCTTGGAGCGCCTGGGAGACGCCTATTTAGAGGCCATGCCCGTCAAGCGAATCGGCTGCGCTGAAGACGCCGCTGGCACGGCTATTTTCCTGGGATCGCGCGCCAGCGCCTTCATTACCGGTGCTTGCATCGAACTCGACGGCGGCAGTCACACAACCTCCTAGCGGCCTTAAAAAAGTCATAAGTGATGGTGAATCTTAATTCTTGGACTATAGTCTGTTTCGTCGAAAATGATCAAAATGAGCAAGCGCAGATATGAGTACATCTGAAATCGCCGACATCGAAGACAAGAAGCACCAAACACCAAAATCTATTGCCACGCGCAAGAGTATTCTGGACGCCACGGTGCGTTGTTTTGTCGAAATCGGCTATCATCGGACAACAACCACCGAGATTTCCAGGCGGGCCGACGTGACGCGTGGCGCTGTTCAGTATTATTTTCCGACCACGCCAGATGTATTGCGCGCATCGATCGAACATCTGTTGGCCCAATGGACCACGGGTTATACCGCAGCACTGCTAGAGCGGCCTGCTGACGTCAACAAATACGAATTCGCAATCGATACCTATTGGGAATTCATCCAGAACCCCCTTTACGTAGCCTGGCAGGAATTGATTGCCGCCAGCCGCACCGATGACGAGTTACGCAAAATTGTGCAGGACGCGTCAATT
>SMVA01224406.1_pt1 | contig 21501 bp, 15 predicted proteins | sample 2456451 | NCBI WGS metagenome assembly SMVA01 (sample SAMN11095933, study PRJNA526329) | marine sediment metagenome | biome: Marine sediment; feature: Surficial sediment; material: Deep marine sediment; isolation source: Hadal surficial sediment | place: Pacific Ocean | collected 2014-05 | depth... | reverse complement strand
TCAAGACGAAAACGATCAGGTTCGCTATCCAGAAGCTTTTGTAAATCTTCGTCCGCGGGTTCGACCAGCGTGAAGTCGTCCAATAGAAACTCCATCTTCTGTCGCAGCCGTCTGCGAACAATCGTATCGTCCTTATCAAGTCCGATGGCGAGCGCTTCACGATAGAGCACTTCTTCAATAACATGATTGTCGACGAGTCCGCGTAACTCCATATCGGTTGGTACCCGCTGCCGCGTCTTCACAAATAGTGTTACAAAATGTTCTATCTGTCCGGCAGTGACGACAATCTGATCATCGCTCCCGGTGTCCGAATCGGAGACATAATTGAAAAGCAGGAACAGCCCGGCACCGCCCAGCAAGAAATGCAGTAATGGTTCGCGCATCAGCGCGCGAAAAGAATCCAACACGGTGATGCTTCCCCTTGGTTATTCTTAGCCTGGCGTCCGCAAGGTGGTGCTATGGCGTGTACCAGATCGGCGAAGTGTACGCTCGCTCCTGAGTCGACACCGGCGCGCCGTCCGGAATTGGCACAGCGAAACGTAACGCCTCATAGGTGGACCAGCGAGGTGTCGGAATCTCGATTACACGAGCGTAATAAAAAGCGCTCTGCTCAGGATCGAAATCGGGATCGGCCCAGACTGTAGCCAGCTCGGAAGCGCCGATAGTATTGGTGAAGTTGGCGGTTGCCGCATCGACGGTATTGCCGACCGAAGGCAACTTGCCATCACTCCCCGGTACACGGTTACCTGACCACGCTACGTCATACACTTTTTCGTGTGTATCGCCGCGACCATCCAGCCATCCTTTAACGATCTGGATTCGGTCAAGGTTACCGCCAATAGGGTCGCGCAACGCGTAGACCATGAATGTAGGCGACCCGCCTTCGGGGCGAGCACGTAAATCGCCGCCCATCGGCACACCTTTCTGATAGCCGGCGAAAGCCGGGCTGCGGCTTGCTACGTCTGCATCCGTGTACTCCCAGCCGCCGAAGAATCTGACCATCATGCGGCTACCCGTCGTCGCATAGGTCTCCTTGCGCGTCATTGCATCGAAGATAGACGCGCGCGTATTGTCTTTCGCATAGACGGCAGCGAGGCCGGACGCGACCATGCCCCAGCCCATGATCGTACCTTTCTCGTTCTTCAAAAATGGGTGCATCATGCGATCCGGCTTTGGTTCTGCGCCGGTATGTTTGCCGAAGAAGTTGTCTTCCTGTGCGGTCGCCAAACCGGTATGGCTGTCCGTGGAACCGATCATTCCAAATTTGTAGGGATTCGTACCGAGTTTCGCTTCAAGCGCGAGGCCATTTTTCAACGCTTCCCGGGCGTATTCCCCCGCCAGCATGTCATCTGTTTTTATCGTTGGGACTTCGTCAAGATTGCCGATGTCCCAGGTTTCATAGTCCGCGAATTCATCGTCCGGAGACAAGTATGGATGGGCCTCACCGTCACCCTTGATCTGTGTTGCTTCGTAGAGAGGCTCCCATTTTGCGCGCTCAGCAACGTACTCCTTGTCGAGTCGCTTACCGTCGAATTGCGCCCGAAGCGGGAACATGATGCCGTTGGCGAGGTTGCCGTTGTGTGCGATCGCAAGAACATCACCACCGGTTTTGTCCTCGTATGAAGCGAGCCACGTCCACAGGTCACGCGGATTCGGACTGCCATAAGGCGGATAGGTCGTATACGGAACCATCTGTGATCCTTTGTCGGCGCCGTCGCGATAGATCACCACGCGATGCATGTTGTTGCCGGTTATCAGGGAGGTCCATTCGTAACCAATGAATGCGGTGAAGTGACCTGGGTCGTTGTACTCCTCCGCCGCATGAATCGTCCGCTCCCAGACTGATTTAAAGGCCGTTTTATTTGGCCAGTACATTAAGGATTCTGGAAAATTACCGTTCGCGAAAAGACCGATCATTTCATAAGCGACACTGACGCCCTCACCATTTTGAATTTTGTCGTACCATTCACGGCCCTTTGGATCGGACAAGATGGCTTGATTACCAGCCTTGAGATCAGGAAAAAACCCCATGTTATCCGAGTGATCGGTAACAACCAGCCAATCCAGCGGCCGCGATAGTTTTACCGGTATCCCGGTTGACGAGATGATTTCGTCGCCGCGCGCAAATTGCAGCGCATCCTCCGGGCGTAACGTGGCACCAAATGCGCCGGCGTCAAATGAGTTGCCGGTATGCAGGTGAGAGTCACCCCAGAGCGGAAAGGTCGGAAAATCACGCCCGGCATAAGGGGAATAACTCTTGCCGGTATACGCTTCAGAAAGCGCCTCCTCTGGATTTTGCGGCGGAGGAATCTGTGCATTCGCGGTCCATGATGCTGTCAGCAAACCAAGCACCAACAAAGAAGTAGTGATCCACCGGTAAAAGATTTTCATGAGGGACATCCTTTGCTTGATTTTGTGCTGGCCAGCACTGTTGAGACTTATTCTAATTGCGGCACAGTATACGGGAATTACGTCAGCGGTCGCTCCGTTTCAACCGCAAGTCGAATTCTCCCATGTCCGGGAGGTCTCGTATGGCCTCAAGTTGCGTCACCATGCCATCTTCAAGCCTGGCGATGATTGCCTGGAATTGAGGATCGTCTCTGATCGATGCGAGATTCTGGTTGCTGGTGTTCCAATGCCAGCTAAATCCCCAACCAACATCGGCAGCTTGTTGCAGAGCTTGCAATGCGGCTTCATCTTCGCCTTGCAACGCCAGAAACTGAATGTCGACAATGTCGACTACATAGCCATGCGATCCGACCGGTTGCGTGCGCTGGTGCCAGGCCAGACCGGCCTCAATAAGTGTATCTGCGTTGTCAGCTTCACCGGCACGCTGTAACAGCAGCGCCAGATCTGCGGCGGCATTGACATTGTCGACCGTGATTTGCGGTGATGACTGAAAAAGCTCCGGGTGGAGGTCCTGATACCAGCCGCGTGCATCATCGAAGTCACCAGTCAGTAATGCATCGTCACGAACCAGGCGCAGGAAAACCCGGTGGGAGAACCAGCGATCATCCAATCCGGCTTTGAGTGCCCGGCGTGCGATAACAAGCGCCTCGTCATGCTTGCCACGCTGCACCAGCACTTGTGCATAACACTTGAGCACGGTAGGTTCTTCTGCGCCCCTCTTCCTGGCTCCTTCCATGTAGCGATCAGACAGATCAGCAGCGCCTAGTTGGTTGGCGTACAGACCTAAGTGTGCCCAGTTTTCGAAATCCTCAGGATCGATGGCGAAAAACTTTATGTACCAGGGCCACATCAAATCGAATCGCCCAATCCATAAGTACGACTGCACGTGGCCTGCATATCCTTCCACGCTGGTCGCATCTATCTCCAGAATACGCTGCGCGTATTGCACATTTTTTTCGGCGTTGCCAATATACATTTCCGCTCTGCCGAGCTGAAAAAGAATTTGTGTCGACAAGGGATCATTCCGCAACGCCCGTTCAAAAACACGGATTGCATCTATTGGTTGCCCGGTCACGCGCAGATATGCGCCATACGCTTGCAAACTCCTGGGGTCGTCCGGGCCAAGTTGCAATGCTTTCCTGAAAGTTGCGTCTGCGGCATTTATATCTCCCGCACGCCAGCGCAGATTGGCCAATTCTGCGTGAATTGCCGGAATCCGGTCATCGAGCTCCATGGCCCGCATTATTGCCGGCTCCGCAGTTTTCAGGTATTCCCGGTTATCGATTAGCCCCGTCGATAGCAGTTGGTATTGGTTTTCGGCAATCCCTAGCCAGGCCTCCGCATATTCCGGATCCAGCTCAGATGCCTCATTGAAAAAGCGGCCCGCCTGGGTAAGTGATACAAACGATCCCAGTTTCATCAATTGCTGACCAAGCATGTATCGGTTCAGCGCCTCCGTGTTGTCAGTAGGAACAGAATCCAAAATTGACTCATCACTTGCGGATAACTGAACATGCAGTTCTCTGGCAATCGTTCTTGCAATGTCGCTCTGGACATCGAATACATTTTCGGCTGTAAGTTCTCGATCGTAAGTAGTCGCCCAGATGTGATCTTCCCGCATTGTGTCAATCAACTGCATATTTATTCGCAGGCGATCACCTGCTCGCTGTACCTGACCTTCCAATACCGTCGCGACGTCCAGCAATGCACCTATTTCGGGAATGCTCAGATCACGATCAAGGCGTTCGACCGAAGTTCGCGAGATTACCCTCAGATCACCGAGATTGGATAACAGCGTCAGCAATTCGTCATGCACTCCTGCCGCGAAGAACTCAGCATCCTCCGCAGCGGCGCTGCGGTTCTCGAAGGGCAGGACAGCGATCGACTTTTCAATCGCGGGCGTACCTTTATAGGGCGCGTGATCATCCGTAAGCCAGATCTTGCCGACGAGAAATATGACTGCTACTGTCAGCACGGCAATAATGGAAAAATTGATCTTGCGCCCGGTGATATCAGTGACCGACTCGCCGGGGGCAACGTCACTGGTGCGTTTGACGCCCTCCGGCGTAACCTCGTAGGCCCAGGCAAATATCAGTGCAACCGGGAGGCCCAGGATAAGGAAAGCAACCAGCATTCTTGCCGTCCATTCGGGCAACAATAGTGCTGGAAACATCACGTCGCCGATCTGCATTAACAGCCAGCTGACGATCAAGTAGATCGCTGCAACCCGAAATACGTTGCGCCGCTTTAGTTCCTGAATGAATGAGCCAGACATATAGTCCCCACAATTTCCGCTTCGATGAAAGAATAGCAAGAACGGCACAGTAAAAGGCGGTGGTTTCCGGCAATCAGGTCGCCGAATTCAGCCCCCTTTTTCGACGCTCATAACCCGGACCTTCCCCTAATTTTTGTTATTCTGCAGGTAGCCTCCCGAACCACACAGCAGAGCCATGGCGCTATCCACGAACACCGAATATTTTGACGTCGTCGTTGTAGGTGCCGGCCTGTCCGGAATCGGCGCCGCGTATCATCTGCAGGAGTTGTGCCCGGCCAAGAACTATATCATCCTGGAAGGCCGGGATTCGATCGGCGGAACCTGGGACATCTTCCGTTACCCGGGCATCCGTTCGGACAGCGACATGTACACACTCGGCTATAACTTCAAGCCCTGGGTTGAATCGAAGGCCATTGCGGATGGGCCATCGATTCTCAAATATGTAAGAGAGACAGCAGCAGAGAATGGAATTGACAAGAACATCCGTTATAGCCACCAGGCCAGGAAGGCGACCTGGTCGAGTCGCGAAGCTGCCTGGACGATAGAGGCGCAAAATAAGGAAAGTGGCGAGACCGTCCTTATCCGTTGCAACTCAATCCTTATGTGCTCCGGCTATTACAGTTACGAGAGTGGCTACACACCGGAGTTCAAAGGTCGCGAGCGTTTCAGCGGAGAGATTATCCATCCGCAGGACTGGCCGGAGAGCCTCGACTATTGTGACAAAAATGTGGTCGTTATTGGCTCAGGCGCAACGGCGGTAACGTTGATACCCAAATTAGCCAGCGATGCACGTCATGTCCTTATGCTGCAGCGCTCACCAACCTACATGGTCGCGGCTCCGGACGAAGACTGGATCGCCAATTTCCTGCGCAAGATCCTGCCGGCAAAGATTGCCTATGCAATCACGCGATGGAAGAACATCAGGTTTCAGCAGATGGTGTACCGGCGCACACGAACAGCGCCCGACAAGGTCAAAAAGAAGCTGCTCAAGATGCTGCGCAAGGAACTTGGACCCGACTACGATATCGAGAAGCATCTTACACCTCGCTATGACCCCTGGGACCAGCGTCTCTGCCTCGTGCCAAACAGCGACTTTTTCGAGGCCGTAAACTCCGGTAAAGCCTCAATCGTCACGGAACACATAGACACCTTTACCGAAAAAGGAATTTTGCTCAAATCTGGCGAAGAGCTCGACGCCGATATCATCATCACTGCAACCGGTCTCGATCTGCTGGTCCTCGGCGGTATGGAAATTATTGTCGATGGAGAGCCCGTCGATATTTCCGATACTTTCAGTTACAAGGCAATGATGTTCTCGGATGTGCCAAATCTCGTCTCAACCTTCGGTTACATCAACGCCTCCTGGACGTTGCGCGCCGATCTGACGGCAGAGTATTTTTGCCGCCTGGTAAACCACATGGATGAGACGGGACTGCGCCAGTTTACGCCGCGTCTGCGCGATGAAGAAAAAGATATGCCGGCGCGTGACTGGATAACGGCCTTTTCGTCCGGCTATATGCAACGGGCTATGCACATGTTGCCCAAACAGGGCGATCGGGATCCCTGGCTCAACACTCAGAACTACGACCTCGATAGAAAGATGATCCGTGGAGAGGCGCTTGACGACGGTGTGTTATCTTTTAGCAATCCGCTCATGAGTGTTGCCAAACAGAATTCCGGGCAGTTAGAAAGTAATGCTGCCTGATAAGAAAAAATATCGTGGAGAGCCGAACATGAAAACTATTTTAATAATGATAACGGCGCTGACATTTCATGTTGCGGCGTATGGGCAAGTTGAACCAATGGGCAAGACGCTGGCATCGACGATCGACGTATACGTCTTTCCGACCGAAAGGCAGGAAGCCGACCAGCAATCAATGGATGAAGTAGAATGTTATGACTGGGCGGTAGCCAATTCAGGCGGGGATCCGTTCGATCTGACAGCGCAGGAACAACGCAATGAGCAGCAGGCACAGGCTGAGATGGACGCTGCTCAAAGTACCGGACAGGGTGCCGGCGCCCGGGGCGCGGTGCTGCAGGCGGAGCGATAATTGGTGAAGTTACCGGTGGTGATGCTGGTGAAAGCGCCGCGATTGGTGCAGCCGTTGTTGGCGTGAGAGGGCGGCGGCAGGCTCGACAGGCTGGTGGTGCAGCGGAGCAACAGGCAGCGCAGCAAGAGAATCCAGGCAGGAGGCGATTGCAGAGGACCTCGAAGACTTCAAGAAGGCCTTTGGTGTATGCCTTGAGGTCAAGGACTACATGGTCAAGTACTGAGACGAGTTGCGATTGTAAGTCGTTGTACTAGGATTAGAAGTAATTAGGGCAAATTATTAGACCATCCCAATGCGGGATCAGTCCGGCGTTGGTCAGAATGTTTAGCGACTCAATCAGCAAGGAACCACTTTATGTATTCACTAAGGACGTTCTTTTCAAGTATAGCCCTTTGTAGTTTTGTAGCGGCAAATACCTGCGCCGACGATCTTCCATTGTTCGCCGCAGCTGATGTCATCGACATCACGTTCGAAGCGCCTATGGGCATTATCGTCAAAGATGCCGAGAAGCGCCCGGAAGTCGAGGGCATCATGCGCTACACCGAAGATGATGGCCGGGCAGTGACGCTCAACCTGAAAATGACCACGCGCGGCAAGTCCAGGTTGAAGTATTGTCGGTTTCCGCCGCTGAAGATTAATCTCAAGAAAAGCGAAACCAAGGGGACACTTTTTGCCGGCCAAAACAAACTGAAAGTTGTAACCCGTTGTCGTGCAGGTAATGCATTTGAGCGCTATTTGTTGCAGGAATTCAGTATCTATGGTGCATTCAGTGTGCTGACCGATCGCTCATTCCGGGTGCGTATGCTCAATGTCACCTATCGTGACACCAGCGGCAAGCGTAAGGATGAGACACATTCTTCGTATTTCATTGAAACTGACAAAGAGGTTGCAGCACGCTACGGAATGGAGCAGCGGGATATGGAAAAAATCCAGTTCTCGAAACTTGATCCGGCCCACGCGAGTAAGCTTTCGTTATTTCAATACCTGATCGGTAATACTGACTGGTCAATGGTGTCGGGGCCACCTGGTGCAGGTTGCTGTCATAACAACAAATTGATCGTCACTCCGGGATCAGAGAGTGGCTGGATCTTGTTGCCCTACGATTTTGATCAGTCCGGACTGATCAAGACGCGCTACTCGGAACCATCGGAGATGCTTGGTATTCGCTCGGTTCGACAAAGGGTATTCCGCGGACGTTGCAGTAACATCGGTCAATTGGCGGACACGATCGCAATATTCAATGAACGGCGAGCTGCTATTGAAGCGGAGTTATTGCCGGCAGCGCTTGAGGCCAAGCCGCGCAAAACCGCAGCAAAGTACATCGACGAGTTTTTCGAAATCATCAATGATCCGAAGAAACTGCAGAAAAGAATTATTGATGATTGTGTTGGTTGATCGGGGTGTACGATTATCCAAAAAAGCCAAGAAAACCGACGTCATTGCGAGGAGCGTAGCGACGCGGCAACCTCTACCAGTTTGTAGCAACCCGGAACGGTACCCGCAATACCATCAAGAGATTGCCGCACCCTTCGCGCTCGCATTGACGTCGGCGTTATCTGCCCTGATCCCAAACATCGTCGCATACAAAACCGGTACCACCACCATCGTCAAAACGGTGGCAAAGCTAAGTCCAAAGGCAATCGTCACGGCCATCGAAACAAAGAATGCATCGGCGAACAATGGCGCCATGCCGAGCACTGTTGTTGCCGCTGCCATTGCGACAGGTCGCAATCTACTCACGGCCGAGCCAACGACCGCATCGATTGCCGGTTTGTCTTCGGCTCTTTGGGTATTAATTTCGTCGACGAGAACAATCGCGTTTTTTATCAGCATTCCGGACAGGCTGAGGAAGCCAAGCATAGCCATGAAACCGAACGGTTGTTTGGTGGTCAGCAGGCCGACCGTGACACCGATTACGGCGAGTGGTACGACCAGCCAGATCACGGCCGCCTGACGTAGATCATTAAACAGCGCGATCGTTATCAGAATCATCAAAACCACGAACATGGGAATGTTTCCGGCAAGCGCTTCCTGAGCCTCTCCACTGGACTTGTATTCCCCCCACCACTCAAGGCGATAGCCCTCCGGCATCTCTATTGCCTCGATACTGGCCCGCACATCGTCCAGCAGTGGCGGCGCCTCGCCATGGCGTGGGTCTGCCAGCGCCGTGATGACCCGTTCACGATTGATGCGTTGAATGATTTCGTCTTCGAAGACAGTTTCGAATCCATTTACGACCTGGCGCAACGGAATCATCCTTCTCGCCACCGGGCTCCATATCTGCAGGTTCCTGATACTGGCAACATTCGAGCGATCGGGCTCTGGTGCACGCAGAATAATGGGAAGAATTTCATCACCGTCACGAAACAATCCTACAGTCAGACCTTCGAAGGCTTGCAACAGCACGTTATTAATATTCTGTCGCGAAATATTATTCAGATTGGCTTGTTGTTCCGCGATGACGGGACGCAACACCATTACCCGATCACGCCAGTCGTTGCGCACTCCGAATGCATCATGGTGGCTGAGCAAAATATTTTCTGCCTTTGATGCCAACCGTCTGAGTACGTTCGGGTCCGGGCCGAAAAACTTTGCCTGGATCTTGCCGGGCTCGCCGGGGCCGAGAATGAATTTTCGGGATTGCACTTGAGCATCTTCAAAGTTTGCGGTCAGCGTATCCTGAATTTCGTCGTACAGCGCATCAATCCTGCTCGCATCAACCACATCCACGAGAAACTGCGTATACGCGCTGTTCAGTTTTTCGGGTGTGTAGGTAAGAAGGAACCGCGGCGCACCCTGACCAATAACTGCAGTGACATGAGTTACGCCCTCCAGACCCAATATGTATTGCTCGATTTTCTGCGCATCCGCGTTGCTACGCTTGATCGACGTACCCTGTGGCAGCCAGTAGTCGACCATGAATTGCGGGCGTGTGGAGTTTGGGAAAAAACTCTGTGATACCTGGCCAAAACCATAGACGGCAACGGCGAATACAGCGATGACCAACGCGAGTGTCACGTAACGCGCCCTTATGCAACTGTGTAAAAATGCACTAAAACGGCGATAAAAGGCACTACCATATGGATCGCTTGCACCTTCGGCGCCGGCAGTCTTCAGAAATTTCGTGCACAGCAATGGTGTAACTGTAACGGCGGTCACCCAGCTCAGCAGTAACGAGATCATGATGACGGTGTATAGAGAACGTGTGAACTCGCCGGTTTTGTCCTGGGATGTACCGATCGCCGCAAAAGCCAGCACCGCGATGATTGTTGCGCCAAGCAGCGGTATCGCCGTTTGCTTGACAACCTCGATCGCGGCCTTGCGTTTGTCCATTCCGCGTTGAAAACGTATCAACATGCCGTCCACGACAACAATCGCATTGTCGACCAGCATGCCCAGCGCAATGATGAGTGCGCCAAGGGAGATACGCTCGAGTGTGACATTCATCGCACTCATGAATACAAAGCTTCCACATATCGTCAGGAACAGCACGAAGCCAATCAGCAATCCGCTGCGTAATCCCATAAAAAACAACAGCACGACGACGACTATTGCAATGGCCTGCAACAGGCTGATGACGAATCCCTGAACCGACGTCTGAACAGCATCGGACTGCATCGCGATAACACCGATATCCATGCCAAGTGGAATATTTGGTGCCAACTCCCTCAACCGGGCCTTCAACAACTCGCCCATGACAACGACATTGCCACCGGACACTGTTGAAATACCAATCCCGATCGCGGGATTGCCATCAAACCTCAATAACTGCGTGGGCGGCTCCTTGTAGCCACGGCGGATATTGGCGATGTCGCGTAAGTAAATCTGCGCCTCTGTCGTATTTTCAGAAAGCAAAATGTTCGCCAGGTCTGTTTCCGCTGCGACCAGTTCTGTCGGATCAATCGTAACGAAGTCATCACCGATAGAAACGCTGCCCGCGTTAGATACCAGGTTTTGCCGCTGCAGTTCGTTGGCTATAGTCGTTGGCGAAATGCCAAGTTGCGACATCCGGTCACGATCCAGTTCAATGTAGATTACTTCGGATTGCTCGCCGAAAACGTCAATTTTCGCGACGCCATCTATTAACAATAATTCACGGCGCAACAACTTGGCGACGTCCCATAGCTCGGCGAACGAGTACTCGGAGCCGTATAGAGCAAAAAAGATCCCGTAAACATCACCGAAGTCATCGTTAACCATAGACGGGCCGGCACCGGGCGGCAGGCGCATTTGTGCGTCCGATACTTTACGGCGCAGTTCGTCCCAGACTTGCGGCAGTGTTTCTTTGTCGTATTTGTCCTTTATGGTCGCGGTAACAATCGACAGGCCGCGATACGATTGCGACTTAACCTCTTTCAATTGCGCTAGCTGCTGTATCGCCGTTTCTATTTCGTCGGTGACTTCCTCCTCCACCGCTTGAGCGGAGGCACCTGGGTACTGTGTCGTAATCACCGCATCCTTGATCGTGAATTCGGGGTCTTCAAGGCGACCCATATTCTGATAGGCGGAAAGGCCCGCGACGATCATTACAAACGTCAGAACGAGCGTCGTCGTCTGGTTATCAAGGCAGAACTCGGTAATTTTCACGGGCCGCTATCTATATCTATTTTGATAGTTCACTGACCTGCATCCCTTCACGCAGGTTCTGTACGCCCGAAACAGCGATGCGGTCGCCACTTTCAAGTCCCACGAGAATCTCGACTTCAGCGCCGGACAATTGCCCGAGTGTGACGTTTGCACGGCCGACGGTCATGCCAACAGTGTTCAGTTTCCAGACATAACTGTTGCCATCATCATCCGCCCCAACTGCGTTAGCCGGGATAACGATTCTTATTTCGTTGTCCGCGAGGTCGTTCGGAATGCTCACTGTGACGGTTGCGGACATGCCGGGCAATATTGTGATGTCATCCGGTGGATCAAAGCGCGATCGCGCCTCAAATGTTCGCGTGATCGGGTCAGCCGATGCCGCAAGTTCCGTGATGGTTGCCGGAAAACTCCTGCCCGGAAACGACGACAAACTAACACGTGGCTGCACGCTCTCAGATCGTTGCGCGAGGCTCAGGCCCGGCTTCGCCCTTAGCCAGTCCTGTTCAGGAACGTTGACTACGATTTCAAGTTGCGTCACATCCTGCAGCAACAAGATAGGCTGTTTCGCCCGCACATTATTAAAGTTATCTACATAGGTGCGGCCAATGCGCCCCGCAAATGGCGCCCGCAACTCGGTATCAGCAAGCGCCTTTCTTGCTGAAGACAGTTGCGCCTGCTCCACTTCGGACTGTCGCTGCCGCAGATCGAGTTCCTGTCGGGAGATCGCACCTTTCTCAAATACTTCGGAAAAACGCTCGAAAGTATCTTTGGATTGCCGATAACGTGCTTCGGCTGCATCCAGCGATGCCTGAAAGTCGCTGGGGTCCAGCTTCACAAGTAGCTGACCCTGCTCTACATTGACGCCCTCGCGGATCGGCATCTCCACCATGCGGCCCGGCACTTCAAAGGCGAGTTCGGCGTTTTGAATACCCTGGATTTCACCGGGGTAACTTAGTGTGTCACCCGCGCCCAAAGCGGAAATCGTGATAATTCTAACCGGTCGGACAACTTCCGGTTTCTCGACCGGTGCCTTTTCGCACGCTGCAAGCAATGTGGCGCTGAGACACAGTGCGGCCAGGATTCGCAGGGTGGAACGCCCTGGCGTTTTCTGCTGATTTGGGATATCGCCCGCTGGGCGGGCTCCTACAATTCCAAATAGCAACTGTAGGAGCCCGCCCAGCGGGCGATTGCCGGCTTTTGAGACAATTCGATGATTCATTGGTAGCCTGCTTTAGAATTATTATTACGGCCCGCACTATTCTCACCGGTTAGCCACGCAAGTCAAGGCACGACAGGACTGCGGGGGTCCCGACAGGCAAAATTCAGCATTCACACGCCCGGATGTCTGGTCAACTTTCTCGGAAATCTATAAGCTAGAGGTACGGCAACGAGACGACACTAATAAATAAGTGTTACCACCCCATAAATAATACGTTTCCCTGCCTGCAATGCTCACTCAGTTGCGGGCGAAAACAAGAAAAACGAGGAATGCCATGAACACCGTAGCTGATGATAGAAGTTTCCAAAAAAACGCGATGGCCTCTTTTGTCCAGATCGGGGCATTGCTGTTATTGCTGATCTTGTGCTTCAAAATCATTTCGCCGTTTTTAACCATTGTGGTCTGGGCAATGATTATTGCAGTAGCCTTATATCCGGCGCACCTGGCTCTAACCAATAAGCTGGGTGGGCGTGAAAAAACGTCGGCTGCTGTGTTCGTGCTTGTTGGGCTCGCGATACTTATCGTGCCTACCTATCTGACGGCCGGCTCGAGCATCTCGGCACTGAGCAGCCTTGGTAGTGGTCTCCAAGAGGGTACGGTATCTGTTTCTCCGCCGGACGAATCAGTTGCCGACTGGCCCATTATTGGTAAGCGTGTTTATGCCGGCTGGACTGATGCGGCAGAGAATCTGGAGGCAACTCTGCAAAAATTTCAGCCGCAACTGGCAGCATTCAGCGAGGGGGTACTAAAGTTTGCCGGCTCCATGTTCCTTGGTGTCCTGCAGTTTGTAATTTCGATAATCATAGCGGGCGTGTTTCTGGTCAGCGCGGAGGGCGGCTATAAGACAGCAATGATGCTCTCGTCGAGCCTGCTTGGCGAGCGCGGTAACGCGCTGGTCGATTTATCCGTTGCGACCATTCGCAGTGTTGCCAAGGGAGTATTGGGGGTTGCAGTTATTCAGGCCCTGTTGTCGGGTATCGGCCTCGCGGTGATGGGGGTTCCGGCAGCCGGACTATGGGCTGGTGCTGTTCTGATCCTGGCGATCATACAGTTGCCGCCATTGCTGGTGCTTGGCCCGATCGCGGTTTGGATATTTTCAGTAGCCGAACCGGTTCCGGCGACCATCTTCGCCGTGTATGCATTTATTGTCAGCATCAGCGATTCGTTTCTCAAACCAATGTTTCTCGGTCGCGGTATGGAAATTCCCATGCTGGTTATTCTGCTCGGCGCCATCGGCGGTGCCATTCTATTGGGCATCATAGGTCTGTTCCTCGGTTCAGTAATACTGGCGCTTGGTTATGAAATCCTGAAATCCTGGATGGAAACGGATGAGTTGAACAATCCTAAACAACCGGATGCAGCGTCGGCAGAAGAAACAAGCTGAACCGGTCGCTACGAAAGCATCTGTTTTGCCCATGGGTAATAATTTGAAACAGCGCTGCCGCAATCTGCTTGCGCTGCCATTGTCAGCTTTGTTCGTGCTACTTGCCGCCTGTGCTCCGGTTGGGCCGGACTACGTGCGACCTGACATTGCAGTCAACGATCAGTGGTCGCAAAATGTTCGTGATGAGTTTCAATTCGAGCCGCAGGATTCAGTGGCCTGGTGGCAGGTGCTCGATGACCCGGTTCTTAATCAGCTTGTCGAACTGACTCGGCAGCAAAACAACAACATCAAAGTGGCCGGGCTGCGCGTGCTTGAAGCTCGCGCAGCATTGGGGATTGCGGTTGGCAATCAGTATCCGCAATCGCAGGTTGTTTCTGGAAATGCGACGCAGATATCCGCCAGCGAGAGCAACGCAAACACGGCGGCTGGCGATTTAAATTACACGCAATACAATCTCGGCGTCGGTGCATCCTGGGAGATCGATTTCTGGGGTCGATTTCGACGTGGCATCGAATCGGCAGACGCAAACCTGCTCGCAACGCTGGCGAGCTATGACGACACGTTGGTATTGCTTACGGCCCAGGTGGTCGACACCTACGCGGTTATAAGAACGGCGGAAGAGCAACTGCGCATAGGCAGGGAGAACCTGGCGTTGCAACAGCGCAGCTACGACATTGTCGAAGTTCTGTATCGCTATGGACAAAGCAATGAGCTCGACGTGCAGCAGGCAGAGACGCTGCTCTTAAGTACCAAGGCAACGATTCCCGATTTTGAGGTTACATTACGTCGGGGTCATCACGCATTAAGTACGTTGTTGGGCATGCCGCCAGCCGATATGTCTGCTCTTCTAGGTGCGGGTGGTATTCCGGTCGTACCGGAGAAAATAGTGGTCGGCGTGCCTGCTGACCTGATACGTCAACGACCGGATGTGCGTCGTGCGGAGATGTTTGCGATAGCACAAAACGCCCAGGTCGGTGTTGCCACGGCCAATTTGTATCCCAGCTTCAGCATAAGCGGATCACTGGGCCTTGCCGCGGCTGGCGGCACGGACACCACCAGAACCGGAGACAGTGGAATCGGCGAATTGTTTCGCTCCGAGAGTCTTACTTATTCGATAGGGCCATCTTTCGTTTGGCCTTTCCTTAACTATGGCCGGATCAAGAATAACGTACGGGTACAGGATGCGCGCCTGCAGCAGGCGTTGATTCAGTATCGCGAGTCCGTCATTCAGGCTGCGCGTGAAGTAGAAGACGCCATGGTCTCGTATATCGGCAGCCAGCAACAGGATGAAATACTGACGGCAAGCGTGATCTCGGCCAAACGCTCGGCCGACCTGTCAATGCTGCGCTACAAGGAGGGTTTCGCGGATTACCAGCGTGTGCTGGACTCGCAGCAGAAATTATTTGGCCAACAACAGCGATTCGTTGCCAACAAAGGCGCCGCTGTGCGCAGTATTGCCCAGGTATATCGTGCACTTGGTGGTGGCTGGCAAAATCACAGTGGTGGATTTGTTGATGAGGCAACCCGTATTGAAATGGAGCAGAGAATTGACTGGGGCGAGATGTTAGAAACAGATCGCGCCAGCATCATTGAAGACAATGTCGAAAGAAACAGAGAATAAAGAGACCGAGGTAACGGAAGACGCGGCACCCGGCAACACGCCGATGGATCCGGTGCGAAAGTGGACCCTTATCGTGCTGGGCGCTTGTGTGGTGCTGATGTTCTGGTACCTGGTTGCGGACCGGGTTACTCCTTATACAACGCAGGCACGGGTGCATGCACTGGTAGTACCCATTGCGCCACAAGTATCGGGAATAGTTGTTGACGTATTTGTCACCAACAACCAATACGTCGAAACTGGTCAGGAGTTATTCCGCATCGATCCGGACACCTACCAGTTAGCTGTCGAGACGGCGCAAGCGAATATGCAGTCAGCCAGGCAGGCCACCGGGGCATCAGGTGCGAACGTCGATGCTGCGCTCGCATCCGTCGAATCGGCCAGAGCAGGTCTCGTGCGTGCCGATCAGGATGCTGTTCGGCTACGACGAATTAAGGAAGAGGATCCCGGCGCAATCTCTGATCGAAGACTTGAACAGGCCGAGGCCTCTGTCTCCGTAGCGAGGGCACAGTTCGCTGCCACGGAAGCAAACCTGGAAAAGGCAAGACAGGATCTCGGTAAAACTGGCGACCAGAACTCCAGAATATTGCAAGCACAAGCGGCACTCGATCAGGCCGAACTCGACTTATCCAGAACGACTGTTCGTGCGCTTAGCGATGGTTTGCTAACCGATGTGCGTGTGGATCGTGGCAACTTCGCCTCAGCCGGCGCACCACAAATGACGTTTATCGGTGTGCACAATATCTGGATACAGGCCGACTTCACGGAAAACAATCTTGGCCACATCACCCCGGGTGATCCCGTCGAGATCGTTTTTGATGCCATGCCGGGCAGAATCGTCTCTGGCCGGATCAGCAGTACCGGATTCGGCGTCGACGTTGCAGCGGCACCGCTCGGTAGCCTGCCAACAATAAGTAATAATCGCCAGTGGTTGCGGGATGCACAGCGATTTCCGGTTCAGGTCGAGTTTCAGCTTCGCGACGATCAGGATCGGCTTGCAGTGCGTGTCGGCGCGCAGGCATCTGTAATAGCCTACACTGGCGACCACTGGCTATTCAATACCGTAGGCAAGATCTATATCAGAATCGTGAGCATTCTGACTTATGCCTTCTGACGTAAAAGCAACGACAGATAGCGGCATGGATATCGCAAGTGTCCGTATCCTGCGAATGGCGCTGGCAACGGCCCTGTCGATGTGGTTTTCGCAGGTTGTTAACTGGCCGATGTCTTTCATTGCACCGATATTCACGATGTCCATCCTGGCATTGCCGCTGCCAGCCCTGTCTGTCATAAACGGCGTAAAGTTCACACTGGTGCTCGTCGTTTGTTCATACGCCGGCCTGGCGATATTACCGTTTATTCTGAACCAGCGAATGGTTGGCATTGGTTTGCTTACGCTAGCCTTGTTTCATAGTTTCTATTTCACCGCGCGCGGTGGCTCACCCATTATTGGTGCATTTGCAACCATCGGTCTTGCGATTACGACGTCAGTAGGCACGGTTTCGATCGATGCAGTACTGGGCGTTCTGCAAGGACTGACCATGGGTGCGATTTTTGGCATCTCGTTCGTCTGGATAGGGCACGCCATACTGCCGGATTCCTGTGCGCGAATGGAAAAAGCACAAACACCTGCGGCCAAACCGGAACCGCAAGAGCCAGACTTGCCTGCGGCACGGCGCAGCGCATGGCGATCGTTATCGATTGTCATGCCGATAATCATCTGGTTTCTGCTGTCCAGCACCAGTGCGAGCTATGCTGCTGTGATGATAAAAGTTTCATCGATGGGTCAGCAGGCCGGTCTAGATCAAACGCGCCAGGCAGGCAAGTCATTGCTGTTTTCGACTTTCATCGGTGGAGTTGGTGCAATTATTGGTTGGCAGGTGCTGAGCGTGTGGCCATCGCTGGTCATGTACACCCTATTAATAGGTCTCGGTGGGCTTATTATGGGTCCGAAGATATTCAAAGGCCCGGGCATGCATCCGCAAGGTGCTACATGGTCCTATGGTTTCCTGACCATGATCGTTGTCCTGGCCCCCGCGGTCCTCGACGGCCAGACGGGAGCGAGCGCAGATGCGGCGTTCTGGTCAAGGTTGAATATGTTTATTCTGGCGACCCTGTACGCCATCGGCGCTGTGTTCATATTCGACACGCTTTGGCCGGCGAAGAAAAAAGAAGATTCGGAATAAAATTCGTCCGTTCAGTTGCGCCGAACGTGGTCTGCTCGCCCGCCCAGCGGGCGAGCAGACTATGTTTTGGCATGTTTCGCAGCAATCGTAACGAAAAACACGTTAGGATTGCGCACTGAATTTATAAGAAGAGCAATAAATGACCCCCATGAAAATCAGACTGCTGGTTGCGATGAGTTGTGCGTTGTTACTCGCCGCCTGCGCAACTAGCAACATAAACCTCCCCTCAATCACCGAGTCACCAACCGGCGAGCGACTCCCCGGAAAAATCGTCTGGCACGACCTGTTGACTAATGACCCGGCTGCCTCAAAGCGATTTTATGGCGAATTGTTCGGTTGGGAATTTGAAAGTGTCGGCAGTTTCGCTGGCATGGGCAGTGACACTGCCTACACGCTGATCAGACACAACGGTCGCCTGATCGGCGGCATGATCGATACGGTCGCGTTGAATAACAGGACTGACATTTCTCAATGGGTCGTTGTAATGTCTGTCGACGACGTTGACGCTGCGGCGCAGAGTTTTACAGATAACGGGGGCTCGGTCCTGACTCCGCCGCGAGATCTGCAACGCAGAGGGCGAATTGCCGTGGTTCAGGACCCGGCTGGCGCATTGCTGGCGTTACTGCAAACGAAAGATGGTGACCCGATTGACCGACAACCTGAGCTTGGAGATTTCCTGTGGAATGAGTTGTGGACCATTGACGTCGATGGCGCCTCGAAATTTTACAGTGACGTCGCCGGATTCGAAGCTGCAGACTGGGATACAGACGGCGACGACGGATCACCGGCTAATTACCGCGTTCTCAAGCGTGGCGATACACCCCGGGCTGGAATTCTTGCAAACCCGTTTGCGGACCTTGATCCGGTATGGGTCAGTTACATTCGCGTTGCAAGCCCGGCGGCAATAACTGCAAAAGTTGAGGCGCTTGGTGGGCGGATACTAATAGAGGCCCAGCCCCGGGCCCTGGGCGGTGAGGTCGCGTTTATCGCCGGACCTTCCGAGGCAGGAATTGCACTGCAGACCTGGCCACTGAAATAATTAAGGATTGAGGAAAAGTAATGAGAAGCGTAATCAAGCTTGGCAGAATCGTAATGATGCTCGTTGTCTGCAGCGCAATTTCCGGATGTGACGATATGCGCGTTTACACTAGCGTTGGCGTCAGTTCGTATGGCGGCGGCGGACACTACGGTGGTTCGAGGGTTGGCACGAGTATCTCGGTCGGTGGGAGAATTTACTAATCTGTGTGCCGGGCCATAAGTCTCAGCCTCACGATTATTTCTCAGTTACGTGTTCCTGCTTTTCGGCCAGGTAAGCACCAACTAACCCCGCCACCAGAACCGCAAGATAAAACTGGCCAACAATGGCCTCAAAGTACGCTAGCGTTCTCGCAAAATAAGTCAGCGGCAAAACATCGCCATATCCCAGCGTAGTCAACGTTACAAAACTAAAATATGTCCAGTCGGGACTCCAACTCGAGCTTTCGGCCGATTCCGTGAGGCCGCCGAATGACCCTGGAATCATTGCCTCCATTAACCCGTAGCTGAGCGCCCAGATAACCCCCAACATCAGGTATACACAAATGGCGCCGACGATTCTGTTTACACTGATATTACTTTCGGTGGCGATTTGCCTCATCGCGGTGCCGGTCGCAAGAAACAAAAACGCGAGCAAGGCCATCGTTGAGCCAAGATGGAATACATCCTGCCTGTTGAATACGAACAGCATATTCAGCGTGATACCGACGATAACGAATGCAACTGCGGCTGAAAAAGCACGACCCGAACTACGCAGGCTCCACAAGCCAACTGCCAGCAATGTCGAAAAGCTGATGGCCCTGATTACTTCCACAGGCAACAGTTGTAAGTCGATTGCGACTGGCACACCGATGAGGAAAATCAACAATGCAACCAGAAGATACAGAAAGTTGTTATTCAAGTTATCTCTCCGTTTGCGAACTTGCATGTCGGGTGGTGAGCCCGGGTCAAAAGTGGGAGCTGAAGAAAAGAACCGGCCCCTGATGACGTACTTCCAGCGAACCGCTCGAGCTGTTATCACTGGATTCGAGTTTAAACGCGTAATAATTATAGCCAACTCCCACGCTGAAATTTTCTCCGAAGTGTCTCTGCAAATCGAGCGTGGCGTAATTTAGCGACCCCTTGTATTGATCGAAGTCCATACGAAAAATCTGTATACGTGCTCCGAGCGTCATTTTTTGACCGAGCGCGACTGATCCATGCAGACCAATTACTGGCAATGGTGTTTCAGTGTTTGATACTGCGCGCTGACCGGAATCCGGATTCTCTATTACTGCATTGAATTTTGTGTAGTGGAAGCCGCCCATTACGCCGAGCTCTTTTTGATCATCATTCATCAAAGAGTAGGCATAGCCAAAGCGCAGGACTTTCGTCTCGAAGCTAGTCTCTAGGGTCTGTGGTGCAACGAATTCCTCGTCACCGAATGTGACATCCTCCTGTAATATGGCAGAATCGCTGCGCGACATTTCGAAATAACCTAACTCCAAGCGATGAAATTCACCGATGCGATATATCGCCTCGAATTGTATGACCGTTTCCTCTGCGGAGAGTCCAAGCAAGTCTTCGAGATCTACCTCGGAGCCGGGATTACCCGCCGACGATTTGTGAACAATCTTGCTATCGATACTGTCGCGAAATACCCCCAGGCGGAACTCAAACCGGGGTTGCTTGGCGCCGGTACGCTTCGAAACTCTGGGTTGAAAAACGTTGGAATTATATGCGAGGCCTACGTTCACCGACCAAAGACTGTCTTTGTCTACGATCGGACTGTTCGAAATTTGCTCATCCAAAAACTCAATGCCGAAGGATCCAGACAACAACCATTTGTCGGTAACGGCGTATCCCCATCTGACATTTAGCTCAGTGTTGAACGCATCGCCCGCCTGATATTCGGGCCGTGTCGGTAACGATTCGGCAGGTGATATACCGAAATAGTAGTTCGTGTATTCCTGGTTCTGGTAGATAAGGGTCACACCAGGTATTAAGTATCCGCGATCCCACTCTTTAGGCAAAGAAAACTCAAGTTCGCTAACCAGGCCGTCATGCCGTCCCAGTATCTCGGTAAATATCTTGTAATTGACATGCACTGGCCAGCCGCGCCAGCCAACGATGGGTGCGATTTCAATCGTCCACTCCCTGTCATCGAGACCACTGAGTATTGGGGCTTCGCTGGTTCCCAGTCCCCGCGTCTGGAGGCGTCCGAACATGCCAAATTCCCATCCGCCTTTGACCCAGCGAAAGCCAAGACCACCGTCTTGTAGCAGAAGCCAGTCATCAGTAAACGCAGAATTCCGAAAACTCGTCAGATAGGGGTAGGCGAAAGTTGAATTGTCACCGCCAGAATATGGGGTCTGACTGGCCGAAATCGCCAGGCCTATTGAATAATCGTTCAAGTCGTAGTTGCGGATGTAATCTATGATACGGCCGGCTATAGCGCTCTCCGTCGCAGCAAGTGCGCTGACGAAAGCCAGTGCTGACAGCGCTTTTTTCATAGCGGGCATGACTGCAAGTGGTCGTTCGACATCAGTTTGGCGGCTCCTGGCAATTTTGCCTGATTATCCAGACTTTCGCTTCAAAATGCTAAAGTACGCCTCCCGTCAGGGCGACCTTGTTTTTCCTTTAACCATTTCGGAGCGAAATATCATGCGCCAGCTTATCTTGCGATTCACATCAACCATGCTGCTGCTCCTTGCAGGGACTGCAGCCATCGCGCAAGCTGCCGAAACTTCAGACGAAT
>SMVA01091274.1_pt1 | contig 21501 bp, 21 predicted proteins | sample 2456451 | NCBI WGS metagenome assembly SMVA01 (sample SAMN11095933, study PRJNA526329) | marine sediment metagenome | biome: Marine sediment; feature: Surficial sediment; material: Deep marine sediment; isolation source: Hadal surficial sediment | place: Pacific Ocean | collected 2014-05 | depth... | reverse complement strand
TCCAGTGTCCGAGCAGAAGGTGCAGGGCCTCCCGGGACGGACAGCTGGCGTGCACGAGTCCCGAACCCATTGTGACCGCACCCACGCAGGCGAAGACCGCAGCCACGCCGGGCCGACGCTCGAAGGCTCGCGCCAGGTAGATACATATCGCGGCGGCCGGTACGGCTCCCAACGCGCTCGCCCGCCACGCGCACGCCACGGTGATGCTCAGCGAAAATGGGGCCACGACGTTGTCGGCGCCAGCCAAGCCGAGGATGCCCCCCAGCGACGCCATCAGCGCACCGGCGCAGGCCGTCCGACGACCCCGACGCGCCAACCCCTCACGACCCGGGATCGCACCCGACACCGCCGCGAGCATGGATCCAGCGGCGGTGACCACAAGACCGATCAGCAGCACCAGGAACGGGGCTTGCCGCCAGGCCGAGTGCGGCGTAAACGAGAATCCAACCCACAGCAGATTCAAGACCACGGCCACGCCAAAGATCAAGGCGAGCGTCAGGAACAGGCTCCGCAGCGGCGGGATCGGCCTGACCGGCTCGAGATTTCGCACCAGCCCTTCCAGCATCGATTCCGTTCCTCGTTCAGCCACGCTCCCAGTCCTCCAGCAGAGCCTGCAGCGCGCGATAGCCGCGGTGCGCGCGCACCTTGAGCGCGCTCTTCGACACGGCAGCGCGCTCGGAAGCCTCGGCCACGCTCAGGCCTTCGACGTGGATCAGGGTGACGGCTTCTCGCTGGTTGTCGGGAAGCGCCTCGAGGGCTTCGATCAGCTCCGGCGCGAGATCATTTGCATGGGGGTCGACGGGCACAGCGACGGGCTCGACCACACCGTCCGCGTCCAGCGACAACTCGCGACCCATCCGGCGTGCTCGTGATCGCGTGTAGTCGATCACCGCGTTGCGCGCGACCGCATAGAGCCAGGGGCTGAACGGCCGTTCGGCACGGTAGGTGTGCCTCGCGCGATGGATCGAGAGGAATACGTTTTGCACCACGTCCTCCAGGGCGTTCACGTCGAAGACCCGGCGACGGATGTAACGCCTCAGCCGGGGCAACAGCTCGGCCAGAAGCTTGTCGTAGGCCGCCGCGTCTCCCGCCTGGGTCGCGACCATCCAAGCCCGCCAACGAGCCTCCTGGGCCTCTCGTCCTGTCGAATCATCCATACGCAGCGACCATCGAAGCCGTTACCCACTGCCGAGCGTATCCCAGCGCGCAGGCACGAAACCCGACCCGCAGCATTTCGATTCGTGACACGAATCGGCGCTGACGTCCACCATCCCCTGGAACCCCCCAGAGGCTCCGCCCTGGGGGCCCCCAGGCCTGCCCTGGAGGCAAACAGCAGACATCCGGGGAGACAGCGTGACACGGAAACGATTCGACCATCTGCACGTCGAGGTCTCGCTGGCCCTGGGTGTGTGCCTTTCGCGCTTTGCCCTCTGGCTCGCCCTTCACGAGGAAGGTCACGACCCCGAGGACCTCACCCGCCAAGCCGCGGTCGCCTTCTGTGGCGCTCCCTTGCAGCGTTTCCTTGCCGAGCGCGGCCAGCGCCTCTCACTCCGCGATCGCCGCCGGGTCGAGAAGGCCGTCAGCCGCTACGACCCGTCGCATCCTACGCCGGCGGAGGTCATGGCGCGCTTCTAGGCACACTCGGCGTCCGTCAGCGCGGCGAGTGCCCGGAAGGCGCGCGCCCGGTGGGAGATCCGATTCTTCTCCGAAGCATCGAGCTCGGCCATCGTCCGCCCGTCGCTTTCGACCTCGAATATCGGGTCGTAGCCAAAGCCGCTCGTGCCCGAAGGCTCCGTACGAATCCAGCCTCGACATTCACCGCGACGGGTCACGACCCGGCCGTCCGGTCTGGCCAGAGCAGCGACGCAGACGAAGCGCGCGGCGCGCGCGGCGCCGCTACTCGAACTCAGCTCCGCCAGCAGATGCGCCACGCGGCCCGAATCGTCGAGAGCGGGTCCCCCATAGCGCGCGGACAAGGGACCCGGCCCCCCGTTCAGCCCGGCGACTTCGAGCCCCGAGTCGTCGGCGACGGCCACCCGCCCGAGCTGCTCGGCCGCACTGCGCGCCTTGCGCGCTGCGTTCTCGGCGTAGTCCTGGCCTTCGTCCTGAAACGTGACGGGCGGCAACCCCTCGAGTCCGACGCACTCGACGTCGAGCTCCGACAGGATTTCGCGGATCTCACGAACCTTGCCGGGGTTCAACGTCGCCACTACCCAGCTGCGCGAGCCGCGTGAGGTCATTTGGCCGCTTCGGCCGCCTCCACCGCGGCCGCCTGGAGTCGGGTGAGTTCTCCAATGCCGTCGAGCGCGAGATCGGTGAGCGCGTCGAGCTCTGCGCGGGTGAACGTGCTCTCTTCTCCCGTTCCCTGAATCTCCACCAGACGCCCTCCGCCGGTCGCCACGATGTTCATGTCGACCTGGGCGCGCGAGTCCTCGGCATACGGAAGGTCCAGCACGATCTTGTCGTCGACGACGCCGGTCGAGACGGCTGCCACGCTGTCCCGCAGCGGGTCGCGCGCGAGATCGCCATAACCGACCAGTCGGCGCACGGCAATCGAGAGCGCCACATACGCGCCGGTGATCGACGCACATCGGGTTCCACCATCGGCCTGAAGAACGTCACAGTCGACCCACAGCGTGCGCTCACCGAGCGCTGCCAGGTCGACCACCGCGCGCAGGCTGCGACCGATCAGGCGCTGGATCTCCATGGTGCGCCCGCCGACCTTTCCCCGCGCCGCCTCCCGTTCACTGCGACGGTCCGTCGCACCGGGGAGCATCGAATATTCGGCCGTGATCCACCCGCGTCCCTGCCCCGCCATCCAGCGGGGAACCGATCGCTCTTCGCAGACGGTGCACATCACCTTGGTGCGCCCCATTTCGATCAGCACCGAGCCCAGCGGGTTCTCGGTGAAGTTCGGACTGAATCTCACCGGTCGCAGTTGGTTGGCTTCCCGTCCGTCGCTTCTCACACTTCGTCCTTGTTCCATGCGATCGCGTGGAGACGTCAACGCCGCTGTTGGGCCGGACCCCCCCGGCCATCGTGTCGCGCATCATAGCGGTGCTGGAACTCGGCAATGGCCTTATCCAATGCGACCACGATCGCTCGACGCCCCCCCATGCTATTGAGGGACTTCTCTTCCCCGGAATGGGTGATGAAGCCGATCTCCACCAGGGTGGCCGGCATCTGGACACCAGCCAGCACGACGAAGGGCGCCTGTTTTACGCCTCGCGAATCCTTGGCGGTCAGGCTCGCCAGGTGGGCCTGAGCCATGCGCGCGAACTCCTGGGATTCATGAAGATGCTCGGTTGCAATCAGGTCGCCGAGAATTCCAACCAGCGGATCCTTCGCTGCGACCGGCAGCGCGGCCGCGATCCCGAATGATTCGTTCTCGCGTTTGGCTACCCGGGCAGCCGCGTCGTCGGTCGCCGAGAGCGACATGAAGAAGATCTCGATCCCGTGGATCTTCGCGTTCCGCGAGGCATTCGTATGGATCGAAATGAACAGGTTGGCTCGGGCGTCGTTGGCGATATGCGTTCGCTGCTCGAGGCTGACGAAGCCGTCATCCGTACGGGTCATCACGACGCGCAGACCCCGCTTTCGAAGCGCCGCCGCCAGCTGCTTCGAAACTTCTAGCACCACTTCCTTTTCCAGCGAACCACCGGGGCCACGGGCACCTTCATCCTGGCCGCCGTGGCCGGCGTCGATCACCACGGTGTCGAAGCGATCGGGTGGGCGCGTGTCGCCCCGGGCCGGACCTGCCCCAGGGATCAGGATGGACAATGACAGGGCGGACAACGCCGATCCGAGGAGCCAACGCGTGCCAATCCTCAACCGTAATTTCAACATGTCCCCCTGAGCCTGACGAACGTAGCGCGATCGTTGACGCTCTGGGAACCCCGACATACCGTCGATTCAATGAACGCCGGAATGCAGGTTGAGCTGGACTACGGTCGCGGACGGATCGGTGTCGAGATCTCGCAACACGACGCCCGGACGGTCGTTCTAGAGAAACGCCCGGTCGAGCCCATCGGTGATGCCGACGCCGCTCTGCGCGCGGCCCTGGTGCAACCGGTCGAATCTCAGCCCCTGCGAGAGCTCGCGCGCGGACGCCGGGATGCCGTGATCGTCATCTCCGATGGCACCCGACCGGTTCCCAATGCCGCGCTCCTCCCTCCGATCCTGGACGCGCTTCGGTCTGCGGGAATGCCGTCCGAGTCCGTGACGGTGCTGGTGGCAACCGGGCTGCACCGGCCCAACAGCCCCGAAGAGCTCGACGAAATGCTCGGGCCGGAGCTCGCCCGCAACATTCGCATCGTGCAGCACGATGCTCGCAATGCCGAGCAGCAGATCGACCTCGGCACCACGACGGGCGGTCTGCCGATCCGGATCGATCGCTTCTATCTGGAGAGCGACCTGCAGATCCTCACCGGACTGATCGAGCCCCATCTGATGGCCGGCTATTCGGGAGGACGCAAGGCCGTCTGTCCGGGTCTGGCCGGGGTGGAAACCGTTCGTGTCGCCCACGGTCCCGACATGCTCGAGGGCCGCATCGGACCCGGCATCATCGAAGGCAATCCGCTGCACGAGGCGCTTCTCGAGGTGCTCGAGCGCGCCGGAGCCGACTTCCTGGTCAATGTCGCCCTGGACCGCGAGCGCCGCATCGCCGGAGTCTTCTGCGGCGATCCGGTGGCAGCCCACGCCATGGGCATGGCCTTCGTCGAAGACGGGGCGCTGGTCTCCTTGGACGAGCCCGCGGACCTGGTGATCGTTTCGGCCGGCGGGCATCCGCTGGACGCGACCTTCTACCAGGCGATCAAGGGCATCTCAACGGCGTCGGCGATCGTCCGACCGGGCGGGGCCATCGTGCTGTGCGCGGCGCTCTCGGAGGGGATCGGCAGCGCTTCGTTCGAGAAGCTCATTCGGGAGACCTCTCGGCTCGACGATTTCGAGCTGCGACTGCGCGATGACAACTTCTTCGCGATCGACCAGTGGATGCTCCAGCATCTGTGCCAGGCCCACCGCCGCGCGCGCTTGTTCCTCGTCACCGACGGACTGCCCGAAGCAACCGCCCGCGAGCTACCCCTGCAGACGTTCAGGACGCCACCGGAAGCCATCGAGGCCGCCCTCGCCGGACTCGGCACGGCGCCCCATGTCGCGATTCTGCCCGAGGGCCCTTACGTTCTGGCCACGATTGGCGGCGTCAAGCGGCCCCTGGGTCGCGCTGCCGCCGAGCAGCCCGCAGGCCGCGAGCACGCCCTGTGATCGGGGCCACATGACAGGATTCGACCTCTTCCGTATCGTGGATTTACCCCTCGACACCCCCGTTGGAGAGTTGTGCCGCGAACCGTGAGTCGGAGCTTGGCGCTCGTCGCAGCGTCACTGCTTGTTTCGGTCTCGGCGGAAGCAACCCAGCCCGCCGTGGCCCGTCCGAGCTTCCCTCTCGATGGGGAGATCGTGAGCAAGGGCATCGTCTTCTTCGTGCCCGCCACGGCCGAAGCCGGCGCCGCCGCGATCGGCACCGCCCACACCTTCGATCTCCGCAAGCTCACCGCGATGCGCCGGGGCGATCTGCTGCTCGGACATTCGAAGCGCGTCGTGGCACGAACCACCGGTTTTCTGGCCGAGCCCGGACGACCGTTCAACGCCCCTGGCGCAAGCCTTGCTGGCGACTTCGTGGTCTATGCCCTCGACCGTCTCCCCGAAGGCGTCCGTCTCCTGATGATCGATCCGTCCGATCGGGTCCAGCCGGGCACGCGCGTCCAGATCCTGGGCATTCCCGTCACGGGTCCCCATGACGAAGAGGATCTGTTCGGTCGCGTCGCAGAGACCTCATCGGAGCGTTTCGAAGTCGACATGGACGTGCCCTCCGACCTGCGCGGTTGGGGTGGCGCGCCCGTACTCAATGAAGCCGATGGACGCGTGATCGGCATGCTCCAGGCCTACTTCCCGAAGGGCTCCACGTCGCGCGTCGTCGTTTCTCCGATCCGACGCGTCCGCTCCGCTCTACAGCAGCCCCTGGCGGACGGCAAGGGTCAGCCCTTCGGCATGTTCAGCCGCAAGGTCGCACGCGATGTGGCCAATGCGTCGCCCGCCAGCGGTCGAAGCACAGGCCGACGCTCCGCCCAGAGCGCATCGCGCCTGGATGTTCCCGCCTACGATCCGAAGGTCCAGGGCCCGCTGATCCGACAGGAGTTCGAGGAAGGCACCCAGATGCACCTGGACATCGAGTACCCGCCGAACGGTGCAACCGTGGGCAACTCGGCTTGCGGCGTATTCATATCGGGGCGGGCCATGGCCCTGCACGGCGAGCTGCGGGAGTTCGATGTGGTGCTCGTGATCGACACCTCACATTCGACGATCGAGCCGACCGGCGCCGACATCAACGGCAACGGCATCATCGGCAAACCCTACTTCGGCCGAATCGGATCGATCTTCTCCTCCGGAAGCACCGATTCCGGCGACTCGATCCTGGCCGCCGAGGTCGCGGCGGCTCGTCAGCTGCTTCGGGGGCTCGACCCGCGCAGCACCCGGGTCTCGATCGTGACCTTCGCCGGCGATCCGCCCCATGCCCAGGGCGGTCTCTTCTCCAGGGGGCCGCGGCGACCCGCCATCACGGTGGAGCCCCTCACCGACAATTATCAGCGTCTGGAGCGCGCCCTCGACTCGGTCCTGGCCCGTGACCCGGAAGGCAACACCCACATGGCAGCCGGCATCGACCAGGCCACGATCGAACTGATGGGGCTTCGGGGCGCGCTGTCGAAGCCGAACCCGAACAGTGAGAAGGTCGTTCTCTTCTTCACTGACGGTCAGCCCACCCTCCCCTATGGCGCCGGCTTCGAAGGCGACAACGTGCGCGCCGTGTTGCGGGCGGCGACCCGCGCCAGTCGTGCCAACATCCGCATCCATTCCTTTGCCATCGGCCCCGACGCATTGGACGGGCCCGTGGCCACGGTGGAAATGGCGCACCGGACCAACGGCTTCTTCACACCCGTCCGACATCCCGGTGACCTGGTCGACATAGTCGAGGAAGTGAGCTTCGCCGACCTGAGCGAGATCCGCGCGCGCAGTGTCACCACGGACGAACCCGCCGAGCGCTTCCGAACGACGGCCGACGGATCATGGAGTGGCTTCATCCGGCTGGAAGAAGGCCAGAACCAGATCGAACTCAGCGCCACCAGCACCGACGGCAGCCACATTTCGCGAACGATCCAGGTCAGCATGGTTCCCGGCGCCAGCGACCCGCCGGTTCCCGCCGCGCTCGTCGTACAGCGCAACCGGCTGCTCGAAGAATGCTTGCGTTCCATCAAGCAGGTTCGCATCGCAGCCGAGCGCGATCGCGCCGAACAGGTCCGCAAGGACCTGATGGTGGAGATCGAGCGCGAACGGGCAGCCGCACGGACGCGTGCCGCAGAGCAGCACAAGCGTCTCGAGCTCGGTGTCGACGCAGGAGAGGATCCCGGCCCGGTCCCGACCCGCTGAGTCCAAGCGGCTCCGAAGCAGGCTGGCGCCACCGGCCGGTCGAGCGATCCCCAGCCCACAGCCCTAAAACTGGAAGTAGATGAATTCCCCGCCCACGCCACTGGCGGCGAGCGCCAAGGCCGCGATCAGCCCCAGCGCAAACCCTTCGATCAATCCCGAACCGACTCCGTGGCCGAGTCGAGCCCGAAGCGCCGGCAACCGCGGCCGCGCCCATCGCTCGGCAGCATGACCGAGCGCACAGCCCACCACGACCAGGCCGGGCAGCACCGGCCACGCGCCCTCGCCGGCATCGATGAGTCCGGCGAGCACGGCCATCGCATCGTTCCACGACTCGGCACGAAAGAAGACCCACAGGAGACAGGTGGCATGAAACCACGCGAAGATCCGGAGCGTGTCACGCATCCGTAGCGGCGCGTCCTCGGTCACCGGCCGCTTCGCAAGCCAACGGTGGGCGCCGAGGAACAGGCCGTGAAATCCGCCCCAGATCACGAAGTTCCAGCCCGCCCCGTGCCACAATCCGCCCAGCAACATCGTGAGCGCCAGGTTCACTGTGGTCCGGGCCGGGCCGTTCCGGTTGCCGCCCAGGGGCACGTACAGGTAGTCGCGGAGCCAACGTGAGAGCGTGATGTGCCAACGACGCCAGAACTCTGCGGGATTCCGGGACAGATAGGGTTCCCTGAAGTTCAGGGGCAGCTCGAAACCCAGCAGAGCGGCCATTCCGCGCGCCATATCCGTGTAGCCGGAGAAGTCGAAGTAGATCTGGAATGCGAAGCTGTAGACCGCGATCCAGTGGAGAGGCGCGCCACCGACGCCTGGCTGATCGAAGACTCCATCGACGATCCGGGCCAGCAGGAAGTCACCGACGATCACCTTCTTGACCACGCCGGAAGCGATGAGCCAGAGGCCGCGACGGGTCCGGTCGGCCTCGAGACGACCCCCGGCCTCGAGCTGGGACAGGAATTCGCCGCCGCGCAGGATGGGTCCGGCGATCAGCTGCGGAAAGAACGAGACGAACAGGGCGTAGCGCAATAGGCTCTTCGGCGGATCGATCTGGCGCCGGTACACGTCGATCTGGAGTGCGAGAATCTGGAAGGAATAGAACGAGATGCCGAGTGGCAGCACGATTTCGGGTAGCGGTGGCGCCCAGCCGAACAACGGCCCGGTGATCCCGGCAACCGACTCGAACAGAAACAGCGCGTACTTGTAGAAGGCCAGCAGCCCGAGCGTGAAGAGGATCGAAGCCGAAAGCGGGACTCGGGGCTGCCCGCTGCGGCGAATCTCGTGCATGAGCACGTAATTGACGCCGATCACGAACAGCAGCAGGAGCCAGTACTGGGGGAGCCAGAGCGCGTAGAAGACCCAGCTGGCCATCAGCAGCCAGGCATTGCGTCGCGAGCCGGGAAGCCAGCGATAGACCGCCAGTACCACCACGAAGAAGACGACGAAGGGTGCGCTGTTGAAGAGCATCAGCCCAGCAGAGACATCTCAGTCGAGCTGGTCCAGGTACTCCGACAGCCCGTAGCCGGTTCGCCCCTCACACGTCCACTCGGTCATCCCTTCACAGATACGGGTGGTGTGACCGCCGCGGCGATTGCGAAGCGGAATCAACGACAGGACGCGACCCGTGACCTCGATCTTCTCATCGCTGCGGGTCACGAGCTGAACCTGGAGACGATCGTGGACCTGCTGATCGCCAACGAAGTCGGTTTCGATTTCCACGTGGCGAAGCAACTCGATCTCGCGACCACGATGGAGATAGCCGCCCCGGATCACGCCCCCGTCACGAGTCGCGATGAAGGTCGCCGCGAATCCGAAATCCGGCCCCAGATTGCCGGTCAGCCAGCGGTAGTAGAGCGGCGCCTGCCAGCTTCGAGGTCCCCAGGAGTGGTCTCGCAGCCCGTAGCCCGAGAATCCGAACTCCTTTCCGTCGATCGAGATCGAACCGGTAGCACTCAGGTGCTGCTCGTAATGCCCCTTGGCGAACTCCATCTCATGGTCGCTGGCGTCGCCGCCCTTGCGCTCGCCGCCGAACGGCTTGGCCAGTCCGCGAATCTCGAAATCCACGGTCACGGGGACGAACGGGTTCTCGGTGAAGGCCTTGCGCGGATCCGCCATCTCCAGCGGCTCCAGCAGGCGGCAGGCCTTGCCCGCGTATCCGATGCGAAGCAGCTCGAACGGCTCGACCACCTCGAAGCGGATCCCCCCGGCCTCGAAACGCGAGTTGTCCTCGATCTCGGGACGCTTGAAATTGAAGAGTACGGGGCCGTCGGGTTCGTAGAGACACACCGTGGTCTCGGCGTAGCGCTCGTTCGCCCGATTGCCGATTCGGAGGAAGCCGCCCAGCTTCAGGGTCGGATCGAAGAAATTGAAGTACATGCTCTCGTTGAAGTTCGATTCGCCGGTGTTGTCGTGCATGTATTCATCGGCGTCATCGAGCTGAAACGGGCTCGCCATCGGTTCCCTCCTCGCCCAGGGGGCAGCTACGAACGCCCACGATAACACTCTGGACAAGCGTCGAGGGTGCTAGCTGACTCGGACGGCAGTTTGGCGCTGCGGCAAGCGGCATGCCGCCGCGCCAGCGGCGGCCGCCGCTGGCTAGCTGCGGGCCGCGAAGGCGCGCCGCTCGACGCTAAAGTCTCGATCGAGTCCGAAGACCTTGAGCGGCCTCCACTCGGGCAGCTCGGACATGCGGGGCATGCCGTGCGTCATGGCACCCGTCGGATCGATGACCCAGGGATCATCCCGGTCCTCGAACCAGAACGTCACCATGTGATGCTGGCCGTCACTCGGCCGGTAGACGATGGCCCGATAGACCTCGTCGGCGTCGAAGCCCAGGTCCCGAAGCAGGTTGTAGGTCAGCAGCTCGAGGCCATCACAGTCGTCCCCGTTCTGCTCGAGGGTCTCCGCCAACGTCGCCCAGTGGTCGATCGGACCATCTGGGAGATAGTGCTGGCGCGCCTGGGACTGGATCCAGCGAGCGGTCTCGAGCGCCAGCACCCGACGCTGCTCCGCGCGGAAGGCCGCGTACTTGACCTGGAGTTCCTCGCCCGCCCCGCCGGTCCCGGTTTCCCCGGGCTCGGCCACGGCCGCGGGAGCCCGCAGCTTCTCTTCCACGACCGAGCTGTGCGAGTCGCGCTGCTCGAAGCGCTCGCGATCCTGCCAGCGGGCGATCTTGCGACTCCAGGGATCGTCCTGGGCCGGCTGGGCGAAGTAGTCGTACACCTCGGACCGGCTGGGTACGCTTGCACAGCCCCAGCCCAGCCCGAGTACCAGAAGGCAAGCGACCGCGGTCCCAGCCGCCTTCACCGCACACTTCCGTATTGAAAACGCCATCCCCGGATGCATCGGTCACAGCAGCCGGCAGCATTAACCTAACTATCTGTATTGTAAGGGGAAAACAGGGCATTGGTCGAGATTTTCGATGGCCTGCGGGCACCTCGCCGCCTGCCTGCGCATGCACGAGTTGGCAACCGCCCGGCAACTCAACGGCAGCCTGAAATGAAACCTCTGGAGTCGGGGACCGCTAGGCGGGGATGTTGCAAGCGCGGGTCAGCGCGAAGAGAATCACCAGAAAACCGACGATGGCCGGAATCCCGCACGCGACATAGAGGATCGAAACGAGATCGACCTTGCCCGTATTCTCTTCCTGAATTTCTTCCGGCATCGAGGCTCCCTGGATTCGAGCTGCGGAGCTGGCCGGACCGTAGCGAGCCCGACGCCCGGCGTCGATGGATTGCGGCGTCGGGCGGGTTCGCATCACGGAAACGATCCGGATTCAGGCCTCTACGGCCGACCCACCGCCCTTTCGCAGCGCCCGAACCGACGCGCTCAGAGCCGCCAGCTTCGCGGCCCGGGAATCGTCCCAAGCGAGCCCGTAGGCCTCGCGCAGGCGGGACGGCAACAGGCCGGCCGTGAGGTTGCGAACGAACCCGCTGCCCGGTATCGGAACCGGCGGATCGAGCAAGGATGCGGCGATGGCCCGTGCCGTGTCGCTGACCGTCAGCGCGTCGCTCTCGAGCCGCTCGTCGAACCAGGCCCGAAACGCCAGCTGGTCGGCGGGTAGCAGCTCCTCGGGAACGCCCAGCAGGCTCCCGACCCTGCGGTGGTCGGCGTAGTAGCGCTGCCGGATCTCGTCGGACAAGTCGCCGACGAAGCGTTCGTAGACGACGAGGGACGTGTCGACCAGGGTCGCCCAGACCCACTGCACCAGCTCGGGATCGCGACCGCAGTAGGGGGTGCCGGCCGCAAAGGGCCCCGCCGCGGATTCGAGGCTGCCCCGAATCCTCTGGTGGGCGCGCTCGACTCCGCGCACCGCCGCCAAGGCGACATCGCGTTTCGAGAACACGATGGCGCTCATGGCCTCGAGGGTGCGCTGAAGGCGGCCGAAGGGGTCTTCGCGGAAATTCGAGTGGTCGGCCACGCCGGCGGCCACCAACGGATGAGCCACTTCGAGCAACAGCGCCCGTCCGCCACCGAACAGCAGCACCTGCTCGCCGCTGATCTTTCGCAACCAGCAGCCTTCGCGGAAGAGACCCTCACTCGCGGGCGGCAGGTCGACGATTCCGGCGCGGCGCAGCAGCTCCTGGTCATCGCTGGTCAACACAGATTGAAAATAGCGCGATCGAACGCAGCGCGGCTTACACTGCGCCGCGGGGGGAGAAAGCTTGACGCTCAAGCGCAAGCTTCAGGTGATTGCCCTCGTCTATGTCATCGAGGGCTACCCGATGGGCATCTACGTCGATGTCCTGCAGGTCTTCTTCGCCCGGCTGGGCGTGTCGACCGCCGAGCTCGGCTACATCATGGGTCTCAAGCTCGCCTGGTCGTTCAAGGTGATCTGGTCGCCGCTGATCAATCGCTTCGGGCTCCGTCGACAGTGGATGGCTGCCGCCAATGTCACCATGGGCAGCGCGCTCGTCTGCCTAGCCGTGCTGGGAGCCGATCAGCTGACGATGGGCATCTGGCTCGCCGTCTCGGTCTATTGCATCGCGTCGGCCACCCAGGACATCGCCATCGACGCCTACACGATCGGCTTCATCGACGACGGCGAGGAGGCACCCGCCAATGCCATGCGCATGACGGGCTACCGGGGCGGCGTATTGCTGGCGGGCGGCGCCCTGCTGCTGTTGCCGCGTTGGATCGGCTGGCCCGCGACCCTGGGTCTCGGCGCCGTCTTTCACATCGTCATGGCAACCGCCGTCTTCACGACCCCACGGGTCGAGGTGCCGATCGAGGCGCGCCGGGAGATGTGGGGTGCCCTGCGGCGCTGGTTTTCGCGGGACGGCGCGGTTTTCGTATTTCTCTTCGTGCTGCTCTACCGGGTGGGTGACGTGTCGATGGGCGCCATGGTGAAACCGTTCTGGGTCGACCGCGGCTTCAGCAACGAGGAGATCGGCCTCGTCTCGGTCACACTCGGCATGCTGGCCATGATCGCGGGCGCCTGGCTGGCGGGCCTTCTGGTTCCAAGGTTCGGGATCGCGCGCTCCCTGTTCGCCATCGGGATCCTCGCACTCGCTTCGAATCTCGCCTATGGGCTCGCCGCGGCGTTGCCCGAACTCGGCCGTAGCGCCGTCTATGGAGCGTCCATCGTAGAGTCATTCTGCGCTGGCATGGCCGGCGTGGCCTTCATGTCCTACCTGATGCGAATCTGCGACAAAGAACACGCCGCCGTCGAATACGCGCTGCTGACCTCGATCTATCTCATCGCCGGGGTGCTGCTGAGCATTCCGTCTGGTCTGCTCGTGGAAGCCATGGGCTTCGCCGGCTACTTCATCTTGACGGCCGGCTTCGCCCTGCCCGCCTTCGCGTTCCTGCCTCGCGCGGTGCGCTGGATCGGCGCCGAGATCGAGTAATCGGCGCGCGATCTGCGCTTCGCCGCACGATCTGCGCTTCAGCGCGCGACTGGCGTTTCGACGTAGCGCCAGCCCTCGGGCACACCGGCCAGGTTCGCCTCGACCTCCAAGTCCTGAAGAGATCGCCCGCTGCGGTCGACCTCCTCGCGTCCACGCCGCACCTGTTGGCTCAGCTTGTAGTCCGCAGGCGCGTTCGGATTGATCTGTGGGTCCCGATCCTGCGGATTGGTGTCACCGATACCAGGCACCGACATTCTCCAGGCGCCGGCATCGCCCACCTTCTCTTCGAGGGTCTTCCGGAACTTGGCCAGATTCTTCTTGGCTTTCACAACGTCTTCCCGGGCGTCCGCGAAGCGGGCCCGCCACTCCGGCTTGGTGGCGCCACCGTGCCGCTCCAGATGTCCCGGCACGATCAGCGTGGGGGGTAGCTTCAGGAGATCGTTGAGCGGCACGACCGGAGAGTCCGAGCCCGCACCCTCCTGTCCCCAGGCTGCGATGGCCAGCCCCAGACCGCCGAGCAGTCCCAGAACCCCGCCACGCCACAGCACGACCGGAAATTTCGCGCCTCGCTGACCCACGCGCTCCCTCCCTCCAACCCGCTTCCCGGAGTTTCCCTCGGTCCGGGACTACGGGCCGCCCAGCGGCCCCGGACCACTTGACGGGCTCCAGGACGGCCGAATCCGTGCCGATTGTAGCCGAGTCCCGAGGACCTTCGGGGCCCGCGGGGGATACGCACCTCAAGGGAATAATCCGGGTCAAGGCCCCACGAAAACGACCGATACGCAGAGCGAGGTTCCCGCTGGGGAGAGGGCTCCGTCCTCGCGGAGGGTGTGGAATTCATGGAACGGGACAAGCTTTACCGCCTGCTACGGCTCGGAATCGAGAAGGGCGCGTCCGACATCCACTTTCAGGTCGGATACCTACCGCTGTATCGGTTCCACGGAGATCTCGTCGAACTCCGTTACAAGGTGCTGACGGCGAAGGACACCGAAGCCATCGCAAAGATGCTGATGGAAGGCGATCCACGCGAAGGCAAGACGAACTTCAATGAACTCGACCTGGCCTTCGAACTGCCCAGCGAGGGACGTTTCCGCGTCAACATCTCCCGACAGCGGCGCTTCTACAACATCGTGCTCCGCGTGATTCCGCTGCAGATCCGCAGCTTCGAAGAGCTGAACCTTCCCGGCTCGCTCCGAGAGCTCGCGACTCTTCGTCGGGGCTACGTGCTCGTCACGGGCGCCACCGGCATGGGCAAGTCCACCACCCTCGCGACCCTGATCGAGGAAGTGAACAAGACTCGCAAGTCCAAGATCGTCACGATCGAAGATCCGATCGAGTTCGTCTTCAAGCACGACAAGAGCATCATCACCCAGCGCGAGATCGGAACGGACACGGCTTCGTTCCCCGACGCGCTGCATGGCGCCCTGCGGCAAGACCCCGACGTCATCATGGTCGGCGAAATGCGCGACCTGGAGACGGTCGACACGTCCCTCAAGGCCGCTGAGACCGGCCACCTCGTCTACTCGTCGATCCACACCAGCGACGTGGCGTCGACGATCAACCGGCTTGTCTCGTTCTTCCCTCCGGAAGAGCAGATGCAGGTCCGGAATCGACTGGCCGAGAACCTCCAGGCCATCATCTCGCTGCGGCTCCTGCCTACCAAGAAGCAGACCAGCCGCGTGCCGGCCGTCGAGATCATGCGCACGACCCGGAGCATCCGGGAGGCGATCAAGGACCCGGCCAAGACGAGCGAGCTGACCGAGTACATTGCCCGCGGCGAGAACATGCAGACGTTCGACCAGCACCTGCTGGACCTCGTGCGTGCCAGCAAGATCTCCATCGAGACCGCCCTGGCCGCTGCGTCCAACGCCGCCGACTTCAAGACCAAGCTGGCCCTCGAAGGCGCCGACCCCGAAGCCGTCGACGACGTGCAGGCCGCCATCGGACCGTTCGAGATCGAATCGGACGAGCGCTTCTAGGCCATGTCCGCCGCTGCCGAACCTCGGGCGGAGAGCAGTGTGAATTCACCGCAGCAAGCGCGAAAGCAACAGCTGGCGGCCGCCCTACGCGCCGAGGCAGCCAGCGCGGCCGACGAAGTCGGTGGCGGGCTCGCCTTGATTTTTGCAGCCGCACCTGGCGAAAAGGGAATCGAATGCGCCAGCCGTCTGCGGGCGGCAGCGGGCTTCAGCTCGGCCCAGGCCGCCCGGGACGCCGCCCAGATCCTGCTTCCCGAGGTACGAGATGCCCTCGAGCAGCGGGCCGTCGGCACCTGCGGAGCTCACCCGAGTCTTGGTGATCGAGCTCTCGGGGGCACGCAGGTCCACCCCCTGATCTGTGAGAATCGCATGCTCGGCGCCCTGGTGATCGCCTCGCCGGCCGCCCTGGACAGCGTCGGCCAGCAGCAGGTCGCAGCCAGGGTCGAGGGGCTCTCGCTGCGTCTCGACCACGCCCACATGCTGGAGCAGAGCGCCGAGATGTCGGAAGCGTTGAGTCAGGTCGACACCAAGCATGAAGACAAGCAGGAAGAGATCCTCAAGCTCTCTGAGGCCCTCTTCGCACAGGACATCGAGCTGCTCCGCAGCAATGAGAAGCTCAACAAGATCGAAAAACTCAAGAGCGACTTCATCGAGCGCATGTCCCGGGAGCTGAGGACGCCCGTCAACGGCATCATCGAGTCGATCATCTCGGTGTTGACCGGTGAGAACGAGAGCCTCTCGGACGCGGCCAAGGCGAGCCTTCGCCGCGCTCTGGACGATGGCACCGGCTTCCTGCGCACGCTCCAGAACATCATCGACCTCTGGCGCATCCGGCAGGGAGAGCTGCCCGTCGAGGTCCAGGACGTCAACTTCCGCGAGACCCTCGACGAGGCGATCTTCAGCGTCCAGGACGACATCGAAGGCAAGCCGCTCACGGTCGAACAGCAGCTGCAGGAGCCCTTCCCAAAGATTCGGACGGATCTCACCAAGATCAACCAGATCCTGTTCCTGGTGCTGGACAATGCCGTGAAGTTCACCCCCCAGGGTAAAATCGAGATCGCCGCCCGGGTGAACGACGGCACCCTCCACTGCGAGATCCGGGACAGCGGCGTCGGGATCTGTACCGACGATCAGCAGTACATCTTCGACGAGTTCTATCAGGTCGACGAGCCCGCTTCTGACAAGTACCGCGGCGCCGGTCTGGGCCTCGCGCTGGTGCGTGACCTGATCATCCTGCTTGAAGGTGAAATCGCCGTGCGCAGCGAAGTCGGCGCCGGCAGCAGCTTCATCTTCAGCATCCCCGTCCAAGTGGTGGGCTAGAGAAGGGGACGTTGAGGAACGTTCACTCCTGAGCTGGGGATAACGTGCCGGGCGCCAGAGAGCTGGACGTTCGGCAACGTCCCCGCTCCGTGCGCGCTCCGTGCGCGCCTACTCTTCGTCCCGATCTTCCGTGGGGTAGTCGGGCTTGATGAAGCCCGCAGCGATCTCGCGGAGGGCGACGACGACCTCCTTGTTTTCCTCGCTGCTCACCAGGGGGCGAGCGCCCTTCATCAGCTGCTTCGTCCGGATGGCGGCCATCTGGACCAGGTCAAATCGGTTCGGAACGACCTCGGTGCAGTCTTCAATCGTGATTCGCGCCATCGAAGCGTCTCTCCCTGAATGATTCCCTAGGGGGGTGTGGAAGGCTCAGCAGGCTAGCGGAGGCTTCTCGATCTGGAAAGGGGCTGGCCGCCCCTTGGGCGGCTGGCAGTTCGCCGAAGCGGCGAACTGCCAGAGTTCGCACGCTCGCCGGGTTGCGCTCGCCGAAGCGGCGAACTGCACCGTTGTCGGGCGCATCCAGCAGCTAGCCCTAGACGCGAGAAACCCCGGCCGGCTTACGCCGGCCGGGGTCCTGCGACCTTCCCGAGAGAAGATCGATCGCCCAAGAAGATCAGGCCTTCTTGCGGCGAGCCTTCTTGCGCGTCGCCTTCTTCTTGCCAGCCTTCTTTCGACGGCGGGCCTTCTTCTTGGTGGCCTTCTTCTTGCCAGCCTTCTTTCGACGGCGGGCCTTCTTCTTGGTGGCCTTCTTCTTGGTCGCCTTGCGGCGCGTGGCCTTCTTTCGGGTCGCCTTCTTCTTGGCGGCCTTCTTTTTTCGTGCTGCCATTCTTGGGTTACCCCCCTGTCTGTGCACTCTGAGCCTCACGGTCGTCTCATCAACCATTCGAGCCGAACAGCCTCTGCTGCCCCGTGGCCGCGACAACAAGCACGACCGTATTGCTCAGCCCCCCTATCGGAGCTTGGAGGATGAGACTTGAAGGCAATCTACCTTCGTTCCCATTGGAAACCGCAGTCCTAGAGCCACTGTTGCGGGTGACCGTACCGCCGTTTTTTTAGGTCTGTCAAGACACAAACGTAAAAAAATCAAGGTGATGGCATTCCTTATTGCGATCGAAGAAACGATTCTCGGGCCAATGCCATAGCCGGAAACGCACACGACGGAGCGAACAAGCGCTTGCAAAGGCGAGAAACACGTTCACGCGTTGCCGCCGAACTGTTGGAACTAGAAGAGGAAAAACGGAATGTCGGCGCGCCGGGCGGCGCGCTCCGAGCTAGCGCTTGCGCTTGTGGCGTGCGCGGCGCAGAAGCTTGCGCTTCTTGTGCTTGCGCATCTTCTTGCGGCGCTTTTTGATGACGCTTCCCAAGGCTCACCTCGGAAGATGGATGAATTCGGCCGCTTGGATAGTGCGAACCGGCCCCAAAGTCAAATCGTTACCGAGACTCCCGACACACCCGGAACCGAGCGCGAGTCGTGAGTTCCGGGTGAGCTGCCGTGTATCAGGAGGCGAGCTTGGTTACGTGCTCGTTTCGCAGCCGGGAGCGGATTTGCCCGAACCAGCGATTCAGCCGGTTCTGGCGACGAAGGAAGCCCAGAACCGGCTTCTCGCGCAGCCCGAGCTGTTCGAGTTCGTCCGCGATTGCGCCGCATTCGGGATCGATCATGAGCCCCCGGCGCAGGTACCGGATCGCCTCGGTCTTGAAGCCAAAGCCCAGATGGACCCTTGCCAGGTTGTGATACAGCGCAGGATTGAAGAACTCTTCCTTGGCGGCCGAGCGACACAGCTCGAGTGCCTTGTCGAAGCGTCGGTCCACGAGTCCCAGACACAGGCCGTAGTACGACCGGTAGCGCGGACTGAGGGGGTCGATGCGGTGAGCCGTCGCGAAGTGCTCGAGAGACTCCGCCAGGTGCCCTGCATCGAACTCCGCGTGCCCGCGGCGGAAGTGCTCTTCCGCAGAAAAATTGCCCGTCATATCCACTCCTGCCCCTGCCAGCTTGCTTCCCTCCCTAATGCGAAGCACGTGCCGAACGTCACAGTCGGCAGGAAGTCCTCGCAACTACAGCCGTTGGATCGCGAAAAGTCGAGTTGCACACGAGTTGCCGCGGGACTCCCACCGCGGGTGGGTTCCAATTTCGTACTCCGCGCGTTCGAAATCGTCCTTGGCGGGGGCGACGCAGGGCGTCGCCTTGCGCAATCCAAGGGATTGCGCGGCTCGGGCGGGGGGGCGACGCAGGGCGAGGCCACGGCGTGGGTCTTGAGAGTGGAACTCGCAGAATCCGACGGCTTCTGCGAGCTGATGGGGGCCGGCCGTCAGGCTGGCGTGATCAGCCGCGATCGAGGAGGTCGGCGCGCTCGGCGGCCTCGAAGTCCTTTTCGAGCTTCTCGAAGTCCTCAGCGCCGAACGGCAGGTAGGAGTCGCCTCCGCGAGTCCGCCAGAAGAGTTCGACGCCCTCCAGCCGGCGCACGTCGTAGTGAACGTTCTTCAGGTTTCGCACCAGGATCTTCTGGGTCTGGGTGTACTCGAATTCGTCCACAATGCGCAGGAAGTCCGGGAACCACTTCCGGTCCATGCCGCCGTGGGTCACCTCGTGCTCGCAGAAGTCGAAGAACGCCTTGGGATCGAAGCGGGTCCCCGACCGCAGCTTGAGGGCCCCCATGACCAGCTCGTCCGAGACCGCGCAAGGCACGCCGTAGGCGGCGGCCAGCACCACGCTCGGATGCTCCTGGAGAATGCGAGCCACCTGGGCGGCGGAGAAGTTCTCTCCATCCTTCCGAATCCAATCGTCGGTCCGACCATCGAAAAACAGGTACCGCGTCTCGCCGATCCTCTGGATGTGGCCCAGATCGCCGGAGTGGTAGACGCCATCGCGATACTTGCTCGCGTTGGCCTCTACGTTGCCGTAATAGCCCTGGAAGAGCCCCGTGTCCTCGGCAACCCGGCAGATCTCACCCACGGCATCGGCGTAATTGCGGATCTTGCCGTCCGCATCGAGCTCGGCCGGAGGGCACTCCTGGCCCTGCTCGTTGATGATCTTCACCTGGGGATCGGTGATCTCGCCCATGCTGCCCCGCGGGTCACCCTTCTTCCGGAAGGTGCTGATGGCGGCCTCGGTCGACCCGTAGAGCTCGAACATGTCCTCGAGGCCCAGCCAGTGGGAAAACTTGTCGATGTCGGGCGGTGCGGCGCCGTTTCCCAGCGCGTAGCGCAGATGGTTGTCGGGGTGGTTCGCGACCTCCGCAACGATGCGCTCCTCGTCGTCCCCGTATGCGTTTCGAATCGCGCTCAGGATGTAGTGGACGGGTTCGCCCACGTAGTTCCAATAAGTCACGCCGTAGCGGAGCACGTCCGCTACGAAGTTGCTGGCGCTGAAGTGCTCGCGCATGGAGAGCGAACCCCCAACCCACAGGGCCGGCTGAAAGCCCAGGAACATGGCGTTTGAGTGGAAGAGCGGCATGCACGCATAGCCGACCGAGTCTGCGTCGAGGCCCATTTGCGAAGCAACGTTCATGCCGATGGCGTTCAGCTTGAGGTGGTTGTTGTTGATGCCCTTGGGAAGGCCCGTGGTGCCCGAGGTGTAGATCACGATCAAGTTGTCGGTCGGGTCCACATCCACACCGGGTGTATCCAGCGACACACCGCGGGCAGCTACTTCGGAGGCCACGCAGTGTTCGAGCTCGCGTGCGCCGAGGTCGGGGGCGCCGGCGGTCGCGACCACGAGAATGTTCTCGGCCGGGATGTGCTCGAGACGGTTCTGCAGCTTCTCGACTTCCGGAAGCAGGCGCTCGTCCACGACCAGTAGCCGCGACTGGGACTCGTTGATCACCCCAGCGAGGGCATCGCCGCGCAGCCCCGTATTCACACCAAATAGTGTATATCCGGCGTATCCGCAGCCCGCGTAGAGGGACAGCAACTCGGGATGATTCTCCATCAGCATCGCCACGTGTCCGGGCTTGCTGGAGCCGGTCGGCTCGAGCCGGGCGCGCAGGAAATGGGCGACCCGTACCGACTCATCGCGGAATTGGCGCCAGGTCCAGATCCGGTCGCCGTGCCGGATGGCCTGGCGGTCGCCGATCTCGGGATGCTCGGCGCGGGCGTCGATCTGCGCTCCGAGAATCAGCGGAACATTGAACTGGGGGGCTGATGTCACCGCGAATCCTCAGCAGCGGACGACGCCTGCCCGCCGTCGATCGCCGGAAGATCCTAACAGGGCTCGAGCCTGCCAGCCCAAGGCGGACAAAGACCCGGTGACTCCAACGAGAGCCCGCAGAATCCGAAGGGTTGCGAGGAGAAGGCTCGCGATGTCGCTAATTCTCGATGATTTCGAGGATGTAGCGCTTCTTCTCCTTGCCGCTGGTCGCTGCCATGATCGTGCGGATTGCGGTCGCGTGCGCGCCTCCCTTGCCGATCACCTTACCCAAGTCTTCCTTGGCGACTGTCAGCTCCAGAACGTGAGCGTGATCGCCGATGACCTCCTTGATCTGGACTTCCTCCGGCTTGTCCACCAGAGATTGAACGATCGCCATAATGAGCGGCTTCATAAGCCCTCCACATCTGCTGGTACGAAACCGGTTCGGCGCCCCCGTGTCGCTCCAAACCTGTTTTCCAGAGTTTACGCTGCATCCCCCCACGAGCCGAGGCGAAAGCAGCGAAGCTTCGACAAATCGCAACCAACTCGCTGATTGATCCGGAACAGCATGGTTGTTTAGCCAGGCGCTTGCAAGCACGAAAAGCCCTTGGGTGTCGTCGTGTTTTCCCCTCATGGGCCGATGGAGGCCGATCCTGAGGTCGAATCGGGGGCGGATTCGCGGTCCGATTCGTTGACCGACGGCGGATGCTGAGGGATCGGCGCTGGGAAGAGGTCGGACCCTTCGGGGCGGCGT
>SMVA01195357.1_pt1 | contig 21514 bp, 26 predicted proteins | sample 2456451 | NCBI WGS metagenome assembly SMVA01 (sample SAMN11095933, study PRJNA526329) | marine sediment metagenome | biome: Marine sediment; feature: Surficial sediment; material: Deep marine sediment; isolation source: Hadal surficial sediment | place: Pacific Ocean | collected 2014-05 | depth... | reverse complement strand
CTAGATTAAATTGTCCCTTGGCCGATGAAAGAGTTGAAAGGATTTCCCCTCTCGCCTCAACATTTACTTTAGCTGCTTTTTTCTTGCCTTCTTTTTTTGCCTTTTTTGGTTTTTCTTTTTTGGCCTCGACCTTTTTAGGAGCGGCCTGCTTTTTCTCGGTCTCTTTAACTACCTTTTTCTTGGCGACTTTCTTCGCTACCTTTTTCTTGGCGACTTTCTTCGCTACCTTTTTCTTGGCGATTTTCTTCGCTACCTTCTTCTTGGCAACTTTCTTCGCTACCTTCTTCTTGGCAACTTTCTTCGCTACCTTTTTCTCGGTAACTTTCTTCGCTATTTTTTTCTTGGCAACTTTCTTCGCTACTTTTTTCTTCGCAACCTTTTTCTCGGTCACTTTTTTCTTAGTAACTTTCGTTTTGGCCTTTTTCTTCGCCATACCTATTTTCTCCAAAAATGTGGTTATTTTTCCTTTTTTCAACTGGCCCAGAGTATTAATTTTTCAAGGGCGAGTCAACTTGAGTCTTTAATCTAGCTCGAGAGCTCGCTATGGGCAATCACTAGCCTTTGAATCTCTGAGGTTCCCTCATATATCTCGGTAATTTTGGCATCCCTAAAATGACGCTCTACTGGATATTCCTTACAGTAGCCTGCGCCCCCACAAACCTGGATGGCCTTAGTAGTGATCCACATGGCCGCCTCTGAGGCAAAAAGTTTTGCCTGGGCGCTCTCTTTGGAATAATTCACTCCCTCATCTTTAAGCTGAGAGGCATGTAAAATTAATAGTTTTGAGGCAGCGAGCTTAGTACTCATATCCGCCAACATAAATTGAATCGCCTGCAGATCACTTATGGGTTTACCAAATTGGATCCTCTCACTGGCATATTTTTTGGCGTAGCGAAATGCGGCCTCCCCAATACCTAGGGCCTGGGAGGCAATGCCAATTCTTCCCCCATCGAGCGTCTCAAGGCCTATACGAAAACCTTTCCCCGCGGTGCCTAAAATATTTTCTTTGGGAACTTTTACTTTTTCCAGCGAAATTTGGGCGGTGGAGGATCCCTTTATCCCTAGTTTATCTTCACATTTTTGGACATTAAATCCTTCCCAGTCCGTTTCAATGATAAAGGCACTCATCCCTTTGTAATCTTTTGTTTTTTCCGTCTTGGCAAAAAGAACTGCTATATTGGCCTCTCTGCCGTTGGTGATAAAGTTTTTAGTACCTGATATTTCAAAGTGGTCACCTTTATCTTCTGCAAAGGTGGTAAGAGATCCGGCATCTGATCCGGCATTTGGTTCACTCAAACAAAAACATCCAAGATGCTCACCCGAGGCCAACTTGGGCAGATATTTTTTCTTTTGTTCATCAGTGCCAAATGTTAAAATAGGATAATTACAAAGAGAGTTGTGAGCAGAAATTAATACTCCGGTGGAGGCACAACCACGAGAGAGCTCCTCCATAATAATGGCATAGGAGGTGTAGTCCAGACCGGCACCACCAAATTCTTCCGGAATAAAAATCCCGAAAAATCCCATTTCTTTTAATTTCTCTATTAGGGAAGCTGGAATTGAGCAATCAAGATCTATCTGGGCGGCAAGTGGGCCTACTTCCTTGTCGGCAAATTTAGCTGCCATATCTCTTAATTCTTGGTAGTCCTTATCTATCGTCATAAGATTTCCTATTTATATTTATGAAAACCTTGGCCGGTTTTAAGGCCAAGCCTTCCTGCGGCCACATACTGTTTTAGCAGCGGACAAGCACGATATTTAGGATCTCCATAGCCCTCATACAGCACATTTAAAATAGCAAGACAGGTATCAAGTCCTACAAAATCTGCAAGGGTTAATGGGCCCATCGGTTGGTTAGTACCAAGCTTCATGGCAGTATCGATATCCTCGGCCGAGGCGACCCCTTCATATAAAGCAAATATGGCCTCATTGATCATCGGTATAAGAATTCTATTGATGGCAAAACCAGGTACATCTTTGGCGGAAATCCACACCTTTCCCATTTTCTCTGCCACCGCCCTGACAGTAGCAAATGTTTCATCGGAGGTTTCAAGGCCTTTAATCCCCTCCACCAATTTCATGATGGGAACAGGGTTCATAAAGTGCATTCCGGCAACTTGCGCAGGCCGCTTAGTTTGAGCTGCTATTTCGGTGATGGATATGGAAGAGGTATTGGAGGCCAAAATGGCGTCTTTTTTAACTATTTGGTCCAATTCCTTAAAAATGCTAAATTTGAGATCTTTATTTTCGGTGGCGGCCTCGATAACTAGATCGCATTCTGCCAGGGGATCTTTGAGCATATCAGCATGGATTCTGGCCAGAGTTTCTACTACAAATTGATCTTCCCATTTGCCTTTGGCCACTCCCTTGCGTAATTGTTCTTTAATAAAATCAAGAGCTTCAGCGAGAATCTCCCTATTTAAATCTTGTAGCTTAACCTGATATCCGGACATGGCCGCAATTTGTGCTATTCCCCGGCCCATTTGACCGGCGCCCACCACCCCTATGGTTTTTACCTCAATCACTACAAAACCCCTTAAATACTGGTTAAAAGTGCCCGCAGTTTAGGCCGTAAAATCCTTAATTTCAACCTTTTAGGGTGTAAACTTTTTAATTAAAGCTTGCCAAGATTTTAAATTTAGAATAAAAACGATCCTTTACTGCATTATAAATAGGAGAAGATTTTGGCGAACCACAAATCAGCTAAAAAGAGGGCCAGACAAACAATAAAAAGAACCCTCAATAACAAGGTTAAACATTCTAAAACCAAGACAGCGCTTAAGGCCATTAGAGCTGCCATCTCTGGAAAAGAGAAAACTAAGGCCCAAGAGCTTCTTCCATCTGTTCAAGCACTACTATCAAAATTAGCACATACTGGTTTCATTAAGCCTAATAAGGCCGCAAGAACCACCTCTAGACTTTCAACTCAAGTTCATAGTCTTTAAGATACGCAAGGCGGAGCTTTTCTTTTAAGTTTCCGCCCTTGGCCTCTATTTGAAGCTCCCCAAATAACTTTATTTCATTATTTATTTCACTCAAACTCCAAAGATTTTTTTGTTTGGCCAAATCCCTTTCGTATTTTGAGTTGCCACTGGGATTTCCCGTTAACTTAAGAAGATGACCTATCATAAAGTTGAAAAAGGAGAGCCATTCTTTTTGGGATATTTCAAGAGCAATGAGTTTACTAAAAAATTCTTTCTTATTCTTATTTCCAAATAAAGAGGCCAAATGAAAGATATCCATTCTGGAGGGAGGAATGATTTCTCTTAAGCTTTCTAGCTCCACTTTATTTCCACCGAAGTGAATACTAATTAGCTTTAGGGCATTTATAAAGCTGCCCACCTCGTGGGTTACATGGGTGAGAATATAATTTCTAATTTGGGGGTTAAGAGAAGTCCCAAGTTCCCTGGCCAAAAAGTCTAAGAGTTTATCACTCTCCCAAAACTTAGGCGCCTCCATAGTCTTAAACTCACCTTCACCTTTGCAGAGTTTTAAAAAGAACTTTCCACTTTTTGAAAAAGAAATAAAAAGAAACTTCTCGGTGAGATCCAGCTCTAAAATTTGCTCTTGAGAAGCAGCTGGGATGTCCTCTCCATTTAAAACCATATAGGAATCCTGACCACCAAATAGATCTAATGAGGTAAGATTTTCATCAATCCAATCAGGAGTTAGTTCATTTCCCAGAATAACATGATGATTTAATCCCATGCCCTTAATATGAGTGGACCATTTATTTTGAATTAACCTTTCCAAGTAAGGATCAAAGCAATAGGTCCCGTAAAGTCCTGGATTTTTACTGGGGGGGAAGTTTTCAAAAAAACTCCAAGGCCTTGCTTTAGAATGCATTAATTATTTCCTCATTAAATTTCACTACCGCCAGCTTGGCCATTTTTGCTACACTATCATCTAGAAAGTAGGAATTTTTTGTGTAATTGACAACACCTCCCCTGTCGACACTTAAAGTATCGTATAGCGACCTGGTGAAGGTATGATTGAGGTTAAAAACGCGGTTAAATATTATTTTAGGATGCCTTTTTAAATACTTCCCCATTTTGGAAGTTACCACTTTAACTAGTTGCGGGGTAGGTCTCTTAATAAGAATAACTCTTAGTTTAAGCGAGACCCGTGATGTCAAAGGTAAATAAAACTGATTTCTTTTTGACCCGATAGAACTTTGCAATAAACCAGTTGTGAATTTAGGGTTTCTTGTTTTTACCACCTCTTTTCTAAAATCACTTGATTCCACAATACCTAAAAGAATAGCGTCTGCATCATTTTTATCCCCCAGGAAAATTCTAAGTCCGCTAAAGCGGGAAAGAAGTAGAGAAAATTCCTTGGCAAAATGGCCATTAACGCTTGGAAGAATAGAGTGATTCACAAACATGGGAATAGCAACAGTCTTAATCCCTTGAAAAAAAAATGGGTTTTTATTGATTTTTAACTTATACCCTGAACAGGAACTAAGGAGCATTAAGATGGGAATCAATACACGAATCATGCGTGGAACATAACACCAAAGACCTTGAATAGAAATAACCGAAAAATTAATTTAAAATCTAGCATACGCTCCTTTTTTATGCAAAGAGTCTAAGATGTTTAAAAAACTATCAAATATACTGAATAATTTAGGGCACAGGCCTGCTAAAAAATTCTATCGAAGTAAGGTGGACCAAAGTGGCTTTGATTTTCTCCATCTCATTGATAGGTGGGAAGAGATTGTGGGAGAACGACTAATCAAAAGGACCATACCGCTTAAAAACCAAAACGGTATTTTAGTAATTTTAACCTCTCACCCGGCCATCGGTCAGCAACTCAGCTTCATGGAAGAGCAGGTAAAAAAACGAATCGCTGAAGTTTTTCCAAATCTAAAGGGAAAAATAAAGAGTATTCGCTATCAAATGAATTCCTCATTTTTTGAAAAAAAGATAGAGGAGTCTAAAAAAAGGAAAGTAACGAGTAGCAGTCCTGAAATTTTTCATCCCTACTCCCCTGAGTACCGACAGTATAAAAAAGAGGCCGATGAAATATTTTTTGATATTGAAGACGAGGAAGTAAAAAAATCACTTACTTCACTCTATATCCAGGGGAAACACCTCAACTAAATCGGTTTTGTGATCTTTTGGAATAATATTAATACTCAAGTTAAGTTTATTGCCATCTAACTGGCCCTTTCGGCATAAAAACATTCCCGTACCATCTGGGGTTAGATGTTTTTTAAAAAAACTAAGTAGGTCATCCAAGTCGCCATTTAGAAAAAACCGACAGGTGTTTTTCCTCTCACAGCTTCCTAAACGGTTTCCACTAACAGAAAAATATGGAGGATTACTAACAATTAAATTATATTTTTTCTCTAAAGATATTTTCGAGAAGTCTCCTAAAATAAAATTAGCATCATATGCCTTTAAATATTTTTTATTGGCCTCAAAAAACGGTTTGAATTCCGCTTGGATTTCTAAACAATCTAGCTGGGTTAAAAAACTTGTTCTCTTGATTATTTCAAGCCCAACCACGCCACAGCCTGCCCCCACATCTAATATGTTGGTATTGGAGGTTATCCTTTTCACCGCGTGCTTTGATAAAAAGATTGAATCCTCACAAAATTTATAAAACTCAGGTTGCTGGTAATCCCAAGGCCCTTTTGATTTTTTCAAGATTGGTTCCGGATCTAATAATTTCATAAATATCTTTTTCTTCCACTTTAACAATTGTCGAGGACATCCCCGACATCTTATGAACCTGTAGATTTATCATCTCGGCCGTGGGAGCGGCATTTTCTAAAAAAGATGTGGCATCCTCACAGGTTATAATGGGGTCTCCTCCGGCCAAGTTTAAACTGGTACTGGTAATTGGGGCATTTTCAACTTCTCTAATGCTATCAATCTCATCGTTTCTAAAGCATCTAATACCCAGATATGGCCCTTTGGTAATCCAACTTGGTATTTCCCTTTTACACCAACCAATAGGTATTAAAAAAGTTATTTCCAGATCAAAAAGAGAGTCCCAGTTGGAGGGATAATCCACATATTCCTTTAACATGGATGTTCCCGGAAATAATACTGACATGGGCCTATCAGCGCTTGATTTTTTTATTGCTTTAATCTTTTCCTGGGCCTTCCAAGAATTGATATTGGCGCCAATGCCCCAAACCGTATCTGTTGGATAAATATAAATTTGATCACTCATTAAAAGGTCACCCACCACAAAATATCTTTTTCTGCATTTGTATCTTCTAATTTTAACAATTGGTAAACACTAAAATCTAGCACTTCTCCTTTTCTTAGAAGTTCCTTGTAAAAGGTACGCTTTTGCCGGAATAAAGGCATTGAAAGTTTCGGGTAGCGTTTTTTAATCTTGTTTAATACTTTAAAGTACTTTTGCTCATTAAGAGTCTCTAGTAGCCTGATAATTAAATATTTATGGTACATCTCCTTTGATTTGACCAACTTCCCCATGATTTTCAAGGTCTCTTCTTGGGCCTTTTCGTCCTCAGGAAAGTAATAGGAAAAGAGCCAAATAAAATTCTCTCCATAGTTTTTTATATTTTCCCCTGTCAGTTGCTCTTTCATAAATCTGTCAACTTGCGCGGAAAAAGTATTGTAATTATACATTTCATACCAAAAACCCAAATAAGGAACCCCATAATTTTGAGATTTAAACTCATTTTGAATTTGCTGAAAGGACCAATTGGCCCTCCACTGTTCCAGCTCAAAAGGTTTTTCGCCTGCACTTGAGAGGATATAGAGTTGATTGAAAAACATATTTTTCCATTTGGTATCTTTTAAAAAGGCCTGAACCTTATCTAAAAACTTAATGAAATCTTCTTTTATTTTCTTAAAATCCTGATTACCCCCTAGCCGGTGATAAAAGATCATTTCAGCAGGGCCCATATTGATAAATTCGCGAATCACTTTTTTGGCCCACGCCTGATTTTGTGACCTCATGGCAATAATAATTTTTAAAATACCGGATAAAAAGGTCTTTCGTTCGGTTTCAATTATCTGTAGCACCTCTTTATTTTGGCGGAAAATTTTTATCCTATTTTCCTTACTATCAAAGCCCAGCTTCATCGCCTTAATAAAGGTATCCCCCCAATCAGTCTGATTATAAACCTTTTCTCTAACCTGGTAGATCTCCATGACTTCAGGTAACCTTTTGGGTGGTAAAAACTTTTTAATTTTAGATTTTAACTTGGCCAAGTTTTTAAAATTCTCTCTTTTATAAGAAATTTGAAATTTAAAAGCGGGAGATATTTCCTTGAAGCATTTTGCTATAAACTCCTCCCATCCATTTTCCAGTCGGTTTTTTTTTGAAAGGAGAATTAATAGCTTCAGAGAAAAATCATCCGAATCTTCACATTTTTTTGGCCAATTAAGCTGGATCTTGTGGAAATAGAAACCCCGAAGGGCCACGTTGGGATAGAGATAACCCCGTTTTAGCTCAAGGGGAGGGAAGTAAACTGCACTTTTTTTTTTGTTAGATTTAAAGGAAATTCTTGGGCCTTAAGATTACTAGGAGCAAAGAGCAAGTTCCCCATTATAAAAATGATTACTGGCCAGAAAGCTTTCTTTCCATTTGGCGAGGTTAATATATTTTTGGCCTCACTCACTGGATTGAATCCTTGAATATAGTCACCATGTAAAAATTTATCCACCAAATCATTTTCCTTAATTTTAAACCAAAACCCATTTCCAGAACAAACCTCATCTTCTAAATCTAGCGACCCGGAACTAATGAGTTCCTTAACTTTATCTTTTGTCACAGGACCTAAAATCTGGTTTTGCCCAGTTCTAATAAGCCAATTTCTTTCCATGATCATCTTCCTTAAACATCATCGACTGTTTTAAATTATAACTTCTTGGCACCCTTGGAGTTAGCTGGCAAAAAATTTCATAGGGAATGGTTCCCGTTTCCTCAGCAAACCTGAGTATTCCTTCCTTGTCATGTCCCCATATTTCCACTTGATCACCAGGTCTAATATCTTTTTCAGCTTCCAGTGGAAAAAGAACATGGGTCATATCCATATTCACTCTTCCAACTATCTTACCTTTATATCCCTTGTGAAATAAATGGGCGCCCTCAAAATGGGTTGAAAATCCATCACCATATCCCAAGGCCAAAATAGCAAGCAGTCCCTCACTAGGACAAGGACTCGCTCCATAGCCTATGGGTGTTCCTTTTTTTATAGGAAAAGTTTGTAGAATTCTAGTCATAAGTGATGAGACAGTTCTACCCTGCCAATTAGAACGGGAGCGATATCTTTTTATCAGGCTGCTTGGGCCATATAGCATCAGTCCAGGCCTTATATGGGTCTCTTCCAGCCCAAGGCCTTGCTCTATGGCCCCTGAGTTGGATATTGAAGTTCGCTCAAGAGATATATTTCCCGCTTCAAAAGCATTTTTTATATTTTTAAATGCTTCAACTTGCCCCACGTTTCTTTTATTTGTTGCCGGCATGCATGCTGAAGATAAATGGGTCATTAGATGGTGAATGGAGGAACGACCTCTAACTCTCATCATTGATATAATTTCTTCCACATGGGACAGTTCAAAACCTAAACGGTTCATTCCTGTATTAAATTTCAGGCATAGAGGAACATTTTTATAACTCGAATCGATTAGAAAAATATTCAAATCCTCAAAATTTGAAATGACTGGAATCATGCTACCTTGTCCGTAAAAATCACGATTTTGCTCTAAAGCAAGATCTGAAAAAACATAAGTGGCAAAGTGCTCAGTGGGAAATATTTCTCTTAACTGTCTCGCTTCCCCACAGGTAGCAACCCCAAACTCTCTTATATGTGAATTGCTCAAACAAAAATCTACCAAGTGAAGCATTCCATGGCCGTAAGCATTGGCCTTAACCATAAATAGGATTTCATTAATAGGCGCTAATACACCTAATTTTTTAATGTTTTCGTCCAGAATATTTAGATCTATTTGAAGTCTGCTGCGATCGCTCATAGTTCTGACCTAGATATACTATTTTCACCAGAAAAGGGAGAATTTTCCGCTAAATGCGATAATAGACCTCTCACTGAGGGGGGAACCATTTTTATCCTCGGGGTAAAATCTCCGGCCAAAAGCTCCTGGCCCTCTTCAAAATATTTCCAGAAGGGAAACTCTTTTATGGCCTCGGTAAAATACTCAAACAGGGCATTGCCATTTTTCCAATCAGTTAAAAAAGTTAAATGACCGGGACTGGTACAGGAGACGTTAAAATCAAATTTTTCTCTCACCGGGGTACAAAAATCCATTAGGAACTTATTCCAATAAAAGCGATTTTTATGATCCATGAGTACTTTTAAATGGGAGGAAAAATTCACATCTATCATGGAATATTTTTTGCCGTGGATCTCCATATTTTCATCTAACAGAGAAAATAGTTCCCAGGGCCCAAGAATCATTTTTTTCTGGGCCTCGAAAAAATTATTTCTACCCTTAAATGATAAGTAAAATACGCCTAGAAATTCTTCCAACATTTTAAAGTTGAAATCTTTTAAAGATTTATGGACTTTAAAAAACATCAGAATTTCTGGATATTTTTTATTTCCCTTAATTTTAAGAGATATGGTTTCCCCTTCTAGCGTTTCCTCCACGACCTTTTTACCCATATCTTCGGCCAAGGGGTCTATCCCTTCTAAATGATTTTTACCCAGAGTAATTGCTGGAATCTCGATAAATTTGAAGGCGGATATTTTAGGAGAAATTAATTTTTGACCACTCGAGTCCAAACAAAGCCAGGTATATTGTTCTACTTCCGGCCAATGACTAATAACCCTTTCACTGGCATGAAAAAAGTCCTTTTCATTTTTTTGGATAAGCCAGGATTTTATCATCTTGAGGTAAATTCTAACCCCTGCATCCTGCAAGCTTCTTTTAACTGATTTTTGAAGTTTAATATTTAAGTTGCTCGATTTTCCCTTAAAAGACCAATACTTCACGGCCCTTTTTAAAGCACATTTAAGAGCTGGAGCATAATTGACAGACTTCTTCACCAGTCCCATATGAAAAATTTCGTAGGTTGAAATAGTTAAAGGAGCTGTTTCATCACTATAGTAAAAAGCGATTGGTAGGTCGTCATTTAAAATTAAGGGATGGTCTTTAAGAATTACCTCCCCTTTACTCATCAACTTAACATCAACTATCGATAAACTCGGCCTTTTTTTCTCCACTTTATTCCAGAAAACTTCTAAGTCTTCATAGCATTCAGGAGTAAATCCCATCCTTTTAAAAAGGGATGATAATTTTTCAGTCTCAACCGGATCATCTATGAGAAGCGCTACAATGGGGCCATTGTTTGAGTTCACCAATTCCTCCTTGGCATCACTTTAAATATAGCTCATATAGGCCCTATGTGTGAAAACAAATCTTCTAGACTGTTAATTTCCTGCATCTGATCAAGGTTTAAAACGTATTTACATTTTTTATATTGAAGCGCCCGTTCGCCATAAAGTTTTAGCAAGTCTTCTCGGGATAATTTTACCAGAGGTCGCTCTTTTGATTCCTTAATCCTGGCAAAGCAAATATCAAAAGGAGTGTTAAGCCATATGATTACGCCCTTCTCTAATAATTTTTGATTATTTTCACTGAAGGCCCCGCCTCCTAGAGCAATTACCAAGTTATCTTCTGAGGCCATTAAATCCCTTAATAAATCATGCTCCATTTGCCTGAAGGGGCCCCATCCCACTCTTTCAATAAGCTCTCCTAAATGAGAACCACGGGGAGCTAGGATTTCTTGATCTAGGTCCACGAAATGATGAATTGCGCTATTCTCTTTTAATTTGGCCAAAAAATGGGATTTACCGGCCCCCATGAAACCTGTGAGAAGTATTTTTTTAATGCTTTGCATAAGAATATATTTCCGAAAGACTATACTTAAATCGAGGTATCATATAAAACATTTCAAATATATGGAAAATATCACGCAAAGTCCCAATTTAGCGCCAAAATTTCATAACGGTCGGATTAACGTCCGAAGCTATCCTTTCAATAAGGAAGAAGAATTTCAATTAGATAAAAAGACTACATGGGTCAAAGATCTGCTAGAAGAACTGGAACTAGATCAAATGATGGCTGAAGGCCATACCCCATCAGGAACCATTGAAGTTAAGCTAAGTATTGAAAAAAAGAATACAAATACCCTAAGAGATCACTTTATTCTCTATGGTTCAGTTAAGGCCAGCTATCCTTGTTCTTGTATTAAATGCTTGGAACTCACCAGGGAGTCCTTTGAAAATGAATTTTCCTGTTGTTTTATTGACTCAGAGCTAGGGAGAAGTCCTAAATTTGAAAATAGCACTCATATAAACCATGGCATGAATGAGCTAGAGCTATATACCTTTGAAAATGGATTTTTAGACCTAAAAGAACTTATCCATGAAAATATCTATATGGTAGCAAATCCGCTTCCTCTACACCACGTAGATTGTAAGGGTCTTTGCCCTAACTGCGGGGTCAATCTAAACCTTGAAAATTGTAGTCACTTCCCCCCGAAAAATTAAAAAATCCTTGCCTTATTGCCCCCTATGTCGTACCTAACTAGTCTTATTTAATTATGGAGATAAAGACATGGCAGTTCCTAAGAAGGCAACCAGCGTAAGTAGAAAAGGTAAAAGACGCGCAGGTCAGCACCATAAACTTTACAGAAAACATCCAATTTCATGCCCAAATTGTGGGGATTTCACTCTTCCTCATTCGGTTTGTCCATCATGTGGAACCTTTAAGGGAATGGAAGTCGTTAAAATTAAAGTTGCTGAAGAGTCCGATCAACAATCTGAAGCTTAATTTTCCTGGAAAAATTTAATGGAAAAATCAGTAACTCTCCTTTTTCCCGGACAGGGCTCCCAGTATGTGGGCATGGGGAAAAATTTTGGGGATTCCTCCCTTTTTCAAGAGACTAATCAGGCCCTAGGTTATGATTTATCTGGAATCATGCTCGATGGGCCGGCAGAAGAATTAAATCTAACCAAAAACACCCAGCCGGCGATCCTAAGTTATTCCACTGGATTATTTAGAACCCTCAAAAAATATTTAGACAAACATAAAATAAAAATCGACCGTGTGCTAGGCCACTCTCTGGGAGAATACTCAGCGCTTGTCGCTGCTGAAGTTTTAAGCTTTGAAGAGGCGCTAAAGGCCGTACACCTTCGAGGCAGCTACATGCAAGATGCTGTTCCTATGGGAAAGGGTAAAATGTTTGCCATTTTAAAGGTTCCAGCAGATTGGGTTTATAAGGCCTGCGAAAAATTTGAAAATGTAATCCCGGCAAATTTCAATGATCCGGGACAAATAGTCATATCTGGGGAAGCAAAATCCTGCGAACAAGCTGTAGAGTGGCTTCATGCCAACTATGACCAACCATTTAGGGCCATGGAACTCAAAGTTTCTGCCCCCTTTCATTCCCCACTTATGAGACCTGCTGCCTTAAAGCTAAAAGAGGCCTTGGATAATTTTTCTTTCAAGGAAAATAAAACTCCATACCTGGCAAATGTTGATGCCACCCTCTATCCCAAGGGAACTCCGATAGAAAAGATTAAAGAGAACCTGGTCCGACAAGTGGACTCAAGTGTGCTTTGGGCCCAGTCTTTTGCCAAAATCCCTGATGGAAGCATCTGCATTGAAGTAGGTCCTGGCAGAGTGCTTAAGGGACTCGCAAAAAAGATAAACCGAAATATAAAAGTAATTTCGATGGATTCGGAAAACTTCGCTGCAGAGCTCAAGGAGATCCTCCAATGATCTATTCGGATTTAAAAGAAAAGAAAATTCTAGTTACCGGTGCCACTAGGGGCATTGGGAAAAAGATTGCCATGAACTTGGCCAGTCAAGGCGCCCATGTAGTTTTTAATTACCGGGAAGGCAAAGAAGAAATTGCCCAAGTATTAAAAGGTGAGCTGGAATCTTTAGGTGCTCTAAAAGCAACCCCAATTCTTTTTGATGTAACTCAAGAGGAACAAATTAAAGAGGCAATCAATTCATTTGTAAAAGAGTACGGGCCTATTTCAGGGCTGGTAAATAATGCTGGTATTTCTAAAGATCAGATCTTTTTCAGGCTTAAAAAGGCCGATCTAGACCAAACCCTGGACACTAATTTAAAAGGGGCGATGCTTGTAACTTCATCCCTTTCCAGAAGCTTTCTAAGGGCAGAGAATGTTTCTGTGATAAATATGAGTTCAGTTGTAGGACTGATGGGAAATCCTTCGCAGGTCTCCTACTCTGCCTCAAAAGCAGGGCTTATTGGCTTCACTAAATCCTTTGCCAAGGAAGTAGCATCGAGAAATATTAGATGCAACGCGATATGCCCGGGATTTATTGAAACAGAAATGACCGAAACCCTTGATGAACAGGTGCGAAAAGCGTATTTATCTAAAATACCACTGCAGAGGATGGGCTCAGTAGACGATGTTGCTCAGCTAGTGTCATTTCTTCTAAGCAAAGCATCAAGCTATATCACAGGTGAAGTGATTAAAATTGATGGTGGACTTTATATATAGTTTTAGTTTTTAATTTTAAGATAGAAAAATGAGGAGTCAATTATGCAACAAGAACAAATTATTAAAGTAATTTCTGAAGCTGCCAAAGTTGAAGCAGCTACAATCAAACTAGAAACCAGTTTTGTAGATGATCTAAAGTTTGATTCATTAGACATTGTTGAGCTAATGATGAAAATGGAAGATGATTTTGGAATTGAAATTCCAGAAGAAGATGCCGAAGGTCTAAAAACTGTCGGCGATGTAGTAAGTTACATTACTACTAAAAAACAATAGAAAAATGCCAAGGTTGAATAACCGTGTTGCCGTTACCGGAATGGGTACCATTTGTGGTTTGGGCCATTCCCTCGACGAGGTTTGGACAAATCTTATTGAGGGAAAAAACGGCATAACTGAAATTGAAAGAAAATCCCTTGACCCGGAAAAGATCTCCATTAAAATTGCCGGAACGGTTAAGGATTTTGAACTAAGCGAAGATATCCTTTCTAGAAAAGAAGCGGCCAAGTACGACACGTTTATTCACTATGCACTTCACTCGGCAAATGAGGCCTTAAATCAGGCCGGGCTTTTGAAATCCTCCCCCTACATCCCAGGAAAAACGGGAACCATTATCGGTGTGGGAATGGGTGGATTTCCGATTATTGAAAAAACCATTAATATTTTTAATGAAAGAGGTGAGCGAAGGGTTTCTCCTTTTTTTATCCCCTCTATTATTCCTAATATGGCATCTGGTGTAATTTCCCTGCGTTTTAATTTAAGGGGCGTCAACTATACAACTTCCAGTGCCTGCGCTTCTGCCTCACACGCGATCTCTGCCGCATTTTTTGAAATTCAATCAGGAAGGCAAGACATGATGGTAACCGGTGGCGCGGAAAGTGTCATCTCCAACCTGCCTTTTGCCGGATTTAATTCCATGAGAGCACTTTCTAAAAATAAAAATCCCGAGAAAGCATCGAGGCCTTTTGATGTAGACCGAGATGGTTTTGTCATGGGAGAGGGTGCTGGAATTTTAGTCCTTGAAAACCTTGATAAAGCAATTGCCCGAGGGGCCACCATTTATGGTGAAGTCGTGGGAACAGGATATTCCTCCGATGCTTATCATATCACTGCTCCTCATCCGGAAGGCGAAGGGGCCGTTGCGTGTATGGAGATGTCTCTTTACACTGCTGGAATCTCCCCCGAGGATATTGGTTATGTAAATGCCCATGGAACTTCAACTCCGCTTGGAGATAAGGCAGAAACTATGGCGCTTAAAAGGACCTTTGGAAATCACGCTAAAAATCTACTTATTAGTTCATCTAAGTCCATGACTGGACACCTCTTAGGTGCGGCCGGTGGCCTTGAATCCATCGTCTGCCTTAAGGCCTTATACGAAAAAATGCTTCCTCCAACTATCAACTTAGAGAATCAAGATCCTGAATGCGACCTCGATTATATTGCTAACAAGGCCAGAGCTGTGGAAGTTGAGTACGCCCTCAATAATTCTTTTGGTTTCGGAGGAACCAATTCTTCATTAATTTTCAAAAGTTCAAATTAAAAAGGAGTTTAATAATGTTTCATCCAAATGCGAAGTCTCTTGCGGACATGGATAGTGAAATCAAAGATATCGTAAGAAAAGAATGGCTTAGACAGGAAGAAGGATTAGAGCTAATCGCTTCTGAAAATTATACTTCTCCCGCTGTCATGGAAACCCAAGGGACCACCCTTACCAATAAATATGCCGAAGGACTGCCCCATAAAAGATACTATGGTGGATGTGAATTTGTTGATCAAGCGGAAGATCTGGCGATCCAAAGGGTCTGCAAACTATTTGGTGCCAAATATGCAAACGTTCAACCTCACTCTGGTTCTCAGGCCAATATGGCCACCTATTTTGCCTTGATTAAACCAGGGGATAAAATTTTTGGCATGAACCTCTCGGAAGGTGGACACCTAACACATGGATCTCCCGTAAATTTTTCCGGAAAACTTTATGAGGTTGTCTCCTACGGACTAGACCTTGAAACTGAAACTATTAACTATGATGAATTGGCAGAACTAGCTCTAAAAGAAAAACCCAAACTGATTATGGCCGGAGCTTCTGCTTATCCCCGAATTATAGATTTCAAAAGATTTCGTGAAATTGCCGATTCTGTTGGCGCTTATCTAGTTGTAGACATGGCCCATATTGCCGGCCTTGTGGCGGCAGGAGTTCACCCAAGCCCAGTTCCACATGCTCATGTGACAACTTCAACCACCCATAAAACCCTAAGAGGGCCCAGAGGTGGGATTGTTTTAACTAATGACGAAGAGCTTATTAAAAAAATAAATTTTAATATTTTCCCAGGCATTCAGGGTGGGCCACTTGAACACGTTATTGCCGCCAAAGCAGTGGCCTTTAAAGAAGCGCTAATGCCTGAATACAAAACCTATCAGGAACAAGTCGTAAAAAATGCACAAGCTCTAGCTGCAGCTTTAATAAAAAAAGATATTGATATCGTCTCCGGTGGAACTGATAACCATCTCCTAATGTTTAAGACCGATTGTGTGAACCTAACTGGTAAGCAGGCGGAAATTGCGCTCGAGAAGGCCGGTATCACCACTAATAAAAATATGATTCCTGGTGACACCAGGTCTCCCTTTGTTACCTCGGGAATTAGGCTTGGAACCCCAGCGATAACCACCAGAGGACTGAAAGAAGATCACATGGCCCAAATCGCAAACTGGGTCCACCGTGCCTTAACTAACTTTGAAGATGAAAAGGCACTCGCTGAAATAAAAAATGAAGTGCAAGCGCTTTGCCGAGACTTCCCAGTCTATCCTAAAATGGATCTATAGGATGAATTCTGATTCCACACTGTGAATGGCCCCCTTCGGGGTTAGGGTGGAAGAAAAAAGGATAAATTTATCCACCTTTATCTCCCGTGATTCAAAGAGGGAAAATTGCTCCAAAAGTTTTGCCAAATCGTCCGCTTTACTCCCCTTTAACCTGGCCAGAGCGATATGAGGTTTATAGCTTTTATTTTCAAGTTGAATGCCAATACCCAAAAGCTTCTGGTCAATCTCATCTTTTAATAAACCCAAGTCCTCGTTTGGGTTTATTCCCGCCCAAAAAACTTTCTGAGCAAAATGTCCAACGCCATAAAGTTTTAGAGAAAAGGGATGAAAGGAAATTTGATTAAGTACCTCTGTTATTTCCCTTAATTTAAATTCCGAAACCTCCCCTATAAAAGTGAGCGTTAAATGCATTTGCTCCCGCTTCACCCAATTGGCACATTTAATTTTAGACCTAAGGGAAGTTAGGGAACCTTTTATATCCTCTGGAAGATCGATGGCGATGAAAATTCTTATCATGTAAGACCTTTTAATTTAAAAAAAATCATTCCTACCGATATTCATTATAAAATATAGATATCAGTATGAAAAAATACATAATTATCATTTTAATCTTTGGCTGTGCCAACAATTCACAGGATCAAAATAGAAAGACTGCCAGTATTACTCAAACCGGTAATTTTAAATATTGCCACGTCAATACATCAGGCTATCACCAATGTAATTACAAATCCTTAGAGAAATGTAATCATGCTCGCAGATATCTAGAGGGCATCTGCGTAAAAAATGAAATTTAAAAATTGATTTAAACCCAGGGCCCACGTAATATTCCCCCATGAATAAAGATCTCACAGAGGCCATTACTCCAGATTATCTGGGGATCATATGGGTGACAAAAGATAAACTCAATAGAATGCCTAAGCTTTTTAAGCAAATCGATTACCTCTTCGAAGGTCTTTTAACCAGATCCATGGCCCAAAACATACCTAAAAAAAAGGCCCTCTATATGGGGAAATCTTATGGGCACCCTTTTTTTCTCGCTCACTTCGTGGAAAACAACCCTGATTTTGATAGGGATATGGATGAAACCATTAAGATGGTAAGCAAGCTAAATTCAAGTTCCAAGAAAATTTTGGTTATCAGTGAGCGTAAATTTAACTTTAAAAGTTTTAGAAATTTCCATCTACGAGATTATTAGACGTATTTGATATCAATTTTATTCACATGATCTTCATATTCCACAATTAATTTATCTAAGGCCCCATCATCATGATCACTAGCGGCCTTTTCTAATCTGCCGCCTATCTCACTTAACTCCATAAATTCATAACTTCCAGCAGTTCCCTTAACTTTATGGCCTATGGATCTAATTTCCTCGTAATTTTTTTCAGCAAAGAAATTTTTAAGCGATTCGATATCCTTTTTTCTAGAATTCATAAATGCTGGAACTATTTCCTCTAATTCCTTATCAATTTCATACACTATGGCCATATTTTCCCCCTGGGACATTTTTTATTAAATCATAGAATTTTGATTTCTCAATAAAATTAATTCGATTTAAGTCGATAAGTTAGAAGCTATGGATCATGTAAAAGTAATATATTACGGAACAGACAAGAAACTGACAGATCTACTCAACAAAGAGAAGGTCAAATGTGTGGATAATCCGGCCAGACTTTCATTTAAACACGTATTGCCTGATGAAAAGCATCTGATTTTAAGTGAACTCATTCTTACAAACGAAATGGATTTGCTCCTTGTAGATTTATCTGAGTCCAAGGATATCGATCAGGCGCTTCGGGCACTTTTATATGAACTCCATCTCAAAAACATCGCAATTATTGGGCTTTGGAATAACCTGGAAAACCCCAACCTTAAAAAATGGCGTTTTGAACTAGGAATAAGTACCCACTTTTGTTATTGGATAAGGGACCCGGGCTCTATGGAAGATCTGATTTTAGGTCTTACCAAGTTTTTAGGCATGGCCAACGATAAATTCACCTTTTATACCAAAGAAGAAGATAAAATTTTAAATTTATCAATTCCTATTCGGGTTAACTATTTTGCCAGTCATGGCCTACAAGTTGAGTCTGATATCGCGATAAATGAAAATGAGATTGTTAATTGTTATTTCCCCTCAATTCCCAATTATCCCTTTACCGATTTTTATGTAAAATCCATTTCACGCCTTAACCTAAGCTATCCGCTAGAGTTTCAAGGGACCATGGAAAATGTTTTCTATGATAAATTCGGACAACTCTACCGAAGTTCCTTTGATAATTTAGAAGATCTCGATTATCTAGAACTCCTTGCACAAAACCCGGTTATTTCAAAAAATCTGGATGAAAATCAAGTTAAGTCCATTATTGATTCTTTTAATGAAAATAAACGGGATTCAAAAAATAAAAAGTCTGTTCTGCAAAGACTTGTAGGAAAGCTCTCTAACTTTTCCGATATGGATGTTTTAAAAAACCTGGTGATTGATCCTAAATTTACAGTCTATAATACCCTCCCCAATCCCATTTGGTCTTATCCCTATAAATTTCTCCTGGTAAGCACGCTTGAAGACAATTTGAATATTTTAAACACCTGTGGTGCCCAGTTGATCACTTTTGTCATCCACGATAAAATTAACCCTGACGAATTTAGCGATACTACCGCATTCGTTCAGCTTAAAACTATAACTTCAAGACTTAAAAATAACTACCAAAAACTAGGGATCTCCCCTCCCCAGCTGCAGATCTATGGCCTTGATATAAAATCACCTGATTTAATTAATATTCTAGATTATGAAAACATTCACTCTTTCAAGGAAAGCTTAGAAATAAATACTCACCTAGACTCCATTCGTAAGTTCATAAAAACGCCTACCTATCTTGAAGGTATAAATTTTTATGGCCAAAAGCTAGAGATAGTAAGCCCTAAATCCTATTCAGAAATGAGCCATGGTTTTCTCCTAAGGGAAGTTAAATTAAACTCCATATCTGAAAGCGAAATTATTTTCCGGACATCGATGAAATTAGAGATGAATTTTTCATTTATGGTTCAAATGAATGAAAATACCAATATTTTTGCAACTATTTATAATATTGAAGAAGATGAAGAAGGGAAAATCTATTATGGATTAATTAATTCGCTAAACGAGAAAGAAAAACAAAATCTAAGAAAACTAATTATAAAGGGATAAATTGTGGATCTTAAAGACATACTGATAATTGACGACGACCCGGCCATCATCAAACTTTTTGAACTGGTAGGAAAAAAACTCGGGTTTCGGATTATTCCCGCAAGAGATGGTGTTGAGGGACTTAAAAAGTTCAATCAACAAAACTTCCTTTTAGTAATTACCGATCTTAAAATGCCTAAAATGGATGGAGTGGAATTTATCAATAAGGCAAGGCTGGCCCCTAAATTTCAAAACTTTCCTTTTGTAATTGTCTCAGGGAACCTTCAAGAGTTCAGTGCTGACGTGGCCCTCTTGAAAAATCTAACTATTTTGGAAAAGCCCATCAAACGTAGTGCAATTGAAGAGCTTTTTAAAACTACCCTAAAAATTTATTCCGGTGAAGAAGTTAAAGCTGTTCCCTTTTCAGAGATTGAAATATTTCTAATTCAAAAGCTGCAAAAGACCTCAGAGCTCATGCTAGAAATTATCACCAAAGACAAACCAACGGTTCAAATTATGCCAAACCCTCCCGTAGATGGGTATATTTCCAGTAACTTTTTTATTAGCTGCCCATTAGTTATTGGGGCCAATAGAGTTTCAATAAATTTTAATTTTGATTTTAAACTTGCTCTGGCCATGAAAAATGCCATTGCCGCCAAGAGTGGAGACTCCCGTGAGGACATCTTAGAGGCGCTGAAAAAGATCGTTCTATCTCTGGTAAAGAAGCTATTTGAAAGCTCTCCCTACGTTGATGACTATATTAAAACCAGGCACTTATCACTTTTTGGTGCTGGTAAAAATGATATGATTTTTGGGGTTGAAAAGGGAGAACACTTTTCATCCTTGCAGGTTACCAATAAGCACGGCGAGCTTTTTGTTCATCTTTTTAAGGATCTTTAGGTTTTATCACTTTATCTAGACATTCAAAGAGAAGGGCCTTTTTAAAAGGCTTCTTTAGATTTCCATTTAATGGATGATCTTCTATTAAGGTAGAGAGTTCATCATAATCATCCGGAACGTCGGTTGAGGCCATTATATAAGGACAGGGAAAGCCCTTATCCTTAAGCCACTGATAAACCACCCCGCCATTTCCATCTTTCATTCGCCAGTCCACGAGTGCCACGGCGACCTGATCAGCTTGTTCTTCTAAAATCTTGATGGCCTCATTGCCTGATTGGGCCTCTATAATTTCATTATCGTAGCGGCCCTTAATAAAAAGCTTAAGGATCTCTAAAATTTCAATTTCATCGTCAACTATAAATATTTTCATCTAACCATTCTTTCGGAAATAAGTGGTAAGACCTTAAGGGAGCGCCATTATATAGGTAATCCAGGACTCACAATTCTCTTCATTTTCAGTCCGGTAAAAGACGCCATTTCCTTCACCATCATCATCCTCGTCATCCTCTTCCCAATAAGTAATGGTTTTAGAGAATCCGGCATCCTCAAGTATTTCCCTAAGCTCTGGAAGAGACCAAAATCTCCAATCATAGCTAAATACCTTATTGTATTTTTTCCCATCTTCGTGGGTTTTAAAATGGATAAAGTATTTGCATTCATTGGTGATGGGGTCAAAGGAATCACAATCCCAAAAATAGGTGTGATTATCGTGCTCAGTTTCTTCTAGTACCGTTTCCTGAGCATCCTCTCCACCAAAAAGATCTATGAAAAAGGCGCCCTTATTATTTAGACCGGCCCGAACCTTTTTAAAATAATTTAAAAGATCCGTTCTCTTTTTAAAGCAAAAATAAGAGAAATTAAAAGCAACAATAATATCTGCCTTAAATTTATAATCATCCAGAACGTTACCCATAATGAATTCCATTCTGTTTTGATCTTTTTCACTTAACTTAGTCAGATGATTTTTTTTGCCATATTTTACAGGCTCTGGATCTAAATCAATCCCCCACGCATAATGCTTATCACTTTGGGCCACCCAATCAACGGCCATAGCAGCGGTGCCACCAAAATCTTCTCGCAAGGTTAAAGGTGCTCTGCCATATTCTTTTTTAAATTCTTGATTTAAAAATTCAATATCACTTTCGTGG
>SMVA01455786.1_pt1 | contig 21518 bp, 23 predicted proteins | sample 2456451 | NCBI WGS metagenome assembly SMVA01 (sample SAMN11095933, study PRJNA526329) | marine sediment metagenome | biome: Marine sediment; feature: Surficial sediment; material: Deep marine sediment; isolation source: Hadal surficial sediment | place: Pacific Ocean | collected 2014-05 | depth... | reverse complement strand
TAAACCTAAGTTTAGCGGTAAATTAGTCCTTAATGGAATTCGGAAACAAAATATTTTTCAGCTACAAATTGTTTTAGCTACTATGGCTTACTTATACTCCTATACGCTGGCCACCAATCGTACTCAGTATATAATCCTACATTCATCAAAATTTTACTTGGCGATATTATTGGGTGATGATATGCTTATAAATACCCCATTCCTGTTCAAGACAAGAGGAAAAATCATGAAAACAGAAGTATCTTTCAAGCAGAATGTTAATTCAATTATTAACTCCAAGAGCCTTCTTAAACATCCATTCTATGTTGCCTGGACCGAAGGAAAACTATCCATGGAGCAGTTGCGTCAATATGCGGAACAATATTTCCATAATGTTTTGGCTGAACCAACTTATTTGAGTGCAGTACATTTCAATACCCCTCATTTTCACACTGAAACCAATAGCGGTGACATCAGCGTGCGACAAGAAGTTCTGAAAAACCTGATTAGTGAAGAATATGGCGAGAAAAACCATCCTGCCTTGTGGAAAACTTTTGCCTTTGCTTTGGGCTCAAGCGAGAAGAGTTTAGCCAACGCAACAGCATTGCCTAGCACGGCGAAACTGGTTGCAACTTTTCGGGATATTTGCCTAAATCAACCATTCTACGCAGGTCTTGCAGCTATGCATGCGTTTGAATCGCAAGTACCAGAAATTGCTGCAATAAAAATAGATGGCCTGATCAGATTCTATGGAATAGATAACCCTGATAGTTATGAGTTCTTTACGGTGCATCAGGAAGCCGACATACATCATTCTCAGATTGAATGGACATTAATTGAACGATTTGCTGACACCTCGGAGAAAAAGGCTGAGGTTCTGGCTGCAACGACCGAAGCATGCGATGCACTTTGGGGATTCCTCGATGGGATCTACGAAAACTACTGCGCGGATCTTAACTACAAATGCGAGAGAACTTCAACAGTGCAATGATAGAAGCAATACACAAATTGCTAAGTCTGAAGCACCTTATTTTATTGAGAAACTAATTTTAGTGAAGATATTCTTCTGGTTTTACCTGAATCATTTCACCTGAAGTCTGTAGTATCCTTAGAAGTTGCGCCTCCAGATGGATCAGAGTTCTTGTTTCATTCAGTATTCTTCCCGTAATCAAAAAAATATCCTCGGCTCGCTCGCCCATTGTATTCACTCTGGCACTGTGTACTCTGACATTGGAACGCGCTAACACTTGCGCAATACGTGATAGTAACTCCGGTTGGTCGCCGGCAACAATTGACAGAACGTGATAGGTTCCTTTTTCATCGGGTACAATATCAACTTCAGGTGTAATTGGGAAATGCTTAAGGTGACGGCTCAGTCGCACCTGTGACGGAGGCTTGAGAGGTATTTGCTGTTCCAGTTGCTGTACCAACCCATACTCCACAATACTGATTACATTTCGGTATTGCTCCACTGTCTTAAACGGATTCAACACCAAGAAGCTATCGAGAGCGTAACCGTTGTAGGTAGTATGGATTTTTGCCTCTACAATACTGTAATTTAGGCGCTCGAAAAACCCACAAATGCGTGCGAACAGATCCTTCTGGTCCGCAGTATAGATCATTACTTGAATACCTTCTCCAACTGAAACGACACGTGCTTTTACCACTGGCACTGGCGAGTCGACCTTATTGTAGAGTTGGCGAGTATGCCATGCAATTTCCTGTGGATCGTGCTGTAACATATAAGTGGTATCGAGTATTGACCAGAGTCGTTCATGCGCACCAGCAGGTATAGCATCAAGTTGCAGTAATTCCAACACCCTAATCTTACGGTTTTCCAGAGTGCCTCCGCCGTAAGCTGGTGCGCCACATAGATACTGCCGCGTTGCCCAAAACAAATCTTCTAGCAACTTGCCTTTCCACGTATTCCAAACTTTTGGACTGGTACCCCGAATATCTGCAACTGTAAGTAGATAAAGAGCGATGAGTCGACGCTCATCACTGACACATGCGGCAAAACCCGCTATGACTTCTATATCTGACAAGTCCTGCTTTTGTGCCGTAGCTGACATTATCAGATGATTTTCTACCAGCCATGTTACCAGTTCTGTATCCTCAACAGATATTCCATGTTGTGTGCAGAACCGTTTGGCATCTCTCTTTCCAAGTAAAGAATGATCACCGTTACGCCCTTTAGCAATGTCGTGAAATAGTGCGGCGAGGTAGAGCATCTCCGGTCTGTCGAACTCGCTCATGAGCTGGCTGCATAGTGGATACTCATGAGCAAATTCAGAAGCCATAAAACGACGCAAATTTCTTACCACCATTAAAATATGTTCGTCCACAGTATAAACGTGAAATAGGTCGTGCTGCATTTGGCCAACAATGCGCCCAAATGCTGGGATGTAGCGTCCCAAAATACCGTAGCGGCTCATGAAGCGCAGTTCTCTAGTAAGCCCACGAGGCTGGCGTAGAATTTCCATAAACAGAGCACAATTACGCAAGTCATGCCGGAAAGCAGAATTAATAAAAGGTGTGGAATGCCACAGTGCGCGCAGAGTAGTAACGCTACGGGCTTTTAATTCAGGGTGCTGTTGCAGCAATAGCACACTTTCTAGAACAACGCTTGGATCTTTCCTGAAGATATTTTCGTCTCGTACCTCAAGAAATTCACCGCGTTTCTGAAAGTGTTCATTGATAATCACTGGAATCAAATCCGTATCAGGGAAAATTTCTGCCCGTAAAGTAAGCAAAAGAATGGTATTGATCTGCACCACCGACTTTGCAGCAAGGTAGTAACGTTGCATTAACAATTCACTTGCGCGGCGAGGTGGCTTATCAGCAATCTTAAATTCTTTAGCGAGCAGCGTCTGATAATCAAACAATAATCTATCTTCACGACGCCCAGCAAGGTAATGTAACCGAATACGCAGGTCTTGCAAGATCGTTTCGTGACGCTTCGCAAGTCGAGCTTCCTGTCGCGTAATGAATCTTCCCTTGACGAGATCTGACCAGGATTTTCCTAGCCCAGCAGCGCGACTGACCCACAAAATATTTTGTAAATCCCGTAGACCGCCAGGACTTTCCTTCAAATTTGGCTCAAGGTTGTAAGTCGCTTCGTGATAACGACTATGACGCTGCTGTTGCTCAAGCTGTTTGGCACTGAAAAATTCACGTGGGTCGAGCGCAGCCTTCATCGTGTGTGAAAACACACTAAACAATTGTCTACTCCCTGCAAGTCGGCGTGCTTCTAGTAGACTGGTCTGTACCGTAATATCCTTATCTGACTCCTCTGTACATTCGGCTAGTGTACGGACACTATGGCCCACTTCTAACCCCATATCCCACAACAAACTCACCCATTTCTCCAATCTCGAATTAGTGGCGTCATCCACAGCATCCGCATTGTTTCCTTTAGCGGGAAGCAATACTAGTAGGTCTATATCCGAACCGGGGAAAAGGTGACCACGCCCATAGCCACCCACTGCCAACAGGGTGATTGAGTTGGAAAGCGCTATTTCCTTCCATACTTGACGTAACAGACTATCTACTAGTCGGCAATAACCACGTAACAATGCTGTGCCGTTCGCACTCTTGCTATACTGTCGGTGCAATAACTCACGGCCTTCTAGCAGTATCTTCTTTCCGACTGCAGCACTTAACGGACTTGGCGAAGATCTTACAGTAGTACCCATCATGAAGATCAGAAACGAAATACGGGTTTTGGTGGCGCACCAGCAGACAGTGTCAGCACTTCATATCCAGTCTCAGTGACCAACACTGTATGTTCCCACTGCGCCGACAGGCTATGATCTTTAGTGACTATAGTCCAGCCATCAGCCATTTGACGAATGGACGCCTTACCTGAATTGATCATAGGCTCTACAGTAAAAATCATCCCTGTCCTAAGTTGCAATCCAGTTCCAGTATGGCCATAGTGAAGAACTTGTGGATCTTCATGAAATTTAGTACCGATGCCATGGCCGCAGAACTCTTTTACCACGCTACATCCTAAACTTTCAGCAAAACTCTGAATAGCGTAACCGATGTCGCCTAGATACTTTTCTGGTTTGATTTCTTCGATTCCGCGCCACATAGATTCGTAAGTAATCTCGCACAAACGCCTTGCTTGGATTGGTGTCTCTCCCACGTAGTACATGCGACTTGTATCGCCATGATAACTATCCTTGATGACAGTGACGTCAATGTTGATGATATCGCCGACTTTCAGTTTTTTCTCGCCTGGCACACCATGGCACACTTGGTGATTAACTGAGGTACAAATGGATTTTGGGTAAGGCGAATATCCAGGTGGTGCATAATTGAGCGGTGCAGGAATAGTATTTTGCACATTTAACATGTAATCGTGACACTGGGCATCAAGTTCACCGGTAGTAACTCCAGGCTTGACAAAAGGCATAATGAAATCTAATACTTCTGAAGCAAGCTTTCCTGCAATCCGCATTTTTTCTATTTCTTGTGTGGATTTGAGATGTACCGTCATTGTGGCTCCCGGTTAAACGCATAGATACTGTGTATGATGAAGATAGTAACGCAGCTTTGCAAGATTCTTCATGCATCGTGGATAGATCGAAATATAGGATTGGCCGGCTTATTTTTTAATAATCCCAAACTATCTATAAAAGCAAGCCACATCTGATTGCTTCCAGCTTGCTACCAACGAACCTCTGATTAAGCTTAAGTATTTCCTTAAAAACGTCTTTCGTCGGCTCGTGAATTACGAATACTATTGGTTTCGGAATACGTTTACCGATAGTCACTTACTCAACCCTTTTTCTCCGCAGTTCTACAAGAAATCTTCGGATGACTTCTGCACTACAAAAATCGCCATAAAGATGACATTATTCCACTCGATGTTATCCTGGACAGGGAAATGTCTGGTCATTCATTTCCTAATTTCTTCAATTCCTTGGTTCTTACTTAAAGTACCATGCTTGGTTCTAAATAGTGGAATGTACACCCACCAATGCGTAGTGGCATCGTCGACTGAATGCAGACTCAAATTCTCGCCTGGCTATGGCCACCCTTACACGCTGTAAATCAGTGCCAAGAAAGTTCCCCCTATTCCAGACAAGCTACAGGTATAGGTGTAGGGACAGGCCCAGGTAGCATCTTGATTTTTTCTGGCTGAAGCTCTGGTGGCAACTGCGTACTACTATTGAAATCGGAAGCAGATTGGATGTAAAGAACAAAAACCAAGTTAACAACTAATAACAGAAAAAATAATACTTTCATTGTTGATGGTTTATTGTTGTTAACAAGCTCTAGCCTTGTTAGAATGCTCTGCCAATCGAATTAACGCCTTTTTTCTTGGGGCTCCAAAAATGCAAGGCATAAAAGTAGTTTCAAACTTGGCAATGTTAATTGCACTGGCACTGTCTAACCAAGTTTTTGCTGAAACTTCAGCAAAGATTGGGGCTCCAGAGAATTCTTTCGCCAAGGGCAATGCTGAGAAGGGTCAGCAAATTGCAAGCCAAGTTTGTGCAAGCTGTCACAATGCGGACGGTAACAGCACGATTCCAGCAAACCCAATCCTAGCTGGACAGCATGCAGAGTATATCACTAAACAATTGATAAATTTCAAAGCACGAGACAATAGGCCTGCAGAACGGCCCAGCCCAGTCATGTCTGCTATGGTTGTTACTCTCTCACCGGATGACATGAAAAATCTCGGTGCTTATTATACATCGCAGAACCCTAAACCTGGTGTGGCTAAAGACAAAACACTTGCCGAACAAGGTGAGAAAATTTATCGTGGTGGTAACATAGAATCTGGGGTACCCGCATGTGCCAGTTGCCATTCTCCCAATGGCGCTGGCATCCCACCTTTTTATCCGCGCCTTGCAGGACAACATGCAGAGTATACCGTGGCACAGCTTCGAGCTTTCCGAACCGAGCAACGTGCCAATGATATTAACAAAGTGATGCGGGGGGTAGTTACTCGTATGAGTGAAAAGGAAATGCAAACTGTAGCAGAGTTTATCTCTGGTCTACGTTAACAATTTGAATCTATAATAATACTGTCGTAAGGTAGCAGGCTTTTTTTATCTCCACGCGCTGAATATTTTTTCAGCCGCAAACAGGGTTTTGTTGATTTCCTCCTTGCCATGTGCGGCGGAAACAAACCCGGCCTCGAAAGCAGATGGCGCAAAATAAATACCTTCACGCAGCATAGCATGGAAAAAACGATTAAAAACGTCCCTATCACACTCCATTACTTCAGTATAACTTGTTGGTATATTTCTCCGAAAATAGAGACCAAACATTCCTCCTAATGACTGTGCACAAAAAGTGATCCCATATTTTTTTGCTGCAGCAGCGAGCCCCTCGGTGAGTTGTAGGGTGGTAGCAACGAGTTTCTCATAGAATCCTGGGGTTTGTACTAGCCGCAAGGTAGCAAGCCCTGCGCTAACAGCAATGGGGTTACCAGAGAGTGTGCCTGCCTGATACACTGGACCTAAAGGGGCAAGACACTGCATGATGTCTCGCCGGCCTCCAAAAGCTGCCATCGGCATGCCGCCACCAATCACTTTACCAAGAGTAGTAAGATCTGGCCTAATATTGTAAATCCCTTGAGCACACTCCAATCCAACGCGAAAACCGGTCATCACTTCATCAAAAATCAATACACTACCATGTTTCGTGCATAACTCACGTAAGACTGACAAAAATCCAGGTTTCGGTACTACCAAGTTCATATTACCCGCAACTGGTTCGACGATAACTGCAGCAATTTCTCTACCAGATTGGCCAAATATTTGCTCCAAACCGACTAGATCATTGTAGTCCAACACTGTAGTACAACTTGCGGTTTCCGTAGGAACCCCAGCGGAACTAGGACAACCAAGAGTAAGCGCCCCAGAACCCGCCTTTACTAGTAACGCGTCAGCATGACCATGATAACAACCCTCAAATTTGATGATGCGATTTCTGCCAGTGTAGCCTCGTGCCAGACGAATTGCGCTCATGGTAGCTTCAGTACCAGAACTAACTAGTCTCACCTGTTCTATAGAAGGAACCAGTTTGCACAATAATTCTGCTATTTCTAGTTCCACCTCAGTCGGCGCACCGAATGTCAGCCCATTTTTTACCGCAGCCTGTACCGTTTCGATTACTTCTGGGTGCGCATGACCAAGAATTAATGGCCCCCAAGAACCAACATAATCTATGTAGGTTTTATTATCTACATCCCATATGTAAGCTCCTTTCCCAAACCTAAAAAATATAGGTACACCACCTACCGATTTGAAAGCGCGCACCGGAGAATTAACACCACCTGGAATGTATTTCTGAGAAAGTTGAAATAGTTTTTGATTAAGTGAGGCCATTTGATAACTTGTTAAAATGGCAAATAGAATATTTAGTTTGCTTGAATAAACAGGAAATCTTTTTAGCCTCAGAATGCACGTCGATGGCACTAAACAGGGAATTACTAACTGCTACTGCATCGGCACCTTGATGTATCATCTCCGCAGCATTGTCCGAAGTGATACCCCCAATGGCAACAATTGGAATATGTAGATACTGCTTTGCTTGATATAACAAATTTATAGCTACAGTTACTGCACCAGGCTTTGTAATAGAAACAAAGAAAGTACCGAATGCGACATAATTTGCACCATGTCGTTCGGCTTCAACGGCGTATTTCAGCTTATTGTAACAGGAAGCCCCGATGATCTTTCCTGGCCCCAATCTGCGCCGTGCTTCAGTTACATCCATATCTTCCATTCCCAAATGCACACCATCCGCACCAACCTTAATAGCAAGATCGAGATCATCATTGATAATCAGGGGAACATGAAATTTACGACAGAGACGAACAAGCGAAGTCGCCTGTTCCAACTGCAGAACGCTATCGGCTGTCTTGTTACGATATTGGACCGATTGCACCCCACCAGTAAGCGCCTGTTGCGTCAGCGTAACCAAGTTGGCGGTATCAATCACATCTGGAGTAATTGCATATAAACCGCTAATCCCCGGATATGGCATCCAACTTATCCTTTTCCTCACTATCATGTTCATTGCGAGCCCAGAACAAACGGTCAGGTAGATACTGCCCCATCCCTGGATGAAAACCAGCTTTCAGAGCTTGCCAAGTGTATTCTTGTGCTTCATACACCCCCTCAGCAACAGGTAAACCATTGGCAAGGGCAGCAGCAATAGCCGAAGCAAGTGTGCAGCCTGACCCATGGTAAGAACCAGCTAGCCGCTGCCATGCATCCGAGCGCACAATACCTGCAGCTGCATACAGAGTATTTATCACCTGAGGAGAATTTTCATGAGTTCCCGTGATTAACACATATTGGCAGCCCATACGTATAAGCCGGCCTCCACACTGCCCCAGATCTAGTGCATCACAATCACCCTCATCATCCTGTGCTAACCGACGTGCTTCCATGCTATTGGGAGTAATGATGGTAGCCTGGGGAAGTAATAACTCACGCATTGCTAACACCATATCTTCACTAGCAAACTCGTCACCACGACCCGAGTTAAGCACAGGATCTAGCACCAAAGGAATATCCGGATAATCCGAAATTACTTCAGCAATAGCTGCGATAATTTCAACACTACCCAGCATTCCGATTTTGAAAACATGTACCGGCATGTCCTCAAGTACTGCACGTGCTTGATCTACCACCCACACCGGGTCTAATGCCATGACATCATCCACTCCAGCAGTATCCTGTACGGTAATCGCAGTGATCACCGATAAAGGATGGCAACCCATGCTGGCAAGAGTAAGGATGTCAGCCTGGATACCAGCACCTCCGCTAGAGTCGGTAGCAGAGAAAGAAAGAACTATAGGGGGGGTTGAAGCATGCATTTATACCGTAATATGACATTTATACCGTAAAATGATATTTTAACCTAAAAACACTTATATTATGCCCACTACTGAGACTTTCCCATACCGTCGCTACATGTGCCTCATTTGCGGTTATATATATGACGAATGCGATGGATCGCCAGAAGAAGGTATCCCTCCCGGCACACGCTGGGAAGACATACCAATAAACTGGGTCTGCCCCGAATGTGGTGCACGTAAAGAAGACTTTGAGATGGTTGAAATTTAGATGCGCATTCTGCACACCATGTTACGAGTTGGAAACCTGGAAAAATCAATCGATTTTTACTCTAATGTACTGGGGATGAGGGTGTTGCGTCGCAAGGATTATCCTGAAGGTAAATTTACTCTGGCATTTGTTGGCTATCAAGATGAGAGTGATGCCGCAGTACTTGAGTTGACACACAACTGGGATGTAGAAAAATATGATTTAGGGGCGGGTTACGGACACATCGCCATCGAAGTGGATGACGCTTATCAGGCCTGTGAAATGGCCAAGAAACGTGGTGGCAAAGTCACCCGTGAAGCAGGGCCGATGAAACATGGCACCACCGTAATCGCTTTTGTGGAAGACCCTGACGGTTACAAGATCGAGTTCATCCAGAAAAAAGTACATCAAGGATAAATTTAATAGGATGTAAGATACGGTATAGAAACATATAGTAAGTATCTGAGCTTATAATCTATTATCCCAACTGCTCAGAATTTTTCTTAGCCAACTTCAATATAATTGAAAACTCTTTTCTCTCTCCTAATTCGCGAATGATAACAATCAAAGAATAAACAAGAACAATAGCACCAATTTTGTGTAATTTAATTCTGTAGCGCAGATAGTTCGGCGCCATATCATGTTTCCTTTCTTACAAGCTTTAACGCGGCGGCAAAAAAACTATCTGTACCATGCACACTGGGCAATAATTGCAGAAATTTCCCAGTATCGAGTAGGATCTTTTGCTGCGAAAGTAGTTCGGCGCAATTTAGTAACGTGAACTGGGTATGGCTGGCGAGAAAGTTCTCAATAATTTCTTGATTTTCCTCTGGCAAAAAACTACAAGTAGCATAAACCAATCTCCCGCCTGGCTTGAGTAAGTTTGCTGACGATGAGAGAATCGCTGCTTGCTTGCATTTAAATCTCTCTACACTCTGTGGTGACTGACGCAACTTCAAATCCGGATTACGGCGTAGCGTTCCTAACCCGCTACATGGCGCATCCACTAGAACTCGGTCAATTTTTCCTGTCAGTCTCTTTACCTTGATATCGTTTTCGTTGCTGATCCACCGTGGATGCAGGTTGGATAGGCCAGAACGCTTGAGGCGTTGTTTCAAGTTGTTTAATCGTTTCTCAGAAATATCAAATGCGTAGATACGCCCTTTCGAGCGCATCAATGCGCCCATCATTAGTGTTTTACCACCGGCACCAGCACAAAAATCTACTACTATGTCCCCTCGCTTGGGTTTTAGCAAATAACCTAGAAGTTGACTACCCTCGTCTTGTACTTCGATCTTGCCAGCAAGAAACAAGTCATGGTGATTGATAGTGAATTTTTTAACGAGGCGGATACCGATAGGGGAGTAAGGAGTGGTTTGTGCTTCAATGCCATCTTTACTCAATGTCTCGAGTACTTCATCTCGGTTTGTGATCAGCGTGTTTACGCGTAAGTCAAGTGATGCGATCTGTTGTAGCGAAAGCCCGAAAGAAAGAATATCCGTATCGAGCATGAACCTTTGCATTTTTTCCACTAACCACTCTGGAAATTCTGCTCGAATGCCTAGTGACTGCGATTCCAGCCTTACTGCTTTGATTTCTGCGAGCCGTTTTGCCTCAGTCTCGCTGACAAATGGCATTAACTCTCGCAAATTCGTACCTTGAAATTTAACAAGGTACGCAAGGAGCAACGAACGGGGTGTAGTAGTACCGACGATATACTCAAGGGAAAAAAAATGCCGCAGAACACCAAATACAGTTTCTGTTATGAATGCTCGGTCATTTACGCCAAGTTTAGAATTTTCACGAAAAAAATACCTCAGCGCTCCATCGGCAGGGCGCGCCAACTTCTGCACTGCACGTAATGCCGCAATGGCCATATCCAATTGATCAAGGGTAAGGCGCATCTATTGTAAATCCTTGTAAAGATACTCCACCGCATTTTCCTACACTTTCAAATTTAGTGCAGATAACACGTAGCTTCAGATATAAGTTACTCCAAGATCCTCTGCGTAGCTAATTTTTGTTACCGCTTGGTCCATCACAGGGCCAACCTTTTCAGTGCCAACTACGTACTGGCAATATATAGTGGAGACAGCAAATTAGATTATTCTGTCGAGCTTATTCCGTCCTTTCCTTACTATTTTGTCAGCACAATAGTCTGAACTTGCACCATGATGTGGCAAAATCTCCTTGCCATAAAATGAAAAAATACAAGAAATAAGATAATGAATTAGGATTTCATTTGTGTAATTCTGGTGAATATAGAACTAAATTATCGGAAATAAAGTTGCTCACTTCAACATGACTTCCAGAGAGTTTTAGTCGACCTTCCATAAATAAATGCACGGCCTCAGGGTAGATACGATGTTCCTGCTGTAACACTCGTGCTGCGAGGGTTTCATTAGTATCATCTGGCAGTACTCGAACTGCTGCCTGAACAATAATTGGACCGTGGTCCATTCTCGGCGTAACAAAATGTACTGTACAACCATGTATTCTCACACCCTCCTCCAATGCCCGTTCGTGAGTTCCAAGGCCAGGGAAAGAGGGCAGTAATGAAGGGTGTACGTTCATTATCTTGCCTTTATACCGGTTAACAAAACCGTCTCCCAACATACGCATGAAACCAGCTAACGCAACAAGAGACGGCCGGTAAAAGTCAATTTTTCTCGCTAGGGCGATATCAAACGCTGCGCGATCAGGATATGTCCGATGGTCTACTATGCCCGTTTCGACATCGTACATTTTAGCTATCTCCAGTCCAGCTGCTTCAGGATTGTTACTAATAACAGCAGCCACCCTGACCGGAAGCCTTGCTTCGAGCAGAGCTCGCATATTGCTACCACGACCGGAAATAAGAATGACAAGGGATTTCATTATGGTTGTAGGATGGACACAACTCAATGCTGATTACACAACTATAGTCCGTGCTTCACCTTGCCCGCATTGTCGAATTGTACCAATGCGCCACACAACCTCTCCTGCGGAATGCAATGCTCCTATCGCAGCTTCTGCGTGTTCATTCGAGATTATAAGCACCATGCCAATACCACAATTAAATACACGGTACATTTCACGATCAGTAATTTTGCCTTGCTGTTGTAACCAGTGGAATAACGCTGGCATATCCCATGCACTCTTTTGCAAAACAGCGGTAACACCCTCGGGTAGAATGCGCGGAATATTTTCTACCAACCCTCCGCCTGTGATATGCGCCATACCTTTTATCGGAAAACGCTTCAGTAGTTCAAGCAACGGTTTCACGTAAATACGAGTCGGCTCCATGATTACATCCATCATCACCTTATCATTGAAGTTAGCAGACAAATCAGTGTTGTTCTCTTCAAGAATCTTGCGAATCAAAGAATAACCGTTTGAATGTGCGCCACTGGAAGCAAGCCCAAGCACCGCGTCGCCTTCCCAAATGGATAGGCCGCTTATGATACGATCTTTCTCCACCACACCTACTGTGAAACCCGCAAGATCGTATTCATTCTCTAAGTACATACCTGGCATTTCTGCTGTTTCGCCACCAATTAAGGTACATCCTGCTTGTTCGCATCCTGCAGCGATACCCCTGACTACCCGGGTAGCGATATCCACATCCAGTCTGCCACAGGCAAAATAGTCCAAAAAGAACAATGGCTCTGCTCCCTGCACCAAAATATCGTTAACACTCATTGCCACCAAGTCTATGCCAACACTGTCGTGTTTCCCCAGTTTAAATGCAAGCTTCAATTTGGTGCCCACACCATCGGTGCTCGACACCAGTATCGGATTTCGGTAATTCTTGGAGATCTCAAATAGCGCACCAAAGCCACCGATCCCGGTAAGCACTTCCGAACGCATAGTACGCTTGGCATAGGGCTTGATGTTTTCCACCAAGCGGCTGCCTGCATCAATGTCAACACCTGCGTCATAGTAGAACATCTGAATTGAGCCCAAGTTTCCTTAATTAGATGAAGTCAAGTTGAGTTCTCGCCTTGTTGCAGTTAGAGTGCAATTTTCAGGAGCCATAATTTTACCGTAAATGAACCGCAAACACTCCGACGATTTACATTATCTATGGTGGTTAGCACTTGTCTCTATCGTAGGTTTATTGATTTATCTGCTAAGCCCAATACTCGCGCCATTCCTTCTGGCGGGAATCATCGCCTATATCTTTAATCCACTGGTGACAAGAATAACAATATGGAAAATTTCACGTTCTCCCGGCACGATACTAGTAATGACACTGTTGCTAAGCTTATTTACGGCATTGATTCTTATTATCGCACCCCTATTCGAGAGAGAAGCTTCCCGGTTAATCGAGAAAGCACCAGCCTATCTTGAAACAGTTAGCAACGGCCTAGTTCCTTGGTTAGAAACGCAATTGGGAATTAACCTACAATTGGATATTGCTCTATTCAAACAAACGTTGACACAGAACTGGCAAAGCGCGGGTGGGATTGTTGCCAAGTTAGCACCATCGTTCACCAGCGGTGGCGTAGCAATAATGGAATTTCTCTTGAATCTCTTACTGGTTCCGATAGTGCTATTTTATTTACTACGCGACTGGACACAATTGGTCAGATTTGTCGACGAAATAATTCCACGCCACTTGTATGAACAAGTTAGGGTACTCGTACTTGAAACTGACCGAGTATTGGCCGAATTTTTGCGTGGACAACTTTTGGTGATGTTATTAATGAGTATCTGTTACGTGATGGGGTTGTGGTTTGTAGGACTGGAATTTGCTTTGCCAATTGGTGCGATAGCCGGTGTCCTAGTATTTGTTCCCTATCTCGGCATGGGCATCGGTCTGATACTAGCAACCTTGGCGGCACTCCTACAGTTCCAAGGGTGGAGCGGCTTGATCCCAGTGTGGATTGTATTTGGTGTTGGGCAGTTACTGGAAAACATGGTGTTGACGCCTTGGCTAGTTGGTAACCGGATTGGCTTGCATCCAGTACTGGTGATTTTTGCATTGCTTACGTTCGGCCAGTTGTTCGGGTTTGTTGGTTTATTACTGGCGTTACCGACGAGTGCAGTATTGCTAGTCTGGTTGCGTCATGTACGTAAGCAATATTTGGAAAGCACTCTCTACAATTCGTAAATGAAGCAATTGCTGCTTGACATCGCCCCCTCTTCACCGCCTACACTGGATAATTTCGTGCCGGGACGCAACTTAGAACTGTTGCAAACCCTTGATAATATCCTTGGGGGGCAAGAGCAAGAACGTTTTGTTTACCTGTGGGGTGGAAAGGGATGCGGCAAAAGCCATCTGTTACAAGCGGTAGTTGAAGCTTACACACAAAACAAACTGAATGCAGCTTATATAGAGTGTGGCATCACGCGCAACATAAATGCAGAGTTTTCCGCAATTAGTGAGATTGACTGTTTAACAGTAGATGATGTTGATCATCTCAACGCGTCTGCACAAATCGGCTTGTTTAATCTCTATAACCACCTTCGAGATGAAGGTCACGCACTTATGCTGGTAAGTGGATCAACTGCTCCAGCACAATTGATCTTGCGCAAGGACTTGGTCACACGTTTGGGATGGGGACTAGTTTATCAGGTTCATGAATTGTCTGACGACGAAAAAATAAGAGCCATGAAGAGCCATGCTGCTAGCCGTGGATTTGACTTGCCTCAGGATGTATGCGACTACCTACTGCAACATGTACAACGCGATTTACCATCATTGATGGTCACACTCGACGCTCTTGACCTTTACTCACTTACGGATCAGCGTCAAATAACCATCTCGATGTTACGCGAATTACTGCCTGCCATATCATGAATCTGGCCCTATTTGATCTTGATAATACGCTTCTGACTAGTGACAGCGATTTCGAATGGGCGCAATTTCTGATTAAACAACGGGTTCTCGACCGTGAGGTATATGAAGCACGTAACTTAGAATTCTATGAACAGTATAAGGCCGGAACCCTCGATATACAGAAATTTCTGGACTTCCAGTTGAAACCGTTATCACGCCACTCTCGTATCCAACTTGATGTTTGGCACAATGAGTTCATGGCGAAAATAATCTTACCACTGATTGCGCCGGGCGCACACGAACTGATCTATAAACACATGCTAGGTGGTGATTTATGTATCATTATCACGGCCACTAATCGCTTCGTTACAGCACCGATCGCACAAGCGCTGGGAGTAAACAACCTAATCGCGACCGAACCAGAACAGAAAAATGGTGAATTTACTGGTCAAGTTTCAGGAACGCCTTGCTTTAGAGAAGGAAAAATAACGAGGTTAGAAAACTGGCTAGATAATCGTAATCTGACTTGGCTATCGTTCCTAGAAAGCTGGTTTTATAGCGACTCCCTAAATGATATACCGTTGCTTAACAAAGTAACTCGCCCTGTTGCAGTAGATCCCGATACAACGCTCAAAAGTTATGCGAAGAAAAATAGATGGCCAATCATCAGTTTACGATAAAATTTCAGTTTCCGTTCTGTATTTACAGTATTTTTCCATTTTAATACGCACCAAAGCATTTTGATTTTTACTTAATCGCGTGGCCCTCGCTAAAGAACCCTTAACACTACTAATCATTCTTCTGCTGCTCGCGGTGGGAAGCTTGTTTGTTGGATTATTGTTTGGCAGCGTGAATATTCCCTTGTACAAAATAGCCCACATATTGTTGTTACCAGCAGACGATGCCAGCACCCAGATTGTCTGGCAGCTTCGTTTACCTCGAGTATTAGCCTCATTTGCCTGCGGTAGCTTACTAGCACTTGCGGGAACATTGTTACAAGTGTTGTTACGTAACCCGATGGCAGATCCTTATATTCTAGGCGTATCTGGCGGCGCGGCAGTGGGTGCGCTTACTGCAATGCTGTTGGGATGGGGATTGGTGCTAACCAATTTAACATCACTGGTAGGCGCATGGATTGCAATTGCAGTTGTGTTCGGACTGAGCTTTCGTTCTGGCAACTGGAACCTATATCGATTACTTTTGACGGGAGTGGTGCTATCTGCTGGCTGCACCGCACTAACTACTCTACTTCTGATTCTCGCGCCGGTCAACAATGTAAAAGGGATGTTATTTTGGCTGATGGGAGATGTTTCCCGTGCCGAAGGACTACTACCAGCATGGATTACCCTTTCGATTGTGGCAATTGTAGGCATGGTCTTTTCTAACAGCCTTAATGTCCTCAGTCTAGGCCAGATGAAGGCAAAAACGCTAGGTGTAGCAGTGTTACCACTGCAAGTAGGAATTTATTTTTGCGCTTCGTTAGTAACCGTAGCAGCACTGATGTTGGCCGGAGCCATCGGCTTTGTTGGTCTGATTATTCCTCATGCCGTCCGCTTGCTAGGTGTTAACGACTATCGCTGGCTGTTGCCCTTGTCCGTTCTATTAGGGGGCTGTTTTCTCACATTGGCAGATACACTGGCACGTACCTTGTGGGCTCCCCAGCAATTGCCAGTCGGGGTATTAACCGCACTGTTGGGTGTACCCATGTTACTACTGTTGCTGTCTAAAAAACGATAATTGTATACCTGAAATTTAATGGAATAGAGTAAGTATCAGAAAAATTTCCATTCTGTACAGAGCGTTTCATAGGAAAACTATATACAATAATTCCAATTTTAGATTTGAAGCAGAACTAGGTGGCAACGAGCAAGTATTACAGACAATATGAGATAGTACGAAAGGAACAAGCAATTAAATCAACGAAAAGTGTCTCTAAGGAAATGAGATTGGAATTGGCAACCTTCATATTACTCTTGAAAGAGATTCAGACACGTCAGGTTATGCGGCATAATTCTCCTTTTTCATTTTTGTTGTAATGAACTCTGCTCAGTTTTCAAGATGGCATTCTGCACCGCTGCCCATCTCTCCCCAAACTCGTGACTGGTTGCTGAATCTCGGGTCTCTTACTCGCCTCATTCAACTACGTTGCAAAAATTTTCGCGTTGAACCGGTCTTCCAATCGCTTGCTGCAGTAGGTAATGATGAGCTAGCCGTGTTAAGCTTGCGTCTTGGAGAATTGGCATATGTTCGCGAAGTCTATCTGTACTGTGGCAAAACTCCTGTGGTGTTTGCTCACTCTGTTGTGGCAAGAAAAAACCTACGGGGAGCGTGGCGCGGGTTGAGTAACCTCGGTAATAAGTCGCTAGGTACGATGCTATTTACTAACCCGGCTGTCAAGCGTACGCCCTTTCGATTCAAAAAGCTGAATTCGCGTCATCCGCTGTTTCATCGAGCCTGCCTAGGTTTACAAACAGCACATTTTAGTCTGTGGGCGCGTCGTTCCTTATTCAGCCTGCATGGACAGCCCATACTGGTTACCGAAGTGTTCCTTCCCACCATCCTGGACTTAGTATAGTGATTATCACAGAACGCCTCGAGCATTACGAAAAGCTGATGCGTCTGGATAAACCCATTGGCATTCTGTTGCTACTATGGCCTACACTATGGGGCTTGTGGCTTGCTGCAGGTGGCATGCCGAATTGGACTATCGTGTGGATATTCGTGCTAGGTACAGTACTTATGCGCTCTGCTGGCTGCGTGATAAACGACTATGCAGACCGCAATATTGATCTATATGTTGAGCGAACCAAGGACCGCCCGATTGCAACCGGGATGGTGAGCACCAAAGAAGCGCTACTTCTAGCGGCAGGCCTGAGTTTATGTGCGTTCCTCCTAATTCTTAGTCTAAACCGCCTTACTATTGTATTGTCGATATGTGCGTTGTTTCTTGCAGCGAGCTATCCATTTATCAAGCGCTTCTTTGTGATTCCACAGGCGTATCTCGGTATTGCTTTTAGTTTCGGTATCCCGATGGCATTCGCCGCACAAACTGATGAGTTGCCGATAATCGTATGGCTGCTAATGACAGCAAATCTACTCTGGGTGATTGCCTACGATACTGAGTATGCAATGGTGGATAAAACTGACGATCTCAAGATTGGCATTAAGACCTCCGCCATCACATTTGGGCGCTTCGATGTAGCTGGGATCATACTGTGCCATATAATTTTTATAGGTATCATGGTTGGCGTGGGGCTAATCCAAAAACTGGGTGTTGCATATTATGTCGGCCTTGGGACCGCGCTAGGCCTTATAATGTACCAGTACCACCTGATTCACGATCGAGAGCCGGCACGCTGTTTCAAAGCTTTTCTTCATAATAATTGGGTAGGTGCAACGGTATTTACCGGCATTGTGCTAAATTACATAATAAAAATAACATTTTAAGTGCTCATCTAATGAAATATAAAGATCTACGAGACTTTCTCGTACAACTGGAAAGTACGGACGAATTAAAACGCGTTACGACTGAGGTTAGCCCGTACTTGGAAATGACCGAAATCTGTGACCGGTTGTTAAACACTGGCGGTCCTGCCATTTTGTTTGAAAACCCCAAAGGACATAATATCCCCGTATTGGGAAATTTGTTTGGTACGCCTAGACGTGTAGCGATGGCCATGGGAAAGGAATCGGTTGAGGCTCTTCGAGAGGTGGGCAAGTTCCTAACTTATCTGAAGGAACCAGATCCACCCAAAAGTCTAAAAGATACGTGGGACAAGTTGCCAGTGCTCAAGCAGGTTCTTAACATGGCACCAAAAGTACTTTCGACCGCGCCGTGCCAGGACATAATTTGGGAAGGCAAAGACGTAGATCTTGGCAGATTACCGATCCAGACATGCTGGCCGAGGGATGCCGGCCCACTGATTACCTGGGGATTGACTGTCACCAAAGGTCCGCAAAAGGCACGGCAGAATCTAGGCATTTACCGTCAGCAGGTAATCGCGCATAACAAACTCATCATGCGCTGGCTAGTCCATCGTGGCGGCGCACTAGATTTCCGTGATTTTTGCCTTGCCAGTCCAGGACAACCATATCCAATTGCAGTAGCGCTGGGAGCAGATCCTGCAACCATACTCGGTGCCGTTACTCCGGTACCGGATAGCTTGAGCGAATACCAGTTTGCTGGATTACTACGCGGCTCAAAAACAGAAATCGTAAAATGTCTGGGTCATGATTTACAAGTTCCAGCAAGCGCAGAAATTGTGCTGGAAGGATTCATTTACCCCAATGAAACAGCCCTTGAAGGTCCATTCGGTGATCACACGGGCTATTACAACGAGCAAGAAACGTTTCCAGTATTTACAGTTGAACGCATTACCATGCGACATAACCCAATCTATCACTCCACTTACACTGGCAAGCCACCAGATGAGCCAGCAATTCTAGGCGTAGCATTAAACGAGGTATTCGTACCGCTACTACAAAAACAGTTTCCAGAGATCACAGATTTCTACTTACCACCTGAGGGCTGCTCCTACCGCATGGCAGTGGTAAGTATAAAAAAACAGTACGTTGGTCACGCCAAGCGCATAATGTTCGGTGTGTGGGGTTTCTTGCGTCAGTTCATGTACACAAAATTCATTATTGTCACCGACGATGACGTGAATATCCGCGACTGGAAGGAAGTCATCTGGGCGATTACCACCCGCGTCGATCCAGTGCGTGACACACTACTCGTGGAAAACACGCCCATAGATTATCTTGATTTTGCCAGCCCTGTATCAGGGCTGGGCGGAAAAATGGGCCTAGATGCTACTAACAAATGGCCCGGAGAAACTACACGCACATGGGGCACGCCGATCATTATGGATCCAGTAGTGCAAACTCGTGTAGATGAAATCTGGAAAGATCTCGGAATTTGATCTTTATCTCGCCGAAAACCTATAGGGAAATTCCAATATGCAAAATCAGTGGATGTCAGCCCAATTCTGTCGGATTTCTTTACACATTCTTTAATATATGCTCGTATCTTGCAAGTATCCATCTTTATAACAACGAAATAAACATTATGGTATAGAAATTGCTAGCGAATCCGTAATGTATGATTAAAAGACATGTCGAATAGGTGGTATTGTGATTTCTCTCACAGAATTCCACTCTTATTGGTAATGTATGATTAAAAGACATGTCGAATAGGTGGTATTGTGATTTCTCTCACAGAATTTTATGCTTAATAACATTATTCTCTAAAGACAATTTTACGTCACATGTGTTGTACTACAGAGTGCAGCAATTTAAGGAGCGTAACTTGACTATTAAAAAACATCAAAACGACAATATGGAAGATAAACAATCATCTGAAAGTATAGAAGATAAAACAAAATCTGTTGACCCTTCACGAAGACGTTTTACTAAGTCTGGTTTAGCTGCATCAGGGGTTATTCTCACCCTTGCTAGCCGGCCTGTACTGGCGAATGCTGTTTGCAAATCCCCCTCAGGGTTTCTTTCGGGCAATACTAGTACCCATATTGTGGAAATGTGCTTTGGCAATTACCCGGATTATTATGCCAATAACCCACAAGCGTGGTATGGGACACAATACCAACCAGGCACTTATAACAACCAAAAAGAAAATTCAAACAGTATCGGAAATTCAAGCAGTACAAATAATGTAGATAAATGGGTCGGCGGAACCCAATTTCAAGAAGCGTTCACTGGCAGCAGGCGATTCCCTGGAAGGTCCATGATGCAGGTGTTATGGATGGGAGACCCGATGGGTGTACACCTCTGTGCAGCATTACTCAATGCGGCCCTTGGACTGACACCACCATTGACTGAAGCAAGGATCGTGGATATGTGCCTAGAATACGAGACGAAGGGTTATTTCGAACCAATAGCGGGAGTTCATTGGTTCGAAGGAGATATTATTTACTACTTGCAAAGTCTAGCATAACTAAATCGCATTGAATTAAATTTTTTAAGCCTGCATCAGGGTGAACACTATTTGTACCTTAACGGTAAATTTAAAATGAAGTGGCAAATAATATCATCGGATCAAGCCCTGTATTTTCATTCCTGGGATAACGAATACGTCGTCTATAACAGCCTTTCCGGAGATACACACTTACTTAATTTGACCGCCAGTCGGGTACTGATGAAATTACAACAATCCCCGACGGATGCAATAACGCTTACTAAGTTAATTGCTTCCACAGATCAATCTGAATCAAATGCAGAAAAGGAACTCCAAATAGAACATCTTCTTGCAGAACTCAACACCCTCAATCTAATAGAGAAATGCCAGAATACGATTACTTACACCCCTCCATCTTGTAGATAAAGTAACCGTTTTTGTTAATTGCTTCGACAACGTTGTCGGTCGCGCTCTGGCTGTGGCAAAATCTGCATTCCTTGCTCGAAATTGCGGCATCGCCTTCGTCGATTGAAATTAACCAGTGTCTAGCGTACTCAATCGCTTTTTGATCGTCTTTTACCCTAGTAAATACATCAAAGTGCATTGTGTGGCCATCTTTAGATTTGACATAAGTATCATAGACATGAATTTGCATAATCTTTCCTCTAGAAATTTATAAAACGAGTATTTTACTTGTTTAGAGCGTTAAAGGTACTGGAACTGGTTTTATTTAGTCAAATTTTGAATTTGTTGTAAAGAAAAGTAGCAATAGTAAAAAGGGGTG
>SMVA01325470.1_pt1 | contig 21522 bp, 19 predicted proteins | sample 2456451 | NCBI WGS metagenome assembly SMVA01 (sample SAMN11095933, study PRJNA526329) | marine sediment metagenome | biome: Marine sediment; feature: Surficial sediment; material: Deep marine sediment; isolation source: Hadal surficial sediment | place: Pacific Ocean | collected 2014-05 | depth... | reverse complement strand
GACGGATAGTTGGCCTGTGAATGCAGCATCAAGATAGTCTCGCCGACCCTGGCCTCCAGGCGAATGTCCGAGGTCAGGGCGCCGGTCTTGCCATTGAATACGATATGCGTCGGTACGAGATCATCCATGACCGTCAGCATGTCGCCCATCTGGTCGGCGAAGCTCGTTGAACGTTTCCAGGTGCCGTCCGGATTCTTCGGAACGTAGTAGTCCTGTTCGCCGAAGTAAAACGCCCGATCGTAACGAACCGGGTTGCCGTAGCCGTCGCGCAGTCCTTCGCGGGGCAAAACGAGCAGGGCGCCGTTGCCACCCGTGACCACGTGATAGGGAACCATGACTCCGCCGGGTGCGCAGTGATAAACGAACAGCCCGGATCTTAGGGCCCGCCAGGTCAATACGACCTCCTGTCCCGGATTGACCTTGGTGAGGCCCCCGCCACCCAGCGCGCCGGTGGAAGCGTGGAAATCCACGTTATGCAACATCATGTTGGAACCGTCGTTGACCGTAAAGCCCGCTTCCTTCGACGCGCCGTTGTACAGCGTGAGTTCGACCCAGTCGAACTGATGGACGACGGGCACCGGGCCCGGAACCGAGTTGTTGAAGGCCATCTGCCAGACGAAAGCGCCGGGTGCGATTTCCACCTCGCGTTCCACGATGTCCATGCGGATCTTGACGAGTTTCGGCGGTCCGTTCGCCACCTGAGTGTGCTCCGGAAGAAAGGGTGGCGCGACGAGGGTCTGGGTAATGATTTCCGCATCCGCGCGTTTGAAATTGACGATCTCAGGGTCGGGAAGGATCTTCCAGCCCGAAGCATCCCCCGCAGCGCACATCCCGGCGCCCATCATCAAGGCCACTGCGAGGACGCTGCGCAACATCGATCCTGATACCACGAGATATTTCGATCGCGTATCCATTGTTTTCACCGTTTTTGATTTGCTCCCTACCGTGACTATGCCAGAGGTCCGGTTCCGGCACGATGGCCCCCGAATAATAGCAACCGCCGGCCGTTGACCACAAAGCAGCCGATTCCGGCCGCTCCGCACAGTTTCCTGACGTTGTGTTGACAGGTCGCTGACGGTTCCCTTGCCGGTTCCCGAACTTGGACGTTGCGGGTGCGGTTATGCTTTCCCCCAGCGAACTGGAGGAGTTGCGCCATGATGTCAAAGCTGATCGTATTTCTGGTCATTGCGGTCCTGGTGCCGGTCCTGTCGGCGGCCCAGGAGCGAAAGGACATTTTCGCCGATCCCGAGAACCTCAAGGTGTTGCCCGAAGACATCAGTTCCGGGGACCTGAGCAATACCATGAAGGGATTCGCGATGGGCCTGGGCGTTCGATGCGAGACCTGCCACATGGGGGAAGCCGGCGAGCCCCTCGATACCTTTGACTTCGCCTCCGACGAGAGGGACATGAAGAAAAAGGCCCGCGTCATGTTGAAGATGGTGCGTGAAATCAATGTCCTGCACGTTCCCAAACTCAATGACATCGAGGATTCGCAACGAGTCAAGGTCCGCTGCGTCACCTGCCATCGTGGACAGCAAAAACCAAGATTGATCGAAGACGTGATGGACAGAGAGTTCGCGGAAAACGGGGTGGACGCGGCCGTCGGCAAGTATGCGGAACTGCGCGAAAACTTCTATGGCACACACAGCTATGATTTCAGTGAGTTCACGCTGGCCATGTACGCCCAGGGGCTGGCTGGCGACGGCAAGTTTCAGCAGGCCGTTGCTATGGCAACGGTCAATGCCGAGCATTACCCGGACTCCTATTACACCTTCTTCGTGCTGGGGGACTCCTACAGCGGTTCCGGTGAGAACGAGCAGGCGATCGAGGCTTATCAACGGGCGATGGAACTGAACCCCCAGGCGCAACCGTTTCTCGAACAGAAAATCGCGGCGTTGAACGCCGAGTAAACCCCTCGACAGGAGCCGACCCGTTGAACCTGCCGTGGCATTCAGGCCACGGGCTGTTAGCCCGGCACCTCAGAAGCGATCAAGCGCTGATGTGGTGCCGGGTCTTTTTTTCCACCGCCAGTTCGGCAAGGACTTCAGTTGGGCCCGCTGGTCTCAAGGCGGCGGTACCAGTCCGGCCCGGAGGACGTTCGGTGTCTTGACGCTGGGGTCTGGTCGTTGGCTCAGCGCCCCCGAAAAACCGAATTCATGGCGCCAGGTTCATCTCTTTCAGCATGGCCTGGAAACGGGGGTTGTCCCGCAGTGGATCGTATACTTTCATGTAACTGATATGTGCGGCCCATGGATGACCCGCCGCGAACGCCTTTTCGAGACTCTCGAGGGCCAACTCGTATTCTTCCAGCAAAGCATATTGCAACGCCCTGCCAAACGCGCCGTCTGGCATATCCTCGCGTTGCTCCAGCAAGATCAGCGCTCGCTCTTTGAGCAGCGGATTTTCCACCGCGTCGATTCTGGCCAGATCAGCGGCCGGATCAAAGTCCGCCATCTCCGCGAGTTGTCTCGCCCGTCGCCGCGCCTCATCAAAATCACCCCTCAGGGTGTGGAGTATGTCCAGATTGTGGATGGTCCAGCGCAGGGGCTGGCCAAGTTCCAGAGCGTCCATGTAGTGCACTTCGGCTTCATCCAGCCGGAAATTCCACAACAAAACATAGCCCGGCACGTGGCGTATGACGGCTGACATCGGGTCTGCAATTCTCGCCAGTCGCAGTTGTAACAAAGCCTCTTCCAGACGCCCCTGGAGGTTCAGGATCTCTCCATACCATTGATGGGCCGTGGCATAACCGGGTTCCAACGCGACGGCGCGTTCGAAATCCGAATTGGCGCCTTCCCAGTCATAGTCGAAGTTGGCCTTCAGGTAGCCGGATGCTGTCAGTGCACGGGCAGAATCGGGGTTGAGGGCCAGCGCCTTGTTTGCGGCTTCGCGGGCAAGGGGAATAAACTCCTCGATAGTGCCGCCGCCGTACTCCGGAATCAGCACATAGGTATCCGCCAGTGCGGCCCACGCCTGATCATATCCAGGATCCATTTCGACGGCTTCACGAAGCGGTTTGACCGCTGCCAACAAGGATCGGGCTGTGCGCTGATTCCAGAGATGCCTGCCGAGCAGGTACTGGTTGTAGGCCTCCACGTTGCTGGTCGAGTGAGTGCCCAGGATTTGCCGGTCTGCACGGCTCAAGGTGAGTTGCAAAGCCTCAACAATGGCCTGCGCGATTTCGTCCTGTACGGCAAAAATATCGTCCAGTTCACGGGTATAGGTTGCCGACCAGAGGTGCGTGTCGGTTTCGACTTCGACTAACTGTGCGGTCACGCGGATCCGGTTGCCGGCTTTGCGCACGCTGCCTTCCAGAATGTGTTCCACCTGTAATTCCCGGCCGATTTCTGTGAGGCTTTTGTCGCTGTCCTTGAAGGTAAACGATGAGGTACGCGATGGAACACGCAGGCTTTTGATGCGTACCAGCACATTGAGCAGTTCTTCTGAGATACCGTCGGAAAAATACTCGTTTTGCTTGTCGTCGCTCATGTTGACAAAGGGAATGACGGCAACGGATGGACGTTGGTCTGTCACCCCGGGTGATCGTCCTTGTGCTTCGTTTGGTGGTGGCTGTGCCGGTGATTCGGCAACCTGGTTGTCAACCGGCCCAGTTGCCGTTGTTTCAGGTTGATCCCCGGTCTCCGGAACGAACCGGTCGATGACAACGATACCGACAACGATCAACAGCAAAATAATAGTCACCCTGTCGAGTTTCCTGGCTGTCTGGAGGGTGATGGATTGGTCGTGGGCTACTTCGGAGTCGCGGCGCAAGCCTTCCGGAGTCATTTCGTAGGCCCAGGAAAAGATCAGAACCGGAACGAAACCGAGTGCGATGAAAAGAAATACCAGTTTGCCAACCCAGCCCGGCAAATCAAGGATCGGCACCAGCACATCCACGATCTGCAACAGCAACCACGACGCGACCAGGTACGCTGCGGCCACCCGGATGACGTTACGGCGTTTGAGCTCGGAAAACAAACTCATTGCGTTGGTCTCTCCTGTTGAAGACCCGATCCCGTGGTCATGGATCCATTTCAGTGCAGCAACTGCTCGGCAAATGCCGCGGGGTCCGTGGTCGGTAACTCGCAGATGCGGTTCCGGCACACATAGGCCGTGGCCTCGCCATCCTTGGCGACTTTGTATTCGAGCAGGGGCAACATTTTGCCCAGGTCCTCAATATCGTCCTGGGCGGCGACCATCAGCACGTGGTTTGGCACGAACGATCTGGCGAGAACATCGAGGAAGGGCTGCGCCGTATCGCGAGAGCCGGGCACGACGATCACGATTTCCTTCGCCGTGTCCGCATGGAAGTCCACTGCCAGTAACATCTCCGAAAGACTGTGCGGCGCCAGTTCAAGCCGGTATGAAAATGCCTCCAGCGCCCGTTGTGCCCGTTCCCGGTAGCTGTCATCCGTGGTGAATTCGTACAGGCGCAGGAGATTCAGCAGTTGCACGGAGTTGCCGGAAGGCTCCGCTCCGTCGTGGGCCGGCTTTTCCCTGGCGAGCAGGGCTTCCTGGCGGTCGCCGGTGCGAAAGTAACCGCCGGATTCATCCTCGTAGTGCCGGGCGAGAATCCCGTCCAACTCGAGCGCCGCCTCGAACCACTGCGTATCGCCGGTGGCCTCGAACAGGTCAAGCATTCCTGCGATGACGAAAGCATAATCTTCTAGGAACGCCTCGGGGCCCGGCCGGCCGTCACGGTAGCTGCGCAACAGATAGCCATCATCGCGCATGGTTCCCAGCAGAAACCGGGCCGTTTCAGAAGCGGCATCGGCATAGCGTTGCTCCCCCAGCACGCGCGCAGCTCGCGCCAGGGCGCTGATCATCAGCCCGTTCCACGCCGCCAGTATCTTTTCGTCACGCAGGGGCGCCGGGCGTTCTGATCGTTTGTCGTAAAGCAGGGGAACGGCTTTTTCGATGATGGCCTGCACCTTTTTGGCGGGAACACCCAGTTCCTCACCCACAGCCGCATAATCGCGCCGGGTCTGGAGAATCGTGCGGCCTTCGAAGTTGCCGTATGGCGTGACGTAGTAATAAGCATTGACCGTGGACGCCGCGTCTTTACCGACAACATCGGCGATTTCTTCCTGGGTCCACACGAAGAACCGGCCCTCTTCCCGATGGCCGTCCGGCGTAAGACTGTCCGCGTCCGTGGCCGAGTAGAAGGCGCCTTCTTCAGAGCGCATTTCCCGCAGCGCGTAATCGAGGGTGCGTCGTGCGACCTCGGCGAACTCATCGCGTCCGGTGACCTGCCAGCCCTCGAGGTAGGCCATAACCAGCAACGCATTGTCGTAAAGCATCTTCTCGAAGTGGGGCACAAGCCATTGCTCATCGACGGAGTAGCGGTGAAATCCGCCGCCTATCTGGTCGTGTATGCCGCCGCCCGCCATCCGTTCCAGCGTGAGCTCGGCCATACGCCGCATTTCTTCATTGCCCGTGCGCCGGTACTCGCGCAGCAGGAACCGGACGGGCAGGCTGCTGGGAAACTTCGGCGCCCCCTGCAGCCCGCCGTTAACCGGATCGAATCCGGCACGGTATCCCTCGCCGGCCTTGACCAGCACCTGCGTGCCCGGGAGCTTTCTCTCCCGTGAACCTGCGGTGAGATTTGCCCGTATGGTCTGCGTAATCTGCTCGGCGTAAGCGGCAATGTCGTCGGGTTTTTCGTGATAGGCCTGGCTGAGCGCGCGCAACAGGCTTAGGAAACCCATCTGTGTCCCGCGATCACCGTCACGGGGCGGGTAGTAGGTGCCGCCGTAATAGGGTTCACGATCAGGCGTGAGCCACACCGTCATGGGCCAGCCGCCATGCTGTGTCATCAACTGCACCGCCTGCATGTAGATGGCGTCGATGTCAGGACGTTCTTCCCGATCGACCTTGATCACCACGTAGTGTTCGTTGAGAAACCGGGCAATTTCCGGGTCCTCGAAAGATTCCTCTTCCATGACGTGACACCAGTGACACGTGGAGTAGCCGACTGACAGGAGTACCGGCCTGTTCAGTTCGCGGGCGGTTTCGAAAGCCTCATCGCCCCACGGGTACCAGTTAACCGGGTTATGGGCGTGCTGGAGAAGATAGGGACTGGACTCCAGAAACAACCGGTTGGTATAGCGGGGCCCACCGTCTTCCAACAGGTGCCGGGTTCTCGGACGATAGTCCGGGTCGCGCGCGCCCCAGGCTTCCCGTATTTGCGTCGTCAACGCGGCGTCATACGGGTCCGCGCCGGGGTGGTCCAGGGGCAAAGCGGCGGCGTTCACGTCAAGCGCCACCACCAGGACAATGGGTAACCATAAGGGGAAGTTTCGCATTCTTGCGCGCGGAGATCAGGCACTACCATCGGCGCCGGGGCCGTGTTACTTCGGGAGAGGCGGCATTGGGCCGGCCTTGATGGCGCCAGAACGATAAGCCAGGACCAGGGCACTTTTTAGCCACTGGAGCCGCTGGGCATGAGAGCGCTGTGCGAAACTTTCCTTGCGCCAGGTTTCTGCCTGCTCCCAGGATCCCCAGTCTTCCTGTTTATCTTTATTGGCCTTCATTTCGTTCACGAAGCGCAATGATGTCCTTTCACCGTGTAACCATGACACTGCCACAGGCAAAAGGAAACCCCGACGCGGGATACGCGGACCCAGGGAAACAGCTCTGATCCCGGCCTCAGAAGCTCCAGATCACGTTGACGTCGATGAAACTGTCGTTTTCGAAGTTCTGCAGGATGACATCGTCTTGCGTGTTGATAAAGAACCGTCCAGTGGCTTCCAGGCTCAGGCTGTTGTTCAACCTGCGTTCGAATTCGATAATGAACACGGTGGACTGGTTGTCCAGATCCACCGTGGCGCCGGCCAGGATGGCGGTGCCCTGGACATCGTTCAGGGCCAGGCGGGCGCCAAAAAAGACATCGTTATCAGCGATCGTCGGCGGGGTGGTGGCGAAGTTGTCATCCCGGCCGTCGTACTGGTATTCGACCAGCACGCCCAGGTCCGCCGCACCGTCGGTGACCTGATAGAAGGTGTATTCAAAACCAGCCACCAGGGCGCCGAAGGTGTCGCCCTGCCCTTCCCGCACGATGCCTTCGAACTTCCACAGCCAGGCGTCGCGCGTGTACTGCACATCGGCGCCTGCCTGGGTGATGATGCTGTAGACCGGCAACAGGCTGGCGCCCGTGGGTGAAATCACGAAGCTCGGTTCCCGGCCAGTGCCCCAGAAAACAGACGTGCCCACGTCCCAATCGCCGAACACGTTGCTGTAACGCGCAGAAAAATCCACGTGATGGTTTTCGGCGCCGGACTCGTAAAGGGGGTTGTCCGTATCCACCGGCAGGAAAAACCGTGGCCGCCCATCGGGACCGGCAAAGGTGCGCTCCCGGAATCCCGGCAGGATGAACAGGTCCAGCGACCCCCAGTCCCGGGGCGTGTAGAAATGGATCATGGGCTGGCCCAGGAAATCCTCGTCCACCAGGTCTTCCACCCCGTCGATCTGGTTGATGATGTTGACGAGATGCCTCGACTCGGTCACGCCCCAGAACACGCGGTTCACACCCAGCAGCACATCCCACTGATCGCCGCGCCGGCTCCAGAAGGCCTCGCGCAGGTCGAAGTGCGTGCGCTCATCGTCCCGAGCATCCGCGCGCAGGAATGGAATCACCGTCACCCGATCACTGTTTTCCAGCCGCCAGCGAAACTCGGGTTCGAAAACCAGCGAAGGCTGCCAGTGCTCGAACTGTCCGGGAAACTTGGGATTATCCGGAAACCAGCGCAACTCCGCCGCCAACGCCCCGGAAAACTCGAACTGGGCCGCAAACACCGACGCGCTGGCCAGTAAAGCCAGCGCGCCGAGTGCCGCAACGATGCGGTGTCTTGCGGGCCTTGGGGTCACCTCGCCACCCCCCTGGCTTGGACCAGGTCGTCCATGGAGGTGTCGAAATAGCCCTTGTACCAGAACACGCCGACGGCGCGGTCCAGAGCTTCATTGGCGTCGAATTCCTGGGTTCTGGCCACGGGATGCAGAATACTCGTTCTGGACCGGCGATTCGCTGACCCCATAGCCGGGCGCTTTGCCGCTTACAATCGCTGCCCATGGATGTCTCCCATATCCTCGAACCTCTGAACGACGCCCAGCGCGAAGCCGTCAGCGCGCCGGACGGTCACTACCTCGTGCTCGCGGGAGCCGGCAGCGGCAAGACCCGGGTGCTCATGCACCGCATCGCATGGCTGATCGAGGTGCAAAACGTCTCGCCCTTTGGCGTCCTCGCGGTGACCTTCACCAACAAGGCAGCGGGTGAAATGCGCGCCCGCGCGGAGGAACTGCTCAGTCAACCCACCCGGGGGATGTGGATCGGGACCTTCCATGGGATTGCACATCGTCTACTGCGTATGCATTGGCAGGAAGCCGGATTGCCCCAGAACTTCCAGATCCTGGACTCCCAGGATCAGTTTCGCCTCGTTCGCCGCGTGTTGCGCCTGCTGGAACTGGATGAAAACCAGTATTCGGCCAAGCAAACCCAGTGGTTCATCAACGCGCGCAAGGACGAAGGCCAGCGGCCCGACTCCCTGGAAGACAGGGACGATCCCACGTTGCGCACGTTGATCAATGTCTACCAGAGCTACGAGGAGCATTGCCGCCGCGCGGGGCTGGTGGATTTTGCCGAGTTGCTGTTGCGGGCCCATGAGATCTGGCTGGAGTACCCGCGCATGCTGGCCGACTACCGGGAACGCTTCCGGCACATCCTGGTCGATGAATTCCAGGACACCAACACGATTCAATACGCTTGGTTGCGACTGCTGGCCGGCGACACGGGTCATGTGTTCGTGGTGGGCGATGACGATCAGTCCATTTATGGCTGGCGCGGCGCGCGGGTGGAAAATGTCCAGCGCTTCAGCAAGGATTTTCCCGATGTGACGCTGTACCGGCTGGAACAGAATTACCGCTCCACGGGCCGGATCCTCGACGCGGCCAATGCGCTCATTGCCAACAACATGAAACGCCTCGGCAAGAAACTCTGGACGGCCGCGGGCGATGGCGAGCCGTTGCAGCTTTATGCGGCGTTCAACGAGCAGGATGAAGCGCGTTTTGTGGTAGAGCGCATCGAACAGTGGTTGGAGGAAGACAACAAGGGCGAAGACGTTGCGATTTTGTACCGTTCCCATGCCCAGTCCCGCGTCCTTGAGGAGGCCTTGCTGATGCAGCGCATTCCTTATCGCGTATACGGTGGCTTGCGCTTCTTCGAGCGTGCCGAGATCAAGGACGCTCTCGCTTACCTGCGGCTCATGGCCAACCGGGATGACGATGCCGCTTTCGAACGCGTCGTGAATACGCCGACCCGGGGGATCGGCGAGCGTACCCTGGACACGATCCGCAAAACCGCCAAGGAAAACAAACTCAGCTTGTGGCGCGCCGCGGCGGCCTGCCTGGCGGACAAACGTCTGACACCGCGTGCTACCAGCGCCGTGGACGGTTTCATGGGCCTCATCCACAAAATGGAAGGGGAGGCAAAGTCCAAGCCCCTGCACGAAAAAGTAGATCTGATCACCGCCATGAGTGGGCTCGTGGAGAGCTACAAGAAAGAACCCGCGGAACGGGCCGAGACGCGCATCGAAAACCTCGATGAACTGGTCAGCGCCGCGCGCGGATTCGTGCGCAATGAAGACGACGACATGGATGAGTTGTCGGCTTTCCTGTCCCACGCGGCCCTGGAAGCCGGCGAGGGTCAGGGCGGGACTGGTGAGGACTGCGTGCAACTCATGACCCTGCACTCGGCCAAGGGTCTGGAGTTTCCATTATTGTTCATGACGGGTCTGGAGGAGGGCCTGTTTCCGCATCGTATGTCCATCGAGGAACCCGGCCGGTTGGAGGAAGAACGCCGCCTTTGCTACGTGGGGATCACCCGGGCCCGGCAGCATCTCTACATGTGCTACGCGGAATCGCGCCGCTTGCACGGAGTGGATGCCTACACCCGCCCATCCAGGTTCCTGCGGGAAATCCCCGATCATCTGACCGAAGAGATACGCCCCCGGGTGCAGGTGAGCAGGCCGGTGTCACAGGCCATGCCGGCACGCCGCCGCGCGGCCTTTGCCGATGATTCCCCCGCCGGATTGAAGCTGGGTCAGCGCGTGTCTCACGCTACCTTTGGCGAAGGCATCGTGCTCAACTACGAAGGTGAAGGTTCCCATGCGCGTGTGCAGGTGAACTTCGAGGGCGCTGGTATGAAATGGCTGGTGGTGGCCTACGCTAACTTGGAAACGATCTAGGATTTGAGTTGCAGCACGGTTTTTGCAGGAACGGCTTTTGCAGGAACGGCTTTTGTAGGAGCGGCTTTTGTAGGAGCGGCTTTCCAGCCGCGATACTTTCATAATCCATATACATATCCATATACCCATCGCGCCACCAAAGCCGCTCCGGTACCGATAGGCCGAATATTGAGAGGAGAAACCCAATGAAACGTCGCGAGTTTTTGAAAACCATGGGGACCGGCACCGTTGTGGCCGGTACCGGGCTGGTGGCTGCCTGCGGGCCAAAGGAGTGTCCCACGGTTGAGGCCGCTGCCGTGGTGGCCGCAGGCGAGACCTTCGAGTGGAAGATGGTCACTGCCTGGCCGTTGAACTTCCCGGGACTGGGCACCGGCGCCAACTACCTGGCGCGCATCATCGGGGAGATGAGCGGTGGCCGTATCACCGTCAAGGTCTACGGCGGGGGCGAATTGGTCCCGCCCTTCGAGGCCTTTGACGCGGTCTCCCGGGGCACGGTGGAAATGGGACATGCCGCGCCCTATTACTGGAAAGGCAAGACGCCCACCGCGCAGCTGTTCAGCGCCGTGCCCTTCGGTATGACCGCCTCGGAGATGAACGGCTGGTTCTATCACGGCGAGGGTCTCGATCTGTGGCGGGAGACCTATGAGCCCTTCAACATGGTGCCGTTTCCCGCCGGGCAAAGCGGCGTGCAGATGGGTGGCTGGTTCAACAAGGAAATCAACTCGGTGGCGGATTTGCAGGGACTGAAAATGCGCATCCCGGGCCTGGGCGCGGAGGTGCTCAAGCGCGCCGGCGGCACACCGGTGACGCTGCCGGGTGCGGAACTGTTCACGGCCCTGGAGTCCGGAACGATTGATGCCACCGAGTGGGTGGGTCCCTACAACGATCTGGCCTTCGGTCTGTTTCGGGCCGCCGGGTATTACTACTATCCGGGCTGGCACGAACCCACCGCGACCCTGGAATGTTTCATCAACGGGGATGCGTGGCGTGCCTTGCCGGCGGATTTGCAGGCCATTGTGGAGCAGGCCTGCAAGGCCGCGACCCAGGACATGACCGCCGAGTTCACCGCCCGCAACCCGGCCGCGCTGGAGCAACTGGTCAGCGAACACGGCGTCCAGTTGCGGCGTTTCCCCGACGATGTGCTGGTCCGGCTCAAGACCATCGCCGCGGAAGTTGTTGCGGAGATCGGGGCCATCGATGCGCTGTCGCGCCGGGTTTACGATTCCTATATGGCGTTTATGGCCCAGGTCCGCCGCTGGCACGATATCTCCGATCTGGCCTACCTCGAGGCGCGGAATCTGGGCCCACGCTGAGAACGGGGGGTCGGGCCCGAAAGCGGGGTCGCGCATCCGAAAAACGCGTTCCCCGGGGGGTGCCTTCTGGCCTATGGGACCCGGGGTGTCGCACGCAATGCGGTGTTTCCTCTTTGTAAAACAATAAGTTGGCTTCGCCTTGTTTCGCGTCCAAATCAGGCTTGCGCGGCACCTGACTAGGTGTTATAGTTCACTACAACACTAGGTAACCAAGGGTAAAGGAAGCCACCATCAGGGGGCATCACCCGACAGGAGGTTGAGATGAAGAGCCTGAAACAAACTCGCGCCCCGGCCGTCACATTGGCCGCCTACATGGTGCTGGTGGGTTCGATGGCTTACGCCGTGGCCGCGAGCGCCGGGCAGATGGCTGCCGACGCGCGCGCGCAGCATGATTGCGTGGTTGAACACACCGCCAGTGATGTGAACGCGGACGCGAATGCCGCCCTGGAGCCGAACGTGGCCCTGGCGATCGACAAGGCCGACGCTCAGGTCGGCGCCCAGCCGCCGGCGTCGGCGAAGGCCACCAAGCGGTCGCGCAAGAGAAACCGGGTGGAGTCCTCGCTATTCCACTTCTGAGGCAGGGAGCCTCGAACGCCGGCAAGGGGGCGTTCAGAAGGATCTGACATGGCAGCTGACTGGAACGACAACCAACCGATCTATCGCCAACTGCGGGACAAAGTCGTCGGCTTGATTCTCGACGACCTGCTCGCGGAAGGTAACGCGCTGCCGTCCGTGCGAAACGTGGCGGCGGAATATCAACTCAATCCCATCACCGTGTCCAAGGCCTACCAGGAACTCGTGGACGAGGGTCTGGTCGAGAAACGCCGCGGACTCGGCATGTTCGTACTGGAGGGCGCGAAATCGCGCCTGCTGGAAGCAGAGCGTGAACAGTTCATGCGCGCAGAATTGCCGGCATTTGTGGAACGTGTGAAACGACTGGGGATTGACCCGCGCAAGCTGCTCGACAAGATCGAGCAGGTCGGAGAAAGGGAGGATACATGAGCGCCATCATTTATGCGAAAGGACTGCGCAAGTCCTTCGGAGACACGCACGCTCTGGACGGCGTGGACATGGATATCCAGCCAGGCCGCATCGTCGGTCTCATCGGCCCGAACGGCGCCGGCAAGACCACTTGTCTCAAAGCCATCCTGGGACTGACGAGTTTCGAAGGTGAACTGTCGGTGCTGGGGCTGGATCCGCGCAGGCAGCGGGCGGAACTGATGAAGAACGTCTGCTTCATCGCGGATGTGGCCACTCTGCCGCGCTGGGCAAAAGTTTCCCAGTTGCTGGATTTCGTCGATCAGGTGCACCCGAATTTCCACCGCGACAAGGCGCTGGAATTCCTCAGCAAAACCAAGGTGCGGCTGGATAAAAAGGTCCGCGAACTGTCCAAGGGCATGATCGTGCAGACCCATCTGTCCATTGTCATGTCCATCGACGCCAAGCTGCTGGTTCTGGATGAACCCACACTGGGTCTGGACATCCTGTATCGCAAGGACTTTTATCACAATCTGCTCACCGACTATTTCGACGAAGAGCGGACGATTCTCGTGACGACCCACCAGGTCGAGGAGATTGAGAAGATCCTGACGGATGTCATGTTCATCGACGACGGCAAGATCGTGCTCGATGCCACGATGGAAGATCTGGCCAGCCGCTACGTCGAAGTGCTGGTGGTGCCTGAGAAGGCGGACGCCGCCCGGAAACTGGGGCCGATGAACGAACGGGAGGTCTTCGGTCGCCACGTGTTCCTGTACGAGAACCTGCGGCGTGAAGACCTCAATGGACTGGGTGAATACCACGTACCCAGCATCGCCGACCTGTTCGTGGCCAAGATGAGAGAAGGAGCTCCCGCATGAACACGCATGTGCATCAATATCAGGCGCTGGTCAGGCGCGAGTTCTGGGAACACCGGGGTGCGTTTTTCACCACTCCCGTGGTGATCTTGACCGTCATCATCGGGTTTACCATCCTCGGGCTGATCTGGTTCTATTATATTGCCGGCGGCACACGGATCGTGACCGACGAATTCACTTTCACTGGCGTGGGCGATCTGGTCCGCATGCTCGAGGACACGAACCCGCAAGATCGGGCCATGGCCATCAACGGCATGCTGTACGGCTCGACCGTGGTGTTCAACATTGCCCTGTTGTTTTACGTATTCTTCTATTTTCTGGGCTCCCTCTATGACGATCGCAAGGACAAGAGCGTCTTGTTCTGGAAATCGCTGCCCGTCTCTGACACCAAGACGGTGCTGTCCAAGTGGTTCAGCGGTGCGGTCACAGCGCCGATGCTGGCCTGGGTCGGGATCGTCGTGACTCAGCTCGGGTTGCTCGTCATCATGACGGTTATCGCCTGGACCAGCGGCGCCAGTGCCTCCAACCTGATCTGGGGTCCTGCCGAGCCGCTGCAAATTGCCTGGACCATGCTCGTGGCGTACATCGTCCAGTCCCTGTGGTGGGCGCCGTTTCATGCCTGGTTGCTGCTGGCGTCTGCCTTCGCACGCCGCGCGGCTTTTCTGTGGGCAACTGTGCCGCTGGTGCTGGTGGGATTCGCGGAAGCCTATCTCAACTACAGCTGGAATTTTTTCCGCCTGCTCGCCGAGCGGATCGGCGGCGGTGTGATTCCGCTGCAGCTGGACCTGGATGAGGACGTCCACATTGGGATCATGAACCTGGACCCCGAACGCGCCACGTTGAGTGTTGATATGGGCGCAGTCACGGACCTGCTTACCAGCGTTGAGATGCTGTGGGGCTGGGTGGTTGCCGCGGTGTTCATTTCCGCCGCGATCTGGTTGCGGCGTTACCGGGATGAGACCTGAAAACGTGTGGGACCGGCATCTTGTGAAAAAATGGGGACAGTTACCTCATTTCCAACGGTGTCGGATCTATTCGAACGAGTGTTCAGCGGAAATGAGGTAACTGTCCCATTTTTTCTGTTCCCTTATCTCCTTTGTTTTCTGGGGAAGCGCCAAAAGGGGAACACACAATGATGGGGTGAGACCCCATTGCGCCAGGGAAGGCGAACGAAGGGCGGCAGGAGGCCGCCCTTCGTTTTCCCGGTGTTTGGTGTTTTCAAGGTGTCTGACACCTTGAAAGTTAGATCAGCGGCGCCCCGAAAAAGGTGCCGTGAAACCGGAACAGGATTGCGTAGATGATTAGTGCCAGAACCACGATCGTGATGTCTTTGGCGAACGGGTATTTTTCCTTCGAGGGGCGCTGACCGCGCCGGTTCGCTGACCACATGTCATACAAGGCATAGATCGCGAAACTCCCGAACAGAAGCAGCGAGGCCTTGTCTCCGTTGGCCAGCAAATGCCCGGCCGCCCAGAGAAAAGTTCCCCACAGCATCGGGTGCGCAGTCAGGCGTTTAATGTTGCTGGGCGCGTAGGCGGCAACGAGCAGGATCACTGCCACGAGCATCAACAGCGTGTTGCCGGACCGGCCCCAGGTCGGCGGTTCATACACCACCTCCAGCGGCGCACGGGCGTAACCCATGACGATCATCACCAGACCCGCCAGTGAGACCGCTGAATACAGACCCATGTAGGGGTTCTCGCCCAGGCGATCGACCAGGGCCGCCCTGAGGGGGACAAAGGTCGATATCAGGTGCGGGCCGAAGAAAACCGCGAGTCCTGCGATGAGCAAGGTCACAACGGTGCCGTGAAAATCAGGTCCGGCGTGAGACCCAGACTCCCAGCCCGGCCATCAGGGCGATCAACAACCACACCCCCGGAATTGACAGGGTGGGGGCCTGGGCAGGGACCCGTTCGCCGTCGAACTCGCCCCTGAAGACCTGACTTACCTGACCTTTTGCAGTCCTGAACAAAAAACAAGGCAGCGGCGGCGGCGATTGCCATTCGCCGCTCATGCTTTCCCCGGATACCTCACCGCAGAACTCCACGCCCACGCCCTTGACCTCTCCGCCGATGAGGAAGTCTGCTGTGGTGCCCGAGACCGTCCCGCTGACGGGCCCATTCATGTTGGGACAGGAAGCATCGCCGGAGATCAGTGGTATGACCGCATTGCCGGTGATCCGCGCGCCGTTTTGCTGGAACTCAATCTTGCCGTCGTAATTGCAACTCTCACCCTTGCCCGGGAGAAAGCCTCCAGTACCGGCGATGGACCATACGCCTTCGATGTTTACTTCCGGTGGTGGCGGGACCGGTATGGCCCCGACTTGAACGGAAAAAAACCCCAATAACAAGCAAACGCCAAGTCGAACAACTGCATGAAAAGACATGACACATCCCCTGAGCCAGAAAAACGCGTTGGCTGATCTTACCGCAACCGGTATGAATATGGGCGGGCCGTCCCAACTGCGGGCCACATCCAGTCCGTCTGGATTCAGGGGGTGATGGCCATCAGTTCCCAGCTCGAGGCTCCGCGAAATCGGCATTCGCCGGGCAGTAATGGGATACGTCGCCGCCGGTGCCCTGGTCTGCGAGCGTGGCCGCGAGCCCCAGGTTCTGTGCCTGGGCGGCGTCAATTCCGAGAAAGTCGAAAGGGATGGATCTCTCAATGACGCCAGAACCGGTGACCGGGAAGTTCGCGGCTGACCAGCCGGGGAGATCCTGACCGCAGCCGAAAAAGAGTCCCCAAAACCCCTCAACGTTGTAGTCAGGGGATGATCAGATTGCGGGTGATCCAGCCTGCCATGTGCGGGGGCGCGGGGATGACCCGTTCACCATTCACATAACAGCGGTCCATTCGTCCCGCATAGAAGGCTACACAGTCACGCAATGCGATATAACTGTGATCCGGCTCCGGATACATCAATGCGGCGTGCTCGCTGAAACGGCTGCCGACGCGCACTGACAAACGCAGGGCGTCGCCCAGCCATTCACAGTGAACCTCGCCGGTGCCGACGACGACGTATTCACGCCGGACGTCATCTGGCGGGAAAAAATAAACCGGGGGATGATTGGTTTGAAGCACGCGGAAACTGTTGCGGGTTTCGGCCACGATTTCACCCGCGAACTCCACCTTCAGGTGTCTGCTCGTTCTTTCCAGCTTTGGCGGAGTCGGATAATTCAGCACCGACTCCAGCGCCCCATTTGTGCTCGTATTCGCCACGTCCCCCTGGCCTCTCCGTTGCATTTCGCGCGCGCAAGTAACCACCTGCGTCGACACACAGGCGTCACGCCCTCTCAAACGCGTGGAGTGGACGGGTGGCCCGTCCGCGCTTCGGCGGCCCGGCGGTCCGGATTCCGACGTATGAACGCCCTGGGAAGAACCCGTGGACCCGTAGCTTTGCGTCCCCGCCTCACGACGGGTTTGCCTTTCGAAGCCCCGACATTATAGACCAGCCGAAAACCCGGCGTCCGGGGGCAGCTATCGATGGATGACCGCTTCAACGGGCAGCTATGCTCAGTGTCTTCGTGGTTTGTGCAGGAAAATCGAAAGGTTGATCGTGTCCGGCGTCGAGTTCTGGCAGTTTCTGGCGGGTTTGGGCCTGTTTCTTCTGGGCATGGCCCAGTTGGAGCAGGGTTTGGCGGCGCTGGCCGGGCGCTGGAATCGACCCAGGCGCAGGACTTTGCGAACCTTCCTGGCATTTCCTGACACGTTCAAAAAAATGACCCCCTCTCCTGGAGGCGGTTCTCAAGGTACCCCAATCGGTCGTCGCCGTTCAGAGGAAATCGGGGAGGTGATCGCGTATCTGTTTCGGACCCATGTGAAACAGATTCTGCGCGATCTCGTGCTTGATCATCGGTACCGTGGTCTCGGAGATTTCTTTGCGCAAGCGACCGAGCATCTTGGGTGCAGCGACCAGCACCAGCGCGTCGTACTCGCCACCCATGCGCCCCGCCTCGATACGGGCCGCGAGGCGCTTGGCGAAAACGACCGCCGCGTGTTCCTTGGGATCGGTCGGCGGGCTCATGGCATGGCGGCCGGCGCCGACAATGTCGAAACTGCGACCGGGGCGATCGCTGCTCATGTCCTGTTTCTTGAGCTGGTACTCGGAATTGTCCAGCGACTCGAACTCTTCCAGAGGATCCGCCCGGTTTTCGGCCTGGTAAATAGTTGCACCAGCGTTGCTGGCGACGACGACCCAGAACATGTCAGTTTATTTCCTTATGGGTTGGGAAAATTTTGAAAGCGATCTTCCGCCGAATCATTCGCCAAAAGCGCGATAGCGGCAATGACTCCGATCACCACAAGGATGATTGTCAGGGTATTGGTCCCGCCGCCACTGCTGTCATCCCGGTAGACACTGATGCTGTAGATGTTTGCGATGGCCACGTCGACGGAACGGCCCTGGTTATTGGGCCCTGCGGTACCTTGCAAATGCGTGTCGTTCACCGCGGTGACCCAGAACTCAAGCGCTTCATTCGGCGTCTGCACCTTCACGTGATCTCCCGCCACCACGTTTTTCGTGATCGCTGCAGCCGTTGGCTCGATAGAGAGCGGCGCGGTCGCGCATCCGATCAGCACCATGCTGAGCGACAGCAGCGCAGCGATGGTCCGAAACCAGGTCGTTTGGGTGTTCATCTGATTCACCGGGTGATCGAGGGGGTCATTGTAGGGACTTGAGAGGGCGGGCGGCAACAATGTTGCGGTGCTAAAGTAGCCTGCGGAGCGCGAAATGGCCCCGCCGCAGGAGCGGCATCTTGTTTGGGAGCGGCTTTGTAGGAGCGGCTTTGTAGGAGCGGCTTTCCAGCCGCGACTCCTTGGTGGGCGCGCCATCTTGGCGCGATTCCTTTGTTTTCGGTGAGACATAAATGGGGCTGATCGCAGAATTAAAACGAAGGAACGTCTTCCGGGTCGCCGCCACCTATGCTGTGGTGGGCTGGATCCTCGTGGAGGTCTCCTCCGTCGTTATGCCCACCTTCGACGCGCCCGAGTGGGTCATGAAGGTGTTTACCTTCCTGGTGCTTCTGGGCTTCCCGCTCGCCGTCATCTTTGCCTGGGCTTTCGAAATGACGCCGGAAGGCATCGTGTTGGACAAGAAAGCGAAGAAGAAGAAGAAAACCGCCGGGAGTCACCGTATCCGGCCCCTGGACTATGTATTGATCGCCGGCGTGGTCATCGTCGGGGGTTATGTGTTGTACAAAAACTTCATGCCCGGGGATGGGGGCGGTCCGGCGCCAGCCGAGGCTTCGGTGGCGGTGTTGCCCTTCGAAAACCTGAGCGCGAACCCCGACGACGAGTTTTTCAGCGACGGCATCACCGAAGACATCATCACCCATTTGTCCAAGATCCCGGGCCTGGCGGTGATCTCCCGCACCACCATGATGCGCTACAAGGAATCGGAGAAATCCATCAAGGAAATCGGGCAGGAGCTGAATGTCGCGAGCATACTGGAAGGCAGCGTCCGGCGCGCCGGTGACCGTGTGCGTATCACCGGCCAGTTGATCGATGTGAACACCGACCAGCACCTGTGGGCGGAAAAATACGATCGGGACCTGTCGGATATTTTTGCGCTGCAGGACGAAGTGGCCATGGCCATTGCGGGGGCTCTGCGCGTGCAACTCACCGATGAAGTGGGCGAGCGCTTGCAGGAGGTGCCCACGGAGAACCTTGCGGCTTACGAGCTGTACCTGAAAGGTCGTGAGCTGTCGTATCGATATGAAGCGGAGCCGACGCGGCAGGCCATCGTGCTGTTTAAAAAGGCGATCGAACTGGATCCGGAATATGCGCTGGCCTGGGCGGGTTTGTCCATGGCACAAGTCCGTTTAAGAAGTTCCGAGAGTGATCGTGAGCTGCGACAAGATTCCTGGAGTGCCGCGCGCCGGGCCCTCGAGCTTGATCCGGATCTGCCCGAATCCCACTTCGCCATGGGCTTCTGGTACGAGCGTGACAACAACTTCCGGCTCATGGAAAGGCACATGCTCAAAACTCTGGAGGGCAATTCCAACCACGCCCATGCCCATGACAGTCTGGCCGACATCTATATGACTCAGGGGCGCATCGAAGACGCGTTGGAAGAATTCGACCTGGCCCTGGCCGCGAATCCTTACCTGATCCCGGCATTGGGCAACTCCGTCGTCGCGCTATTGAAGCTGGGCCGTTACCGTGACGCCCGGGACGCTCTGGCGATCGCACTCGAGCGCTATCCCGATCAGTACGGGTTCATAGAGGCGTTGCTCGCCGAGTGGGTGGGTGACTTTGAGGCCGAGCGAGAGGCGCTCCTGGCGATTGACGATGGTGAGCCGAACCCTGGATATCTGACTGGGGTTGGCGCGTCATTCGCGCGCGAGGGCAAAACTGAAGAAGCACGCGAGAGCCTCAAACAACTCGATGGTTTGCTGAATACGGATGACGAAGGCCAGCGTGCCGGTGCCCGGCAGGGGGCCAGCTACCTCAGGTCGCGCCTGGCAGCCGCTGACGGCGACATGGAAAAGGCCGTCGAACATCTCAATGACTGTCGGGACCTTGGTTACGACTTCGGCTGGGGTCTCGCCGCTCCGCGCTGCGTGTTTCTTTATGAAATAACCCTGGGGCTCATGTACCTGGGCCTCGGCGATTACGCCAACGCGGTGCATTGGCTGGAGCAGGACAACAGCCTCTCCGCCAGGGATTTCGATTTCGGATGGTGGGCGCTGAAGCACTATTGGTTGGCACGGGCCTGGGAAGGTCTGGGCGAGACCGGCAAGGCCCACCGGTCTTATGCCACCTTTCTTGAGATGTGGGATACGGCGGACGACGATCTGTCCCAGATCGTCGATGCGCGGGAACGGCTGGTCGCACTGACCGCGCCATAATCGCAGCATGCCGCGCCGGCTGCGCCATACCGACTACCTCATGCTCGCGGCGGTTCTGGTCGCTGGCGCCGCGGTGGTCTATGGCACCACTGATCTGCTCATGATGACGGTGGAACCTTCCTTTGACTGCAACCTCGCCCACAGTCGCGTCGAGAAATCCATCTGCTCGAGTAAAGTCCTGCGCCGGATGGACCGGCAAATGCTGGACGATTACCGGCGGTTGCGATCCACGTTGTCCGGTCCCGAGCGTTTTCAGGCCCGTGCTCGCCAACTGCGCTGGTTGCAATCCCGGGACGCCGGTTGCTTCACCGGGGATGAAACCTGCCTCGAGCGCGCCTACCGGTCGCGGCTGGACGCCCTGGAGCGCGAGTGGGTCGCCGCCGCCCGCGAAAACGGCCCGCCGGTTAAAGATTAGCCCCCCGGTGCGGTAGACTGGCTTCCCTTTTGAGCAGGAAAGCGTGGCCTGGAAATCGGGCGATTGGAAGATTGCGATACTTTTGCGGCAAGGAAACGGTGAAATGAGAACGCGGATACTGATTGCATTGCTCGGGTTGGTGTTGAACGCAACGGTGCTGGCCGAAATGCCGGAGTACATCCCTGAGTGCGCGGCACTGGATAGTCGAGCGCGCGATATCGAGTCGCGCATCATGGATTATGAGGTGGTTGAAGGCCAGTTCGGGATGACCGATGTCAATGCCGTGTGGCGGGCGTATTACGATGGCGATGATCTGGTTTATCTCATCGAGCGCCAGGACGTGGGCGAGAGTGGCAACGCTGACGTTTGGTATTGGTTCGACAAGCGGGAGTTAATGCGGTACCAGGAGCGCTCGCACCGGCGCATTGTCCCTGCTGACGCTCCGATCGAATACCAGGACATCGAACGTACGTTCTGGTTCAAACCGGGTGGCATGCTGATCGAAGCGGAGCAATCCTGCGACGGGGCAGGCGTTGTTCCCATCGAGGAAGAAACCCACGCGGCTTACGGCCGCGCGGGAGGACTACACACGCAAGCGAACGTCGCCCTGCAGGGGCAACGCGCCGGCGAACGGTTTTTTTGTGCCGGGCAGGACCCGGACTGGCACGGCACCTTGCTGGGCAAACGTGTCCACTATCAGCCTGCGGAACGGGACGTGGAAATTTTCGTCGGCACCGGTGAATACAAAGATGAAAAGAAGTCGTTGTTTGAGTGGCACGGCAAAGCCCCCGGCTATGGCGCCGCCGCAACCGTATGGGTCCGCGAGGGCAAGTGCAAGTTGGGGAAGAAACG
>SMVA01426380.1_pt1 | contig 21528 bp, 19 predicted proteins | sample 2456451 | NCBI WGS metagenome assembly SMVA01 (sample SAMN11095933, study PRJNA526329) | marine sediment metagenome | biome: Marine sediment; feature: Surficial sediment; material: Deep marine sediment; isolation source: Hadal surficial sediment | place: Pacific Ocean | collected 2014-05 | depth... | reverse complement strand
AAGCGGCTGAACACCCGGTCTCCAGTGATGCTGACGACCAGCTCCTTGAAGCCACCGCCGTCGGTCTCCGACATGGAAAGCTCTTCTATCTTCCAGCCTTGCTTTTCCGCATAACGCGAATACATCCGAAACAGATCAGCCGCGAATAGCGCTGCCTCGTCGCCGCCCGTACCCGCCCGGATTTCCACGATCACGTTCTTGTCGTCGTTCGGATCGCGCGGCACCAGCAAGACTCGAAACTCCTGCTCGAGCGTCGCCCGGCGCGCGGTCAGCTCGTCGAGTTCGCTCCGTGCCAACTGCGACAATTCCGGATCCGGATCGTCGAGCATCGCCTCGGCATCCGCGATCTCCTCGACCACCTTCCGATAGGAGGCTCCGGTCTCGACCACCGGCCGGATCACCGCCAGTTCCCTGCCGACCTCGGCGAAGGCCTTGCGATCCTTGGCCAGGCCCGGCTGGGACAGCTGCTGCTCCAGCTGTGAAGCCCGCTCCTCGAACACGCCAATTTTTTCGAGTAGATCCGACATCAGCAGACCCAGCGGAGGCGAAAGGGACGGCGCTGCCATCCCGCCCATCCCGACGAAAGAAGATCATGAAGGGGGTTCGAGACAGGTTAGCGAACACCTCCCCCGTGGGCCGGATGACCTCCGAGGTACGGGGCCGGCCGGATCGGGTGGGGCCGCCGCCATGCGGGTGCGGAACTCCAGCGCGGCAGGAAACGCAGCAAACAACCCCCGCGGAACTCCGAAGACAACCCCCCCGAGCGCCCCAAGCGAGCCATTCCGAGCCCGCATGGCGGCGGCCCCACCCGGCCCGGCCCCAGCAACGCGCAGCGAATCTCGAGCCTAGGAGTTCATCGACTCCAAGAAGTCTTCGTTGCTATCCGTGGCCTTGATCTTCTCGAGGAGGAACTCCATCGACTCGACGGGCGAGAGCGGCTGCAAGACCTTCCGCAGGATGTACATCCGGTTGAGCGTCGACTCGGACAGCAGCAGCTCCTCGCGGCGGGTTGCCGAGCGAGTGATGTCGATCGCCGGATAGGTGCGCCGGTCGGCAAGCTTGCGGTCGAGCACCAGCTCGCTGTTGCCGGTGCCCTTGAACTCCTCGAAGATCACCTCGTCCATGCGCGAGCCCGTGTCGATGAGGGCCGTTCCCACGATCGTGAGGCTGCCGCCCTCCTCGATGTTGCGCGCTGCGCCGAAGAAGCGCTTCGGCTTCTGGAGTGCGTTCGAGTCGACTCCGCCCGACAGGATCTTGCCCGAATGCGGCACGACGGTATTGTGGGCCCGGGCCAGACGCGTGATCGAGTCGAGCAGAATCACCACGTCGCGCTTGTGCTCCACCAGCCGGCGCGCCTTCTCGATTACCATGTCGGCGACCTGGACGTGACGCGTGGCGGGCTCGTCGAAGGTGGACGAAATCACCTCGGCCTTCACATTGCGCCGCATGTCGGTCACTTCTTCGGGCCGTTCGTCGATCAGCAGCACGATCAGCACCACATCGGGGTGATTCTCGGCGATGGCATTGGCGATGTCCTTCAGGATCATCGTCTTGCCCGCCTTCGGCGGCGACGTGATCAGCGCACGTTGACCCTGTCCGATGGGCGCGATCAGATCGATGATGCGCCCGGTGACATCGCTCTTCTTGGTCTCGAGAGTGAACCGCTTCTCGGGATAGAGGGGGGTCAGATTGTCGAACAAGATCTTGTGGCGTGCGGCCTCGGGCGCTTCGAAATTGATCGAGCCCACCTTGAGCAGGGCGAAATAGCGCTCGCCTTCCTTGGGCGGCCGGATCTGGCCCTTGACCGTGTCGCCGGTGCGAAGGCCGAAGCGCCGGATCTGCGACGGTGAGACGTACACGTCATCGGGACCGGCCAGGTAGTTCTGGTCCGGCGCCCGCAGGAACCCAAAGCCGTCCGGCAAGGTCTCGAGCACCCCCTCGGCGTAGATCTTGCCGTCGTTGGCCGTCTGAGCCTTGAGAATCTTGAAGATCAGGTCCTGCTTCCGGAGTCCGCTCGCGTTCTCGACGTTCAGGGTCTCAGCCAGATGCGCCAGATCCTGCATGGACTTGACCTTGATCTCCTGGACGTACATCCGATCGCCGGTGTCTTCCTCGTTGTCGATCATCTCCGATTCGATCAGGTCATCGTCCGGATACTCCGACGAACGCGAATTGCGCGGGTCACGCGCCCCGTTTCCACCCCGAGGGCGGCGCCCCCGGCCGCGCCCGCGGCGACCTCCCTGATTGGAGCTCAGATCACTCGGACGTTGATCGGTCACGGATGGTTCTCTCTTGTTCAGATGGGTTGGGTTGTCGAGAAGAGCGGAGATTCGACTCGTCGGTGGGAAGCTGTCTCCGCCGGGGGTGGCGGAGTAGTCGGGTGCCGGGCTGAGGTCGCGCAGCTCCTAGAGGAGTCCGAGGGATGTGACGCTAGCCTCTCGTTCGGATGTCCGGCTCTGGAAATTGACCAAAAGCTGGAATTTGACCGAAAACGCTCGGACCGCCTGCTCTAGGAGATCCGTTTCATCCTATTTGGGAAGCCGGCCGGTGGGAGGCCCCTGAAGCAGCGAGGAGTTCAACCGGTAGACGGCCTAGAAAGAATTCAAGGCGAGGCTAAAGCCAGGGCTCAGTGGTGTCAAGCCTGTATGTCCGGCCGCCGCTACCTCCTCAGCAGTGGGTTTCGAGCCGCGATGAAATGCACCAGCCGTCCGGCGCGTTCGCCATCGCGACGGTGGGAATGAAACCGCTGGGAATCACAGCGCGTACACGCCACCGCCGCTTGCCCCACCGCGTCCTCTGGAACGCCCAGACCGAGCAGTGCCTCGCGTACCAGTCCTCCCAGATCGATGTGGGCGTGACCCGGGTGAGCGGGCGCTGCCCGGCGGAACCGGCCGAAGCGTTCGCCAAATCGCCGTTGGAGCGGTTCGAGTACAGGCGCGTCGACCTCATAGCAACAGGGACCGATGTGGGGCCCGATCGCGGCCCGGATGGACCCGGATGAGCAGTCCGCAAGCCGCAGCAGCGCCTCCACCCCGGCCTGGACGACGCCTGCGGCCAAGCCGCGCCAGCCGGCGTGGATGGCGGCGACGGCTGCGCCGTCCCGGGTGGTCACCAGGATCGGAACACAGTCGGCCGTGATGACGGCCACCGGCTGTCGAGACTCGGCACAGACGATGGCGTCTGCAGCGGGTCGCTCTCTGCGGCCGCGAAAATCGGCGGCCGAGACCACGACGGTCCCGTGGACCTGGCGTGGCCGAAGAAGTCCGGCCGGGCCCTCGAAGCCTCGAACCCCGAAGCCATGCGCCACGCCGGACAGCACCGGGTCCTCGAGCGGCTTCATGTCCCGGTCTCGCGGCAGCGGAGCTCGTCGAGCAGGCGCTGGAGGTCTTCGGGCAATGGCGCCTCGAAGCGCAGGCTCTCAGCGCTGGCCGGATGCTCGAAACCGAGCACGGACGCGTGGAGGGACGGTCTCTCGAGAGCCGCGTCGGCGGAGCGGCGCCGACCCCGAAGCCCGATCCGGCGTGCGCGCCCGTAAACCGGGTCGCCCACGATGGGCAGCCCAACGGATGCCAGATGGACGCGGATCTGATGGGTTCGCCCCGTCTCCGGAAGCACGGCCAGCCAGCTGCGTTCGCTCTTCGGGAAGCGTTCCAGCACTCGCCAGGCCGTGTGGGCCTCGCGGCCGTTGCTCACCTTCGTGCTCATGCGCTTCCGGTCGCGCGGGTGCCGTCCGATGGCGCGATCCACCCGCCCCTCGTCCGCACCGGGCAGCCCACGCACCAGGGCCCGATACTGGCGCTCAATCGTGTGATCGTGGAACTGGGCCGCCAGCGACTGATGGGCCGCATCGTTCTTCGCCGCCACCATCACGCCCGACGTGCCGCGGTCGAGGCGATGGACGATGCCAGGACGCAACACGCCGCCGACACCGGCGAGATCGCCGCAATGGTGGAGCAGAGCATTCACCAGCGTCCCGCCCGGGTGACCCGGCGCCGGATGGACCACCAGGCCGGCCGGCTTGTCGATCACGATCAGGTGCTCGTCCTCGTACAGCACGACCAACGGGATGTCTTCGGGCTCGAGCGGAGACGGCACTACCTCGGGTGGATCGGCCTCGATCCGGTCTCCCTCTGCCACCTTCTGGCTCGCGCGACACGAGGCCCCGGCCAGACGGACCCGGCCCTGGTCGATCCAACGACGCGCCTGGGAACGCGAGATCCCGGCCAGGGCGGCCAGCGTCGTGTCGAGCCGCTCGCCGGCATCGTCCTCAGCGGCCATCCAATGCCGGCTGGTGGACGCCGCCACCCGTTGTCAGCCGCCCGTCGAGAAGCGACGCTGCGGTGCGGGCCCGCTCGCGTCGAAGCGACGCATATAGCTCTCGACCGCCCTGCGGGAGTCGATGCCCACGCACGACGCATAGGCCGTCACGAAGCCGCGGACGTAGACGCGTGCCGGCAGCTCCTCGAAGCGCTCCTCCTCGATGAAGCGCAGGTAGACGGGGTTGACCTTGGTGACGCGACCGACATCGTCGATCTCGATTCCCAGTCGCACCCGGGTACGGCGCAAGCGCGCGCCGTCGAACTCGCCCTCCTCCTCGTCGACGTCACCGAGATCCTCGAGAGTCTCGACGGGCTGCTGCAGCGGGCGCTTCTCCGGCACCTCGCCCCCGCCAGCCGAAGCCGCGAAGCTGGGCGTAGGGTCGGACTCGTCCGACCACCACGCCTGCAGCGACTCGTCATAGACACGACGCGTGTCGTGGTCCGAGAGCACCCGGTACGCGGTCTCGACGCGCTCCCGAATCATCTCGGCATCGCCGTCTTCGAAGATGGAGTAGCCCGCCAGCGCATCGTCGGCGTAGGTCGCGATCGATAGCCGATAGGCCCGCTCGATCTCGGCGGTGTCGCACCCCCGCGGCACCTCCAGGATCTCGTAGTGATTCTGCTCGGAGAGAGACTTCATCGCGTAGCACCTCCACGGTCGGTTCGCGGTGCCTGGGTACTGGCGGCCAGCTTGCGCGCCATGCGACCGATGTATACCGCCGCGTCACAGCGCGGATCGACGTCCACCAGCGGCCGGCGGTCGCGCACGGAGCGACGGGCGCGGTCGTCGTGGTTTACGTAGCCGAGATACTCGGCCTCGATGCCGAAGTAGCGCCGGCACACGCTCCGGATCGAAAATCCGAGCTTCACATCTTCGGCGGTACGCACCTCGTTGATCAACAGCCGCGGCCGGAAGGCGCGCATGGTGTCGACGAAGCGGTGGCCCTCGGCCGTGTCGAGGGCCTGGACCTCCTTCAACAGGTCGTGCGGCGTGCGGATGCCGCGCTCGTTGCGTTCGTCCATGGCCATGGTGATGACACGTCGAACATCGTGGGACCCCATCGCCAGCCGCAGGCGCCGATAGAAGGCGGCACGGATGAACGAGTAGGCATTCTCGACCGACGTCGGCTCGGGCGCAATCACCACGATACCTTCCTCGCCGACCATGAAATAGTCCATCACCGCCGGATGCGTGCCGGCGCCCAGGTCCAGCAGCACGATGTCGGCATCCAGCCGCCGTAGGTCGCGCATCAGCTGTACGCGGCGGCCGTGGCCGGGCTGAGGCGTTGCGAGATTCCCACGGGTTGCCGCAATGATCCGTAGGTTCCGGATCGGTGTATCGAGCAACAGCTTGGCGATGTCCTCTTCCCGGTGGGCGACGTAGTCGGCCAGGCTGACGCGCGGCTGCTGGATCCCCACGCAGGTATGGAGGTTTGCGCCTTCGAGGTCGCCGTCGACAGCGACCACGCGGTAGCCCATCCGAGCCAGGGAGGCGGCGAGGTTGGTCACGAGGAAGGTCTTGCCAACCCCACCCTTGCCCCCTCCTACGGGAATCAAGCGCGGGCCGCCGCGAACTGCACCCGCGCGCGGCTGCCCCGCCCCGGGAAGGCTCGTGGTTTCCCCGAGGTTCGCGCTCATGATCCCCCCGTCTGTTGACCGGACGCTCGGCCTTCCGGGCCGAACCAGCCCCTATCCAGCTGCCGCCATTCGTTGACTCGAGTCGACGAGCCCCAGGAAGGGCCGCCACTCTTCGTAGCGCTCGTGCTGCGGCGCCGCGAGGTTCACGAGAGGGGTCCAACGCGGGCGAACCGGCTTCCGATTCAACCGAAGCCTGGCCTGCTTCGGTGTGCGCCCTCCCTTGCGCCGATTGCAATCCACACAGCTACATACCACGTTCTCCCACGACGTCTTGCCACCGAGTGCTCGAGGAACCACGTGATCTAGATTCAGTTGGGATCGCGGCGGCTGCGAACCGCAATACTGACACGTGAACCTGTCTCGCGCGAAGATGTTGACGCGACTGAAGCGCACGTGTCGCTTTGGAATCTTATCGTAGGCGAGCAGGACGATGACACGCGGGATCCGTATCGGACCGCTGCTCGTGCCGAGCCATGGCCCGAGTCCGTCGGCGGAAAATCTGCGCCATTGGTGGAAGTCGAATGACTGGTAGTCCGTGTGAACGGCACGGGCGACTTCCTGGTAGAGCATCGAGAACGCCCGGCGTACCGACGTGATTTGGATCGGTAGATAGGAACGATTCAGGACCAGGACGTTCGAGTCGAGCATGCGTCGGTGGAATAGCGTAACCCAGCGGGCCTTCGGTTCAATCAAACGACGGTTCAGACGACGCCCGACTCATTCGGAACCGACAGAGAGCGCGTGTTTGATCGCAGCCTCGAGCTCGATCTCATCCTCGTCGAGAAGCGTGCGCACGTCGAGCAGGAGCTCGTCGTTGCGGACGCGTGCGAGAACGGGTACCGGAGCTTCGCGCAGACGCTCGGCCAGCCGCTGGGCGCCGCCTTCGGCGCGCACCACCACGACGACACTCGGCAGCTCGAAGCCGGGTAGCGATCCCCCACCGACCAGACCGCTCTCGGCCAGGCAGCGGAACGACGCCCTCGCGCCCACCCCCTTCTCCAGACGCTCGGCCAGCCGCTGGGCGCGTTGTTCGAGAAGCTCCAGCGGTGCGGTCAGCAGAGCGAGAACAGGAATGTCCCGCTCGGCCCGGCCGTCCAGGTAGGCGTTCAGCGTCCAATCGAGGGCGGCCAGACCGAGCTTGTCCAGGCGAAGTGCGCGAGCCAACGGATTGCGCCGCAGCGCGTCCACAAGATCGGCGCGCCCGAGCAGGATCCCCGCCTGCGGTCCTCCCAGCAGTTTGTCGCCGGAGAAACAGACCAGATCGGCACCCTGACGCAATCGGCCTGGGGCCCAGGCTTCAGCCGGAAGCCCTGGAATCTGAACCAGCGTTCCACTCCCGAGATCCTCGACCACGGGCAGTCCCCGGCGCCGCCCGAGCTCGGACAGCTCGCGCAGGCCGACTTCGGACACGAAGCCACGCTGCTCGAAGTTGCTGCGGTGCACCTTCAGCAGCAGGGCGGTCTCGTCACCGATCGCCCGCTCGTAATCGGCGAGATGGGTGCGATTGGTCGTCCCGACCTCGGCCAGGATCACTCCCGAGCGCTCCATGATCTCAGGCACCCGAAAGGAACCGCCGATCTCCACCAGTTCGCCTCGGGAGACCACCACCTGACGCCCCAAAGCCAGCGTGTTGAGCGCCAGCACCACGGCCGCGGCGTTGTTGTTCACCGCGAAGGCGGCCTCGGCCCCAGAGAGCCTCGCGAGCTTTACGGAGACTGCTGCCAGCCGATCCCCCCGACGCCCCGACCCCAGCTCGAGCTCCAAGTCCACATAGCTGGCAGCCGCGGCTGCAACCGCCTCAGCAGCGCCGTGCGCCAGCGGCGCCCGGCCCAGGTTCGTGTGGAGCACGATGCCGGTGGCGTTGATGACCCGCTGGGGATGGGGTGCCGCCAATCGACAAGCCCGCCCCCGGGCCCGTTCCAGCAGCTGGGCCTCGGTTACCGCGGGTCGAGATAAATTGAGAACATGTTCGCGTTCTTGATTGATCTCGATACGGGCCGCTTCCACCGCTGCCCATTCCGGCAGCGTGGGCTCGCGCTGGCGCAGTCTTCGCTGAAGCTGCTCGACAGACGGAAGCTCCCTACGGGGATCCGGCTTGACCTCGGACTGGGGTTTCATATTCTGTCCCTCAAGTTTATTGGGAATGGTCCCGAGGGGCCCGTCTCACGCGATTTGCAGGGAATGGAAGGAGAGACACCTGTCTGCGATCGCGATTTCCCGCGACGGGCTCCCAGCCAATCCCACACGGATCGAACCGAAACGAACAAGAGCTGGGATTCGATCGAACTGGACGGGCGGTGGGGTGCTCGGAGTTCGAAGCGGATGCCCGGTTTCGCAGAACAGCACCGTAGAAGAAAAATCCTGTGCGAGTCAACAAATTGAACAGCTATTTCGGGGAAGTACAGAGGCTCCCCGTCCGTCCGGAACGCGCGCAGCGCCTTCCGGACCCGAGATAACCCCGCCACACGCAGGCCCCCGGGGCCGGCGCGCAACTCGAAGCCTTCCCGAAACGGCTCGTCAACGCCGGAGGCGAGACACGTGGAGGACTCCCGATCAGGGAAGTCGTCCCGATCCAGTGAGATCCTGATCAACGCGGCCGCGGGGGAAACCCGCGTCGCAATCCTGGAACAGGGCAACTTCACCGAACTCTACATCGAACGCGAGAGCGACCGCAGTGTGGCCGGAATGGTCGCACTGGGCCGGGTCACCCGGGTGCTTCCCGGCATGCAGGCGGCCTTCGTCGACATCGGCCTGGAGAAGGCGGCATTCCTCTATGTCGGCGACTACCGGGACGAGGACGGCGAGGACGACTACGGCGAGGACGACCAGGCCAAGGGTCGTCGCGGGGGCCGAGGACGCGGCCACAATGGTCGAGGGGGTCGCAACGGCCGCAACAGCGGCGCCGTGCCGCCCAAGATCGACACCCTCCTGAAGGAGGGCCAGGAGATCGTGGTCCAGGTCGCCAAGGATCCAATCGGCAGCAAGGGTGCCCGCATCACGTCCCACGTCTCGATTGCCGGCCGACATCTGGTCCTCACGCCCTGGGCGCCCCGGGTCGGCGTTTCGCGCCGGATCAGCTCGGAACGCGAGCGGCGTCGGCTGCGCGACAGCGTCAATCGGATCCGCCCGAAGGACCTGGGCTTCATCATCCGGACAGCGGGCGAGGGAACGCGCGACGAGGACCTCGAAGCCGACATCCGCTACCTGACGGCCGTCTGGGACGACATCCAGATCCGCAAGGAACAGGTGAAGGCTCCTGCGACGCTCTACACGGAGCTGTCGCTGCCGATCCGCGTGATCCGCGACTTCGCCAATCTGAAGACCAAGCGCATCGTGGTCGACGACGAAGCGACCCACGAGGAAATGAAGAACTTCTGCCTTCGTTTCCTGCCGGATCCCAAGCCGAAGCTCGAGCACTACCGCAATACGCTCCCGATTTTCGACTATTTCAAGGTCGAGGCCCAGATCGATGCCAACCTGGGCAAGAAAGCCTGGCTCAAGTCGGGCGGCTACTTGATCATCGACCAGAGCGAGGCGCTGACGGCCATCGACGTCAATACTGGCCGCTACGTCGGCAAGCAGAATCTCGAGGAGACGGTCCTCAAGACCAATCTCGAGGCCGTCAAGGAGGCGGCGGCCCAGCTCCGCTTCCGGAACATCGGCGGGCTGATCATCATCGACCTGATCGATATGGAGACGGCCGAAAACCGCGAGAAAGTCTACCGGGCGCTGCAAGACGCCCTGCGCTCGGACAAGGCGAAGACCAACATCCTGAAGATCTCCGAGCTGGGACTGGTGGAGATGACCCGCAAGCGCACGCGGGAAAATCTCGTGCAACAGCTCTGCGAGCCCTGCAGCTACTGCGAGGGCCGTGGCTACGTCTTGTCCGCCGAGAGCGTGGCGTACAAGCTGCTGCGCGAGATCCGCAAGGATCTGCCGAGCTTCTGTGGGCGACAGATCGCAGTGTCGGTGAGTGCCCAGGTGGCCGAGGTGCTGTTGGGCCGGGCCCGCAAGGCCGTCGCCAGCCTCGGGAAAGAGCTGGGCCGGGCCATCGAAATCCACACCAAGACGGGCCTGCACCAGGAGCAGTTCGAGGTGACGGCCCTGGACGATGGACCGCCCCTGAAACTGGAGATTTCCTGGCTGGCGGAACGCACAGCCTCGCAGGCCGAGAGGATCGCCGAGACCGAGGCTGAAGCCCCCGATGCGGCAGTTGGGAAGACCGGCGACGAAGAGCCCGCCGTCGGAGACGGGCAGAAGCTTGAGGCCAGCCCGTCGGAGGCGCAAGCCGCCCCGCAGCCGGGGGCCGAAGCCAGCGAGCCCGAGCAGGCGCAAGAGCCGTCAACGCTGTCGGACTTCCCCGGGGGGAGAGAGCCCGAGGCCGGGATCCCCGCTGCGGACGAGAACCCGGACGGGGAAGCCCACAGCCAGCAGCCGATGGCCAACGAGGCGTCCGACGGCCAGCCGGCCCCGCGGGCCAAAGCCGCCGCCGTGCTTGACGTGGGTGAGGAAAATCCGATACTTCCGCGTTCTGAAAAGCCAGAGGAATCGTGATGTACGCCGTGATTCGGACAGGTGGAAAACAGGCCCGTGTGGCCCCCGGTGAGTCGATCCGTGTGGAGAAGCTCGAAGGCTCGGTGGGCGACAACGTGGAACTGGCAGAGGTGCTGCTGATCGGGGGCGAGGGCGAGCCCCGCGTCGGCACGCCGCTACTCGCTGGCGCCAAGGTGGTCGGCACGATTACGGCTCAAGGTCGGCACCCCAAGATCACGATCTTCAAGATGAAGCGGCGCAAGGGCTACCGCCGCAAGAACGGACACCGCCAGGCGTACACTGAAGTACGCGTGGACCGCATCGAGGGCTGAACGATGTCACACAAGAAGGGTCAGGGCAGTTCGCGCAACGGCCGCGACAGCAACGGGCAGCGCCGTGGCGTGAAGATTTTCGGTGGCCAGATCGTTTCGGCCGGCACCATCCTGGTGCGCCAGGTCGGCACCAAGATCCATCCAGGCAAGAACGTCGGACTCGGCAAGGACTTCACGCTCTTCGCCCTGAAGGACGGCACCGTGCACTACGGCAAGACGCGCGGACGCACCCTCGCCCGCGTCGAGATTCCGTCCTAGCCTCAGCGCCGGGGGGCTCGCCGTCGCGGAGGTTGCCGCTCGGGGACGTTGTTTGGGGTTTGGTGTTTCTCCACGCGGAGATGTTGCGCGGTTACCCACAAACCCCAAACAACGCCCCCTCTACGCCTCACTGCGTCCCCACCATGAAACCCAGCCACGCATTATTCATCGATGAGGTGACGATTTCCGCGGCCGCGGGCCGTGGCGGCGACGGCTTTGTTTCGCTGCATCGCGAGAAGTTCGTTCCTCGCGGTGGTCCCGACGGCGGAGACGGTGGCCGCGGTGGCAACGTCATCCTGATCGCAGATCGGAACCTGGCGACGCTGCTCGACCACAGAGTGAAACGCGTCTACCAGGCCGAGCACGGCGTCGCCGGCTCCAGACGGAACATGACGGGCCACGACGGTGCGGATATCGAGATCCGCGTCCCGATCGGGACCGCGATCATCGACCTCGACGGCGATGCAGAACGCCTGCTCGCTGATCTCACCGAGGACGGCGAGCGCATCATCGTGGCACGCGGAGGACGCGGCGGGCGCGGCAATGCCCGGTTCGCGACCTCGACGCGACAGACACCCGAGTTCGCCGAGCCCGGGCGCAACGGCGGGTCGCGAAAGCTCAAGCTGTCGCTGAAGCTGCTTGCCGACGTCGGCCTGGTTGGATTCCCAAACGCGGGGAAATCGACGCTATTGCGCCGAATCTCGGCAGCCAAGCCGCGCGTCGCCGCCTATCCCTTTACGACGTTGATTCCCTCACTGGGCGTGGTCGAGTTCGATGAACGACGTCTGGTGGTGGCCGACATCCCCGGACTCATCGAAGGAGCCAGCGGCGGCGCCGGCCTCGGAGATCGCTTCCTGCGTCACATCGAACGCACCCGGGTGTTGATCCATCTGCTCGACGGCAGCGCGGCGCTCACCGAGGAGCGCGATCTGCTGAAAGGGTACGATACGATCCGTGCCGAGCTGGCCGCATACTCGCCTGCGTTGCTGGAACGACCCGAACTCGTCGCCATCAACAAAGTGGATCTCTTCGCCGACCGGGATCTGATCGAGCCCGTGGTTCAAGCTCTGCGCGACCGGGGGTGCGAGGTCTTCCGGATTTCGGGGGTCACTGGCGAAGGAATCGAGGCCCTGTTGCGCGCGGCCGGGCGCGCACTCGATGCGGCCGATGCCGACAAGACGACGGCGCTGGAGACATCGACATGAGTCCCGAAGAAGCACGCCGCACAGCCGCCAAGGCGCGTCGCATCGTGGTCAAGATCGGAAGCGCCGTACTCACCGACAACGGCAATGTGCGCCCCCGCGTCTTTTCCGACATCGCCCGCCAGGTCTGCGCGTTGCGCAAGGAGGGACGCGAGATCGTCGTGGTTTCTTCGGGCGCGATCGCCGTGGGGAGCGCCGAACTCGGCTGGGATCAACCCGGCCGGTCGATTCCCGAGAAACAGGCCGCCGCCGCCGTTGGCCAGATCAGCCTCGTCGACGCCTATCGCCGGCGCTTCGCAAGATACGACCAGAAGGTGGCCCAGGTGTTGCTGACCCGCGTGGGCCTCGAGGACCGCGAACGCTTCCTCAATGCGCGCCACACACTCCACAAGCTGCTCGAACTCGGAGTCGTTCCGATCGTGAACGAGAACGATACGGTGGCCACTGACGAGATCCGCTTCGGCGACAACGACATCCTCTCGGCCACCGTGGTGAACCTCGTCGCGGCCGATCTGCTGGTGATCCTGACCGATGTGGACGGGCTCTACACCGAACCGCCCCGGCAGGGCGAACCCACGCCCGAGTTGATTGAGTTCGTCGAGAAGATCACGCCCGAGATCGAGCGCGCGGCGCAAGGTTCGAGCAAAGCGTTCGGACGCGGCGGGATGGCCAGCAAGCTCGAAGCGGCCAAGGCGGCTACCCGGGGTGGTGCATTGACCGTGCTCTGCAACGGGCGCAAGCGCGACGCCCTGCTACGGGTCACTCGCGGTGACGCCTTCGGGACCCTCTTCCGGGTGGGCAGCCGCCTGGCGAGCCGCAAGCACTGGCTGGCGTTCACCACCCGCACACGGGGCGAACTCGTGATCGACGACGGCGCGGCGCGGGCGCTGCAAAAGCACGGCAAGAGCCTGCTCGCCGCGGGCATCACCGCCGTACGGGGACGCTTCGCCATCGGCGATCCCGTTTCGTGCGTGGACGGCGGGGGGCAGGAACTGGCCCGTGGTCTCGTGGCCTACGACGCCGCGGAGGTGCGACGCATCGTGGGGATTCCAGCCCGTGAAATCCTCCAAGTGCTAGGATATTCCAACGGCGACGAGGTGATTCACCGCGACGACCTCGTCCTGGTGCAGGAATCCTCCGAATGAGCCTCCAAGAGCAAATTCACGACATTGCCACCCGTGCTCGCACGGCTTCCGATCGCCTCGCCGAGCTCGGAGCGCGCGAGAAAGACGCCTGGCTGCTGTGCTGCGCCCAACGACTCGAAGCCGCGCGCGAAGCCATCTTGCACGAGAACGAGCGCGACCTGGAAGAAGCCCGAGCCAAGGGTGTCGCCGAGCCGCTAGTGAACCGGCTCGCACTGTCCGAGGGCAAGTGGAACGACATGATCGCGGGATTGCGCGACGTGGCGAAGCTGCCCGATCCGGTGGGCGCCATCGAAGACAGCGACTTGCGGCCCAACGGTCTGCGCGTCGGTCGGATGCGGATTCCCCTGGGCGTGATCGGGATGATCTACGAGTCGCGCCCGAATGTGACCGTCGATGCCGCCGCCCTCTGCGTCAAGGCCGGCAACAGTGTGATTCTGCGCGGAGGCTCCGAGGCCATCCACTCGAACCTTGCGCTGGCCAGGGAGCTGCGAGCGGCGGCCGTGGAGACGAGCATCCCGGAAGATGCCATCTCGGTCGTTCCGGTGACGGACCGCGAGGCCATCGGGCACATGCTGAAGGAGTCGAGAAACATCGACCTGATCATTCCCCGAGGCGGTTCGGACCTGATCCGGATGGTGACCGAGAACTCGCAGATTCCCGTCATCGCCCACGACGCCGGCATCTGCCACATCTTCATCGACGCCTCGGCGGACGCCGAAATGGCACGCGGCATCGTGATCGATTCGAAGCTGCGCCAGATGGCGGTCTGCAACGCACTTGAGACCTTACTCGTCCACCGGGACACCGCGCGCACGGTGATGCCCACTGTGCTGAAGGCGCTACACGAAGCAGGCGTCGAGATACGCGGCGACGAGACGGTCTGCCAGATCTTTGGCGACGCCAAACCCGCGACCGACGAGGACTGGGCCGAGGAATACCTGGCCCCCCTGCTGGCGGTGCGCGTGGTCGACGACATGGACGCCGCCATCGCCCACATCCGGCGCTGGGGGTCGAACCACACCGAGGTGATCGTCACCGAGAGTCAGCGCAACGCCCAGGCCTTCCTGCGCCGCGTCAACTCGTCGACGGTGGGCGTGAATTGCTCTACAGCCTTCGCCGACGGCTACCGTCTGGGGCTCGGCGCCGAGATCGGCGTCTCGACGTCCAAGCTCCACGCCTATGGACCGATGGGTCTCAAAGAGCTCACCACCCGCAAGTTCGTGCTCCAGGGCGACGGCCAGCTGCGCGAATGACCGCTCGCGCACAGGCGCCCAAGACCCAGGCTGGAATCGACAGCGCCGAAGTGGGTGCCTCAACAACGGGCGTCTTCGGCGGAACCTTCAACCCCATCCACGTAGGACACCTGCGCTCGGCCGAGGAGGTGATCGAGGCCCTGGGTCTCGAGCGCATGGTCTTCGTTCCCAGCAGCCAGCCGCCCCACAAGACCGATCGTCCCGACGACCGGGTCGCGCCGGCCGAGCTGCGGCTGGCCTGGACACGGGCTGCCATCGCCGGCAACCCGCGCTTCGAGGTCGATGCCCTGGAGATCGAGCGGGGCGGCCCCTCCTACTCCGTTGACACCCTGCGCCAGCTGAGCGCCCAGCTCGCCCCGCAGCGGCCCGTCTTCGTGATCGGTCACGATGCCTTCATCGAGCTGGGCACATGGCGCGATCCCAAGACGATCCTTACTCTCTCGAACCTCGCAGTAACCACCCGGCCCCCGCTGGCCCGCGGCTCACTGCTGGACTGGCTTCCGCAGTGCGCCAAGGACGACGTCGAGGTGGCGCCCGACGGCCTGTCGGCGCACCACCGGAACTCGGAAACATGGATTCGCGTCGTCGAGATTTCGGCCTTGGACGTCTCGGCTTCGGACATTCGGCGACGCATTCGGGCCGGCCGATCGGTGCGCTACCTCCTGCCGGAGACCGTGCACGACGAGGTGCTGGCCAGCGGCATCTACGATGAGTGACATGACTTCCCGGGAAAAGATTCGCATCGCTGCTCAGGCGGCGCTCGCCAAACTCGCCGAGGATCCGGTCATCCTCGACGTGCGGGATGTGGTGTCGTTCGCCGACTACCTGCTGATCGTCACCGGACGATCCAATCGCCAGCTGAAGGCCATCACCGACGGCATCGACGAGGCGGTGACCCTGCGCGGCGAGCGACCGATCGGAACGGAGGGCTACGACGAGGGTCGTTGGATCCTGATAGACCTGAACGACGTGATCGTCCACGTCTTCCAGAAGGAGGTCCGTCAACGATACGATCTCGAGCGGCTGTGGAGTGATGCGGACGCACTGGATCTCGGACTCGACGCGCCTGGAGATCTCGAGGCGATCTCGTGAGCGGCCCGATCCTGCTCGTCATACTCGACGGCTTCGGCATCGGCGATGGTGGCCCGACGGACTCCACCGCAGTCGCCCACACGCCCTTTTTCGATCGCGCTCGACGTGACCATCCCATGGCCCAGCTGGAAACTTCGGGTGAAGCGGTGGGACTGCCGCCGGGCCAGATGGGCAACTCCGAGGTGGGTCACATGACCATGGGTGCGGGCCGTGTCATCGAGCAGGACATTACCCGCATCGGATACGCTCTCGAGAGCGGAGAGCTCGCCACGAACCCCGCCTTTGCGCAGGCCCTGGCAGCCATCGAAAAGAGCGGCGGCATCCTCCACCTGATGGGCCTCGTCTCGGACGGCGGCGTACACAGCCACCTGGCGCAGCTGCTGAAGATCCTCGAGTTCTGCGGCAAGCGGGGCGTGCAGCCAGCCGTGCACGCCTTCCTGGACGGTCGCGATACGCCGCCGGACTCGGGCCTGGGCTACGTCCGCACGCTGCTGTCCGCGCTAAAAGCCGTGGGCGGACACGTCGCCACCGTGATCGGTCGCTATTACGCCATGGACCGGGACACGCGCTGGCAGCGGGTTGCCCGGGCCTACGAGGCCATCGTGGCGCGCACCGGCCAGCAGGCCCCTGACGCCATCAGCGCCGTCGAGCAGGCGTACGCCCGAAGGGAGACCGACGAGTTCGTGGAGCCGACCGTGATCGACGGGGGCGCGCCGCTGCGCGACGGTGATGCCGTAATCTTCTTCAACTTCCGTGCGGACCGCGCCCGGGAGCTCACCAACGCCATCACGAACGTCAAGCCCCAGGCCTTCGAAGGGCAACTCGAGCGCTCGATACGCGTCGAGCCCGCCTGCTTCGTGTGCCTGACCGAGTATGACGCGGACTTCGGGCTGCCCGTCGCCTTCCCAAGCGAGATCCCGAGCAACAGCCTGGGCGAAATCCTCGCGTCTCGCGATCTTTCCCAGCTGCGGATCGCCGAGACCGAGAAGTACGCCCACGTGACTTTCTTCTTCAACGGCGGCCTCGAGACGCCCTTCCCCGGCGAAGATCGCGTGTTGATTCCGTCGCCTCGTGACGTCGCAACCTACGATCACAGACCGGAAATGAGCGCCGCCGCCGTGACCGACACACTGATCGAGCGCATTGCCAAGCGTGACTACGCCTTCATCCTCCTGAATTTCGCCAACCCAGACATGATCGGCCACACGGGGGTGCTCGACGCAGCCGTGAAGGCCGTCGAGACTGTCGACCGGGGACTCGAAAAGATCTGCGAAGCCGTTCTCGATCGCGGCGGCGAAGTGTTGATCACGGCCGATCACGGCAACTGCGAGCTGATGGTCGATCCCGAGACGGGCCAGCCCCACACGGCCCACACCACCAACCCCGTTCCCATCTGGTGGATCACGGCCGATGCTCGTGGACACCGTCTCCGCAATGGTGGATTGCCCGACCTGGCTCCGACCGTGCTCGGGCTGATGGGCATCCCGATCCCCGAAGAGATGACGGGCCGGTCGCTGATCCAGTCAGACGACTGACCCGTTCGATCAACACCGGTCCCGAACGGATTGCGCGTGAAGCAGTGGCTCCTCGAGCTGCGCGAGCTGATCCTGCCGACAGTCTGCGCAGCCTGTGGAACGTCGGTCGAGCCCGCGACGGTCCTGTGTCCGCCTTGCGACGCAACCTTGCCGCGTATCGAGGCTCCCGAACCGGCGCCGCCCGGCCTCGATGCCTGCGTCGCCGCCGCTGAATATCGTGCGGCCACGGAGCTCTGGATTCACCGCTTCAAGTATCCGAAGCCCGGCCTCGCCGGAATCGACACCGCCGCGGGAAGCGTCGTACGCATGCTCGCGCGCGAGGCAGCAGCACGTGCCCCGGGCGACCTGCCCGCTCTCGTGCTCCCGGTCCCACTGCATCCCAAACGCCTCGCCGCCCGTGGCTTCAACCCGGCTGGCCTGCTGGCCCGAAGCGTGGCTAGAGCCGCAAGGATCCCGATCGACGCGCGCGCGCTGCGTCGGACTCACGACACGCCGACCCAGACCGGACTCGGTGCAGCGGATCGGCGTCGCAATGTCCGCGGTGCGTTTCGGGTGATGCGGCCGCTACCGCAGTCGATCTGGCTGGTGGACGACGTGATCACCACCGGGAGCACGCTGTCCGAGACCGCCCGCGCTTGCCGCGCGGCGGGGGCGCGGCAGATCGTCGCCATCTGCGCAGCCGCAACGCGAGGCCCGGGGCAGGCATCCGTAATAGCGGCGTCTGCTACGAACGGTTCCGAGAGGTCGTTTCGATCAGGACTTCGCAGAGACGCTTCGGGTCAACGGGTTTCTTGAAGATCACGCCTTCCAGGCCCTCGAGGCGACTGCGCTTGATCACGTGATCCCGGTCGTAATGGAAGGCCGTCATCATCAGCACCGGCAGCTGCGGATGGCGCTCATGGATCGAGTGATACAGCTCGTAACCGTCCATCTTGGGCATCACGACGTCGGTCAACACCACGTCGAACGGTGCGTTGTCGAGCTGTCGGAGACCCTCGACACCATCGCCTGCGGTTGAGACTTTGCAGCCCTCGATCTCCAGAACCTCCTTCATGGTGCGACAGATGCCCAGGTCGTCGTCTACCACCAAGATGCGCAGACCTTCCAGACGATGATTCGACTCGGGCACGTAATGGCGTCGCAGATCGATCATGCGGGACGGGCCGACATACTGGATCGTCTCGTAGTGCTCGGTTTCCACCATCTGACCCAGGCGTTCGAGGATGTCGCTGATGCGTCCGATCTCTCGGCGCATGGCGTCGAGGCGCTCGGTCTCCACCGAGGAGTCGCTCTCGCCCGCCAGCCGGTTGATGTCGCCTTCGAGCAGCTCGACCTGGTTCAGGATCACCGCCAGTGGGTTGTTGATTTCGTGACTGATGCCGATCGCCACCTCACCGAGGGTGGCCAACTGGTCCTTGCGCAGGATCTCGCGCAGATCCTTGGCGAAGCCGATCGTACCATCCTCGCGTTCCCGATCGTCGGTGAGGATGGTGCCTGAAATCGCAACCGGGATTTCTTCACCGGCCTTGGAGAGGAACGTGGTCAGGAAGGTCTCGACGATGCGCAAGCCGCCGTATTCGGGACTGCGCATGGCGGACATCACGCGCTTTGCCTCTTCGAGGCTGGGATAGAGCTGGGCCGTGAAGCGTCCGAGAATCTCGTCCTGGGTGTAGCCCAGGATCTTCGACGCACCATCGTTATAGTACGAAACCATCCCCTTGCGGTCCGTGGCCACGACGATGTCCGTGGACCGGGCGATCAGCTGCTCCCATCTCTCCTTCGTCAGCGCCACGCCGAAAGCCTAGGACCGGCCCGACCCGGCGGCAACCAGCAACTCGCGACCGGGGACCTTGTCTGCAGTCTGGTGTTTCTCAGCGGTGTAGTCACGCGCGCGAGACCAGAGTCACCCGTCTCCGAGCAACCTCCCCGCTGCCCGTCCCCAATGCAACTGCCGACCGGTCTCCCGCAAACGGGTGAGAGCCAGGGCTCACCGGGGAGTTCGGTCCCGCCACCCTTCGGATTTCACCCGATCTCCTGCTCCGCCAGCCAGCGCTCGGCGTCGATCGCAGCCATGCAGCCGGTGCCAGCGGCCGTGACCGCTTGGCGGTAGACGGGATCCATGGCATCGCCGCAGGCAAACACGCCCTCGAGATTGGTCCGACTGGTTGCCGCCTCCACTTTGATATATCCGACGTCGTCGAGCTCGAGCTGGCCGCGGAAGATCTCGGTGTTGGGCTGGTGCCCAATGGCCACGAAGACGGCCTCCAGCGGGATCTCGCGTGTCTGGTTCGTCTTCACATCGCGCAGCCGAATGCCGGTCACGAATTCGTCACCCAGGATCTCGTCCACCACCGAGTTCCACGCCAGCTCGATCTTTTCGTTGGCGAGCACTCGTTCCTGCATGATCTTCGAAGCCCGCAGCTCGTCGCGCCGGTGAACCAGAGTCACTTTCGTCGCGAAGCGCGTCAGGAAGAGAGCCTCTTCCAACGCGGTATCTCCGCCGCCCACCACGGCCATGGGCTTGTTGCGGAAAAGCGCCCCATCGCAGGTAGCGCAGGCCGAGACGCCCTTGTTCAGCAGCCGGGTCTCGGAGTCGATGCCCAGCCACTTGGCCGATGCCCCGGTCGCCAGGATGACGGCATCCGCGGTGTAGGCCCGCTCGGCCGTCCGGATCTTGAACGGCCGTTCCGACAGGTCAACCTCGGTAGCGTCCTCCATCAGGACCTGGGCGCCGAAGCGTTCCGCCTGCTTCTGGAAGAGATCCATCATCTCGGGACCGGTCACACCCTCGGGAAAGCCCGGATAGTTCTCGACATCGGTGGTCAACATCAGCTGACCGCCGAACTGCAGGCCCGCAATCAGCAGCGGCGCCAGCTCCGCCCGGGCGGTGTAGAGCGCGGCCGTATAGCCTGCCGGTCCGCTCCCGATGATCACCACGCGTCGGTGTTCCGACTCCATTCGTGTCTCTACCTCCCGTTCGAGCAGCGCGTCCAGTTTCCCAGCGTCTTCCAGGGCCCTCAAATCGTCGAAACCGCCCACGTGCTCGCCCCCAATGAAGATCTGGGGAACGCTGCGACGCCCGCCGCTGCGCTCGACCATCTCTTCCAGGCGGACGTGCTCGGCTTCGACGTCGATCTCGGTCCAGTCCTGTCCCTTCTGTTTCAATAGCCGCTTGGCCATCTCGCAGTAGGGACACCATCCCTTGGAGTAGACGACGATCTCGGGCACGGATGAGAGGGTTTCCTCGATTCGGACTCAGGACGCGAGCTTCGGACCTTAGCGATTGGATGCCAGCCGGACCATCTGGATTCCTTGGCGACGGGGGTGCCCGTTCATTTCCGAACCGGGGAGAAGCGTCGCCACGCGGCGGAGGGGTGAAAGTTCAGCCACGCTTCAAAGCGGCTCGGTGATGGGAATGTCTTCCCAGAGCAGCTGCAGGAACGTCCCGATGAAAAACGACATGAACGTCATCACGAAGATGGCGGCCGGAAACGTGTAGAAGGGCTCGAAGCCCACGATCTTCGGGAGCTGGCCGATGAACGGGGGCATCACCTCCCGCAGGACCTCCAAGGGGAGGGCGGTATCCCCGGGCGACCAGTTACGCGAAGCCATCAAGCCCCCCGTCAGGCCCGTGATGATCAGGCCGATCCCGAAGGCCTGCAGGACTCCCAGCAGGAAGATCTGACGGGCCCGGGAAAAGGCCAGGTCGACATCGCCCAGGCGGCGCTGCACTTCGATGTAGATGTAGAGCAGGGTCACCATCCCCAGCAGGATCGAAACCGAGACCAGAATCACCCAGGACCGGTTGGAAAAGGCCCAGACCTCATCGATGAAGAAGATCGGCAGGTAGCCAACGATGATGCCCGCCATGACGCGGGGCACCGATGTGTGGAAGACAGTCAGATCGCGCTTCCAGCAGAAGCGATACAGCAGGAACCACAGCACGGCGGCTCCCGCCAGCAACAACTCGGCCGAACACATCAGGTCGAAGAACTCGGGTGCCCGTTCATAGGCAACGCTGGCCGCCAGGAACGGCGCCGACAGCAGCGCCAAGGCGGCCAGATAGTTTCGCGTCTGGTGGTGCGACAGCACCCGATCGGGATCTACCGCACCCCGGTCCATATCGTCGGCGTGGTGGATCACGGCGGCCGCGTAGTCGATATCGTACTGGCGCAAGAACCAGCGTCCCAGCTTTTGGAGCTCGCGCAGACAGTCGCGGTT
>SMVA01407721.1_pt1 | contig 21529 bp, 18 predicted proteins | sample 2456451 | NCBI WGS metagenome assembly SMVA01 (sample SAMN11095933, study PRJNA526329) | marine sediment metagenome | biome: Marine sediment; feature: Surficial sediment; material: Deep marine sediment; isolation source: Hadal surficial sediment | place: Pacific Ocean | collected 2014-05 | depth... | reverse complement strand
TTAATTTATGACACCATTGATAACAGTGATTTCTATATTGGTACAGCTCATCCCGCACATCGTTCAATTATGAATGTGACGTTCAGTCTGGCTAATAATGATTTGCTCGGTGACTTTTTAGCCGGCGCACTCGATCGCGGATTGTATGCATTGAAAGGTCATCGTGCTGTGGGTGGAGCACGAGCCTCAATTTATAACGCCATGCCTCTCGAAGGCTGCCAGGCCCTGGTTGACTTTATGCTTGAGTTCGAGAAATCCAACGGATAGCCTTACTCTGATTAAATATCAATAAGGGGAAAAATAAGAACTAAAATATAAGCCAACAGCTCTTTGGCATGCATCTCAATGACTTCGTGATATAGAACAGCAAAAATTACCTCCTAATTCATAACATGCCTTGTTGCCAGTTTAATGCGGTTCAATAGCGTCATCCTCACATCCGAATTCGAGAAAAAAGGCTGTTTTACTTGTCTATTTGCATACTGTACATTGCCTTGAGCACATTTCAATGACCGCTTCTTTTCCATAGTTTCAAGCATGGCAGAGTCTACATCCAAATTAAGAAAAATAATCCATTGTGACTGTGATTGTTTCTATGCCTCAATTGAAGTGCGAGATAATCCTCAGCTTGCTGGTTTGCCAGTTGCCGTAGGTGGTTCACCACAGCGTCGGGGCGTAGTGGCTACCTGTAACTACGAGGCACGACGATTTGGTATCCATTCTGCCATGGCATCAGCAACTGCCCGAAACCTTTGTCCTGACCTGGTTATCATAAAACCAGACATGGAGAAGTACCGAGTAGCTTCGCAACAGATGCATAGTATATTTCAACAATATACCCCCCTCATTGAACCACTGTCGTTAGATGAGGCCTTTCTGGATGTTTCTGACAGCAATCAGTGTGGTGGATCCGCTACCCGGATTGCCGCTGAAATACGATCCAGGATTGCTGAGGAAATCAAAATCACGGTCTCCGCCGGCATTGCCCCAAACAAATTTCTTGCGAAGATTGCCAGTGATTGGAATAAACCCGATGGTCAGTTCGTCGTAACACCAAATCAAATTGACAGATTCGTAAACCAGTTGCCTGTCAAAAAACTGTATGGCGTTGGTAAAGTGACCGCTGGCAAGCTTCACGATATGAATATCAAAACCTGTGGGGATTTAAGAACATTTTCCAGCAATGAACTGACGGAAAACTTTGGCGGTTTTGGTCAACGTCTTTATGACCTTTGCAGGGGCATAGATGAAAGGCCAGTACAGACCAGTCGAATTCGCAAATCAATCAGTGTTGAGACAACCTATGCAAATGATTTGCCAAACCTGAACGCTTGCCTGAACCAAATACCAACACTGCATGAACAATTACTAAATCGCATGAAAAGAGTTCACGAAAACTACTTGATAACCAAACAGGTAGTTAAAATAAAATTCATGGATTTCGTTTCCACCACTGTGGAGACCGTCTCAAGCTCAACTGATGCGGTCATTTACGAAGAGCTGTTGCGACAGGGATTTGAAAGAGGAAAACGCCCTGTGAGATTGTTAGGCTTGGGGGCCAGGCTTGCACCGCGCAATAATTCAGAGGCAGCCGTCAATTCAAACGACAAATACTTTGATAGGGGAAATGCAGCGAAAAATCCTCAATTGACCCTGGGACTGGATTTATTCAAATGAGTAGATACAGACCGCCGTCAAAGCCCAGTTCAAAATACATTAGCGCAGCCGGTGAGAAAAAACTTAAGGAGGAACTTCGTTTTTTATGGAAAGAGGAGCGCCCGCGGATCACCCAGTCGGTTTCCGAAGCAGCCGCAATGGGGGATCGCTCGGAAAATGCGGATTACATTTACGGCAAAAAACGCCTGAGAGAAATTGACCGACGCGTACGGTACCTGAGCAAGCGTCTGGATGAAGTCACCGTAGTAAGTAGAAAACCCGATAATTCTTCTAAAATTTATTTTGGTGCCACAGTTCATTTGCGAGACGATAATGGCGAGATACTTGTATATCGATTGTTGGGGGCTGATGAGATTGACCCTCAAACCGGCTGTATCAGTATAGACTCACCTATGGGCAAAGCATTGTTGGGCCAAAACATAAATTCGAACATAGAAATTACCAGCCCGTCTGGGTGTAAAAGTTATTTCATCATTGGAATCTATTACCAAAAGTGATGCACGTAAGTCTTATTGCCCTTGAGCGCGCTCTCGGAACAAGTATCACAATTCCGCTGGAGATGTTATATGCCGCAAAAACAATTAGCATGGTCAATAACGGAGTTAACGCTGATCTAGTTCTGGACATAGTCGGTATGGACTTGAACCCGGTCACTATGGCCGGCGGTATTGCAATTACCCCCACAGCAACCATTCAGCAAATTAAACACACAGACCTGGTAATAATACCGGGCCTTTGGGGATCTCCTGTTAAAACACTGCGAAAAAGTAAACCTCTTATTGAATGGCTGAAATCATGCCATCGCCGAGGTAGTCAACTTTGCAGTATCGTAACCGGTAGTTACTTCCTGGCAGAAGCCGGGCTGTTAGACAATCATACAGCGACCACTCATTGGTATTTTTTTGATGACTTTCAACGGAGATACCCAAAGGTAAAACTAGATCGTAAACGATTCATTACCCTTGATAACAATGTTTATTGTACCGGAAGTGTAAATGCGGCGAGGGATGTTATTTTATACTTGGTAGAAAAGTTCTTTGATGAATCCGTGGCCAGCGAAGTCGCAAAACATTTCACCCATGAGATCAAGCGATCTTACGAATCCATGCTACTAGGGTACCAACAACAGGATACCCACCACGACGAGCAAATCATTAAGGTTCAGGAGTGGCTGCAAGACAATTATCAACAGGGTATTATCTTTAACGAAATTGCTGCACAATTTAAAATGAGTGTACGCTCTTTTAATCGACGTTTTAAAACAGCCGCTAATAAAACGCCAATCCAATACCTTCAAGAAATCAGGATCGAACACAGTAAAGAGCTTTTAAAACGAAGTAATCTTTCTATTGCAGAAGTAAGCTATGCTGTTGGCTACCAGGACACCAGTTATTTCTCTAACCTTTTTAAAAAACTCGCCAGTGTCACACCGGTGGAATACCGCAACCTGGTACGAAGCAAACTTTTCAAAGTCGAAGAATAAGCGCAACCACCGATCAAAAAAATGCTGGTTTGTGGTGATGCAATAGTTACTTGTCTACCTGGTTAAATTTCTCCATCTGTTCTGGACTTGCTTCCTGTTGAAAGTTAGCCTTCCATTCCTGATAAGGCATACCGTATACCATTTCTCTGGCTTCTTCATAAGCAACATTCATTCCCCTGGACTCAGCTTCCGCTGTATACCATTTAGAAAGACAGTTGCGGCAAAAGCCCGCCAGGTTCATAAGGTCAATATTCTGTACATTTTTATTGGCATCCAAATGCTGCAACAAACGTCTGAATGTTGCAGCTTCAAGTTCCAATTTCTGCTGTTCATTTAAAGTCATGTTACTGTATACCGTGCTAACCGGTCATGTATTCCTGATTGTCAGTGATTGCATCAGCCAGCATTTCAGTGTCAGGTAATTCTGGCACTGGAGCTCGATGTTTTTTGGCTACTGATTTGAGCTGACGTTCTGCAGCGTTGAAAGCGTCGCGGATTGCGACATAAAGATCTTCGTGAGCATGATTATCATGCTGTTCTTGATTAACCCTGACTTCTTTGTTTGGTGTATGAATTTCCAGTCCTACTGAATACACCTTTCCTTTATGATGATTGTTGTGGGGAGAGTCTAATACCACTCTACCGGTGATTATCTGGTCACAAAATCGTTCCAGTTTTACTATTCTCTTGTTGACAGTATCAATGATGGCATCAGATTGATCGATATTATGAAATACAACTTGGAATTCATTAGTCATACAATTTATTCTCCACTGTTCATTATAAAAAAGACTGATGGTTCATGCTGATATTGTTTTGTGTTACCTCCCGATTATTTCAAGACAATTTCGTTGCAAAACTATTCGATAGCTACCTGACCGGCCCCCTTACTTTACTTGCCTTACCGTTTTACCTTCTGTGTTAAATCAAAAATCGCCGGTTAAGTCAAAACAGTCCTGCCTAACTAAAGATACCCCTTTAAAACGGTTTTGTCTAAACCTGGAAACACCAGTGCCAAGGTTCGTAAGTAATGCCATATTGATTACCTTCAGGGTAGCTCATGACAAAGCCAAAATCCCCCGCTTTTCTTGTAAGCCATTTAAATGCTTGAGTTTTTTCGAACTCTACCTCCAAAGCAGGGCAATCATTGGTGCTAACGTCCACGGCCCGGCCGGTGTGGTGCTCACTGTATCCAGGGGCTGCAATAACCGTCAGAATTTCAGTAAGTTGCCTTCCTTCAGCCAGTTTTTTTTGCCATAAAGTTTGCTGATACTCTACGCTGCGAAAAGCCGAAATCAGAAAAAGAGAGACGCCATCGACCTGCGCTGCCATTTTCATCGACAACCAGGCCTTATGTGCAGATACGGTGAGCTTTTGCGGTCTTTGATAATAATCTGGTTCAGTAGCAACTAGATCAGACGGTTCAGCGCACAAGGGTAGTTTGCAATTTTCTTGGTAATTACCCGGTATACCCAGATCTTGATGTATCTGGATAATCCGTTGTAGAAAATTGTCTGGTGCACCCGACAAGCTGTCTATCTTCCTGGAATCTGATTACCGAGGATAACTATCGAATACTGTTTCAATCCAACGCTGTTCATTAATAAATCCAGTACCCCATGACGCAAGGCTGGGATCCAGACCTTCAGCCACGATCTCTTCCTTGCTCATACGTTGAGATTTCTTTACTCGTATAGTCGTTGAAGTGTCTTTGACCACATTGTAGAACGCCAGTAAATCAGCTTTTGTACCCAGCGCACCGTGCCCTGGAATTACGGCCGTGTCATCCTCGATCCAGGAGAGCACCCGTTCCAGATTTTGCAGATAACCTTGCACGGTGCCACCGTTGGCCAGATCGATAAAAGGAAAACCTCCATTGAAAAAGTGATCTCCCATATGAATAACATTGGAGCCCGAAAACATAACGACGCTGTCAGTGTCTGTGTGCCCAGCCGGTACATGAATAAGGGTAATGTCTTCGCCATTGAAATGAATAGTGACATCATCGTCAAAAGTAACCACAGGTAAGGCAACTGCTGGTGAATCAATACCAATCAATCTACCCCTCACATTTTCATGAGCAATGATAATACTGCCAGCGCCGAAGTCGGCATTGCCGCCAGTATGATCGCCGTGGAAATGAGTATTGAGGAGGAATTTTGGAGAGTCAGAGCCCAGGGCTGCCAGGGCGGTTTTAATTTTTGCAGCCAACGGCGCATATTGATCGTCGATGATCAGTATGCCGTCATCTCCAGCAGAAACGCCAATATTGCCCCCAGAACCCACTAACATTGATATGTTGCCAGCAACGGGTACAGTCTCAATTGTTATATTGGCGAACCTGTCATTTTGAGCTTTAACTTGGTTAACAACCATCAACAAAATCAGTGGCAACAGTATCGCTGCTATTTTTTTTAATCCACGCATATTTCCTACCCTCTGTTAGTCGTGTTTAGCCCTCAATGCTATGGGTCAAACTGTTTTTATGCAAGTTGAATAGGTATCCCCCATTGCCCAGATAGGAAAAGCGTACTGATTTTCAAAAAGGATGTATCCAACCCCAACTTACTGTTTTTGGCATGGAAGAAACTCTACCGGGCTATTCAAGCCTACTACCTAGGCTTCCCGATTGCCCCTTCTCCCGGTGTGATCTGATGCTTTGGCCAATATACCACTATATATGTCTATAATGACATGCAAAAAAACAGGCGGGGATGGTTATATTGCCCCTTGATCATTGTCCACTAGGAGCTCGATAAATCATGGCCAAGCTACCGATAATAGTAGGTTTTGGTGGCATCAATCCGGCTGGACGGAGCTCACTACACCACGGATACCGTCGTCTGGTTCTGGATAAGCTTCCCCAACAGGACGCTATAGCAACCAAAGCAAGTCTTGCCAGTGTTATGGGCCTTATCAAAAAAGGATCGAGTTCCTGGCAGGATAGTAATGACTCTGATATTGAGCTGAACAACTATCTGGAACAAATTACTCCGTTATTGCAAAACAGTAGTCTCGTACGACAACTGGATAACAATCTGTTCGACCCTCAACATCTATTGTTCCATAAGCATATATCGCTTTCTGGGAAAGAAGGGCAACCAATTGAATTTATGCTCAGCAAAAAGCATCTGCCTGATAGATTGCCCCCGGGCTGGCAAGTTGTCGCTGATGCAGACAAGCATAACAAAGTACATGTATTGGTTAGTGATAATTTTGATGTGTTGTTGCAATGTCATCGCAGTTCCAATGTCAATGTTGCGGGGCAATTACCCAAAGGTTTTGATCCCGGTGATCACTACCCGAACCGGAGCCATCCCAGAGGCCTGCAATTAACTGTCTATAGCGCTTCGGACGCAATCAACTCCCTTGGCATAGACTGGCAAATCGTACGAGACTCTGTCGCTCCAGATCAAATAAGTGTTTATGCAGGTAGCGGTATGAGCCAGTTGGATTACAATGGTTATGGCGGCATGCTACAGGCCAGGTTGCTGGGCAAGAAAGTAACTTCCAAACAGCTCCCACTCGGCTATGCTGAAATGCCTGCTGACTTTGTCAATGCCTATATCCTCGGCAATCTCGGCACAACCGGCACCAATGTCGCCGCTTGTGCGACCTTTCTTTACAATCTCAGACAAGGGATCCGGGACATTCAAACGGGGACCCATAGGGTTGTCGTTGTGGGTACAAGTGAGGCTCCCCTAGTCCCCGAAGTATTCGATGGTTTTGCCACTATGGGTGCGCTAGCTGATGATGACAGCCTACGCCGACTTGATGGCCTGGAACAATCAGCACCCCCTGATTTTGCCAGAGCCTGCCGTCCATTCGGCAACAACTGCGGTTTTACCTTAGCCGAATCTGCCCAATTCTTGGTGTTATTTGATGACGAACTGGCTCTGGAACTAGGTGCCAATATTTATGGTGGTGTCAATGAAGTATTTGTCAACGCTGACGGTTTTAAAAAATCCATTGCCGGACCTGGTCTAGGCAACTACATCACCATGGCTAAAGCGGCGGCGGCAACAAAAAACATCATTGGTGAAGATGGGCTGCGGCAGAGATCCTATGTTCAGGCACATGGAACTGGCACGCCACAAAATCGTATAACAGAATCCCATATCTTGAGCCAGATAGCCGATGTCCATGGAATTTCCAATTGGCCGATCACAGCAGTAAAGTCCTATGTTGGTCATTCTCTAGCCTCAGCCGCTGGTGATCAGATGATGTCAACCCTTGGCGCATGGAAATACGGCTTGATACCTGGCATAACTACCATCGATGAACTGGCTGAGGATATTCACCAAGACAATCTCGACATTCTGTTGCAACACAAGCAATTCAGTCCGACCTCCATGGACGCCGTACTCATTAACTCAAAAGGGTTCGGTGGAAACAATGCAACAGCATCGATTCTAGCACCTCACATCATTGAGAAAATGCTGGTGCAGAAGCACGGCTCAAGTGCTGTTACACAATATCAACACGCACGGGAACAAGTGCTTGAAAACACCCAAGCTTATGACGAAGCAGCAATCGCGGGGGATGCCAAGGCAATCTACCGCTTTGGTGAAAATGTGCTGGATGCTAGCGCGGTTGATCTCGATCTAAAACGCTTAAAAGTAAGTGGCTTGAAAAACCCCGTGGATCTGAATGTGCCGAACAGCTATGTAGAGTTTTGTGACTGAGTCTAGCTTAAGTAAGAAACCTATTGAGATTTAGTTGTTTTCGAGTCAAGAATACCTAACTCACTGACTTGAACATTAGGTTAGTTTTGTCCGAAACGATTATTTTTCTATATCCTTACTGGTTTCAAAGTTTGAATTTTCAAACTACTCAAAAGGATCAGTGGCACTGAAGTCCAATTTCTCAAATGGAATTAGGAGCTTACTTCACATCAACTGCATGCTCTTCTATTCGTCTTTTCCACAGTGCAGGTCCGGTTTGATGTACTGAAGTGCCAATAACATCCACGGCAACTGTCACCGGCATATCTTCAACTTCAAACTCGTGGATCGCTTCCATCCCCAAGTCTTCAAAGGCAACAATTTCAGCACTACGAATTGCTTTAGAAACCAGGTAGGCGGCACCACCGACGGCTATTAGGTAGACAGCCCGGTGTTTCTTGATGGCTTCAATTCCAATCGGGCCCCGTTCTGCTTTGCCTATCATGCCTAACAATCCAGTTGCCTCAAGTAAAGGTTCGGTAAACTTGTCCATTCGGGTTGCTGTAGTTGGACCGGCAGGCCCGATGACTTCGTCCCGTACCGGGTCGACGGGCCCGACATAGTAAATAAATCGGTTTCTAAGATCGACACCGTTGGGCAAAGGTTCCCCTTTATCCAACAGTTCTAATATCCGCTTATGAGCCGCATCGCGACCCGTGAGCATTTTTCCGGAAAGTAATAGTGTGTCACCTGACGCCCAAGTAGCAATTTCTTCTCGGGTTACAGTATCAAGGTTTACTTTTATCGCTCTTGGACCTGCATCCCAGCTGATTTCCGGCCATTCATCCAGAGAGGGTGGGATCAGGCTGGCTGGTCCTTCACCATCAAGAGTGAAATGAGCGTGTCGGGTGGCAGCGCAGTTGGGAATCATTGCAACCGGTAAGGACGACGCATGTGTGGGATAGTCCAGTATTTTAACATCTAGCACGGTAGTTAATCCGCCTAATCCCTGTGCGCCAATTCCCAACGCGTTGGCCGCGTCCATTATCTCCAGGCGTAATTCCTCCACACGATTTTGCGGACCTCTGTCGCGTATTTCGTGTATATCAATTGGATACATCAAGGATTCTTTGGCCAGAACGGCCGCTTTCTCAGCGGTACCACCGATGCCAATTCCCAACATGCCGGGAGGACACCAACCTGCACCCAAGGTCGGTAGCGTTTCTACAACCCAATCAACAATACTGTCACCTGGGTTCAGCATGACGAGCTTAGCCTTGTTTTCGGAGCCTCCGCCTTTAGCCGCTAGCTTGATGTCAACTTTGTCTCCGGCAACTAACTCCATGTGAATTACGGCGGGTGTGTTGTCTCGAGTATTTTTCCTGGCGCCCGCAGGATCTTCCAATATTGATGCTCTTAAAATGTTATCAGGGTGCAGGTAAGCACGCCTAACTCCTTCGTTAACCATATCGCTTACAGTTAGTTCACCTTGCCACCTAACATCCATACCAATCTTTAAAAATACTGTCACTATGCCAGTATCCTGACAGATGGGCCGCTTACCTTCGGCACACATGCGCGAATTGATCAATATCTGCGCCATGGCATCTTTGGCGGCTTCTGACTCTTCTTTCAAGTAAGCTGCATGCACCGCTTTTATGAAATCCAACGGATGGTAATAAGAGATGTATTGCAACGCATCTGCAATGCTTTGAACCATGTCGTCTTGACGAATAACGCTCATGTCAGTTCCTCGAAATTCTTAGCTTGCCGAATAGGATTAAATTTTAACACGGACCGGCAAGATCGTTGAGCCAAAACGCTCAAATTGAATTGGGATAGGAGGGCTAAATATTCACTAAATTTTCGCCGACAGGTTCTTGCTCAGAATAGGAAAGAGCTGGCCTGCGACAACAACAAGCCCGGATAACTTAGTTACCCCCAATTGGTGGTAAGCGTGTTACACGGCAGGCTATACTACCTATGGGCAGGGCGTCATAGCGACTGCCAACAAGAAAATCAATAGAAGAAAGGAAAGCCAGTGCTCGACAAGTTATCGCGTCTACTCAACTTCAAAAAGGGCGAGTTACCGCTAGCCTCCTTATCCGCCGCCTTCATGTTCTGCGTCCTTTGTGGCTACTTTTTCTTACGCCCGGTGCGCGAAGCTATGGGCGTGTCGCGTGGCATGGATGACCTTAGATGGTTGTTCGTTGGTACCTCCATAGTATCACTCGTCGTTGTGTTGCTATTCGGCGGCGTGGTAAGCAAACTCGATCGCCGTCGTTTTATTCCAATTGGCTACTTTTTTGTAATCGTCTGCCTCATCGGGTTCTCGAGTTTATTGATCATCGATGCCGCCTCAGGTGGCGGACTGATTGGAACAGACTCCGGCACGACTATGGCAACAGTAGTCGGCTATTCGTTTTACATATGGTTGAGCGTCATCAATCTATTCGTAACCAGCCTGTTTTGGGCGTTCATGGTAGACCTTTTCAACGTGGATCAGGGCAAACGAATGTTTGCCTTCATCGGCATCGGCGGTACGCTCGGTGCGCTTGTCGGCGGAAGCGCTACTAACTTCATTAGTTCTCTGACGGAATCCGTCTACTTACCACCAACCCTGATGTTAACCGGTGCTGCATTATTCGGTATCGCAATTGTGGTCATGCTGGCACTGGATCGATTGGCGGTCGCCTCCGAACATTCTCACCTGACAGCAACTTCAACAATGCCCACTGCAGTGCAGAACATGAGTGGGCGTGAACAGATAGGTGGCAAATTTTGGGACGGTCTGACGGCCATTGCAAGCTCACCCTACTTACTAGGAATAGCCGGGTATATCTTTCTGATGGCCATAGCCAACACGCTTGTGTACTTTACACAGGCAAGTATTATCTTGGAGAATACCGATACGTTTAGTCAGCGCGTAGCCAGCTTTGCGCAGTTCGATATGCTAACGCAGTTCGCGACGCTGCTGACACAGATATTTATCACCACGCGTATTATCAAGAAACTCGGTGTCGGTCTGACCCTCACTGTTATGCCGCTGGTGACAGTGGCTGGGTTTGCAATTCTTGCGATATGGCCGTTATATGGAGTTATGGCCATCTTCGCTGCCTTGCATCGGGCATCGCGATACGCGATATCGCGACCTGCACGGGAAACACTGTTTAGCGTTGTTCCTCCGGCTGACAAGTATAAAGCAAAGCCACTGATCGATGTCTTTTTGTATCGGGGCGGTGACGTTGCAGGTGCTGCATTGGAAGGTGGTTTGCGCGCCGCCGGTATGTCGATTGCCGGGCTTGCTGGTGTGACAGTACCGCTGGCCGCCGTTTGGGGTGCACTGTGCATTGCGCTCGGTCGTGCGCAACAGCACCGTAACCAAGATCAGATGACTACTTCAGCTGAGCAAGTGTGATCAACTTAGACTTGTCAACGAAGTAATACCACAAGGAGAATATTTGACAATTGCTATAAATAAGGAAAAAAACCGGACAATTTAATCAGCGCTATAGATGTTCCTCAAGGTAATCTTTGGCGGTATTAATTTTCTTAGCAAGGTAATCACTACCACCGCGGTCCGGATGCATTTTCTGCATTAATTTTCTATGGGCCACGGTTACTTCATCTTTGGTAACTGACCCGCTGAGACCCAATATTTCCAGCGCTAACCCTTTATTCATTATTGGCTCTTCGGTCTGTACACTTCGTCTTGCTTCATCCTGGGCTTCGGTACACCAATCGGGGTGCATACGATCCAGGTAGGCTTCCATTACCTGTAAAGAGTCATGATCCGAGCTGCATTCTTGCGCCAGTTGCAGTAATTGAGCCAGTAAAAGTGTAGATAACCTCTGACCTTGAAATTTCCCCTTAAGTACAGAACCATCCATATCACCTGAGCTATGTTTTAATTCCATAGCCAGATACTCAGTGCGAATGATCGAAGTCTGGTTATCTGACTTACTGGTTTTGTTACGATTTAATTGTGCCTTGCTCTTAAACATTTGCCACAAAGGCAATAACCTCAATGCAGTAGGCAGCATGCGCAATAAAAATGTTAGCGCAACACCAATCGGTGCAGCGATAAAATGTACCGGCAACCTGCCTATTACAATTAACACCACAATGGCGGTCAGTATCGTACCAACAATAAGTATCAGCCGAGATTGTTTGTGGGACAGGGTAAATTTTTGGGAGAAAGAATTGAGCCCCCAGAAAATCAGGAGCAGGAGTGCTATCAGCGCGAAAACTCTACCAATCATCGTGTCCAGATCCCGAAAAGGCTATTTCAGTTGTTGCCTCAGTAATTTGACAGATTTATGAGAGGTCCTGCTGAAATCTTCTAATGCTTTTAGACCACCGGTCGCATAGATGGCTACAGCACGTAATAAATCTTTTAACTGTTCGGCACTGGACGCATCAAACTGGCAGTAGCCACCACCCGACAATCTTGCCATTTCAACAAACGTCTGCCTGGCAAGGGGATCTTCTCTTTCCTGGAATATAAACAATGGCACATTAAGTAGTCCAAGTTTACCCGCCAACTGACACAATACATCCATGCTTTCTTCCATGGCGTCACCTATAAAAATTACGCCGCGGATTTTCTCCTTGCTGTTCTGCCTGATTACATGCCTAAGCAATCGTTTCAATTGAGTCATCCCTGCCTGGCAATAAATGCCAGACATCTGCTTTAGCAGTTTGTCCGGATCAGTATGCCACTCGCTGCTATAGAATTCTCCCAAGCCACGAAAATAACAGAGCTGTACCTGCAAGCCACCTAGAGACTGAGCACTGATGAACATTTCGCTTTGCAATTGACTTGCCTGATCCCAGGTAAATTGACGGCTAGCAGTAGCATCCAGCGAAAACACCAAGCGAGCTTCCTTGCCGGTTACAACGGGTACCTTGGGCATAGAGGAAACTTTTTTGAGAAACGCCTGGATTTCATTTTTCTTGGCAACTACAGAATGACCTGACTTGTTATCAGTACCTTGCTTAACCATTTTATCGAGCAGGTTCTTCATGTAAGACCGTGAATGTATAAGGTTGCTGGACCCACGCCAATCCAGCATAGCCCATGTTTAGATCGCTAGGCAACAGAGAGAAACTATCGAGTAATGGCCCTGCATTGCAACAAATAGAGCTTTTCTTGGGAAAAAGCCCATTCAATATCGAGGCCAGATCCATAAACAGTTTCACAGTCACTAGCAAGCTGGTGCAAGTTGTTTAATTGCCCATCACTTAAACACAGTGCTTCAATTTTATCCGGCTCGACTTCGACTTCTAACACATTGCCGTTTGCGTCAGCGATCAACTTGATATCTTTTTCACCGGCAATTCGTTCGATAATTTCGCCTGTAGGGGAGATTCGAAAACTATCGGGAACAACAAGTCCGGCAACAATTGCTTCTCCTAAGCCCCAGCTTGCTTCAATAACTCTTTCCGATGCCCCGCTCAGAGGATTCCGGGTAAACATCACACCCGATACATCACTCAGGATTTGTATCTGTAAGGCAATAGCGATTGCAGGGTCACCCGATATACTCATTTTTTGCCGATATGCAATGACTTCAGGGGTTTGGGCTGAATCATAGACCTCCTCTATTGCTGCCAGCATAGCTTCAATACTCATTACATTGAGTACCGTGGCATGCTGACCGGCAAAACTGACTTCAGCCGAATCTTCTCCGATCGCGCTTGATCGTACCGCCATAGCCGGAGCCAGTGCTTGGAACAAGCCGGTGACTTCAGCTACGACAGGTTGATCTCGTCGGACCACTTTCTTAACCAACTCTACGCCTAGGGCAAAACCATCAGGGGTTGGTAAACCGCTCCTTAACGCGCGGCCAAGACTTGCACATTTCCCACCATAGACACTTTCATCCACAGCGTCTTTCAGGGGAACGGGCCTTATCATGAAAGCACTGAGACCTCGCCGGTATTACCATCAACCCTTATCCGGTCGCCATCTTTAATCCGCTGGGTTGCGGTTTTCGTACCTATCACCCCTGGAATCCCGTATTCACGGCTGACAATAGCGGCATGACTGAGGATTCCACCACGATCTGTAACCAAGGCACCGATAATGGGTAATACTACGTTAAATCCAGCAGAAGTATTCTTGGTGACTAATACATCGCCTTCATTCAATCGATCAAAATCCCTAGTACTCAATATGACTTTGGCAGTACCTTCATATACCCCAGGACTAACAGCCAATCCTTCGATTTTTTCAACACTCGCCTCATCTGGCGAATCAAATATGTTGCCCATAATGATGGCAAATGCTCTCATCGTCGGTTGAATTTTCTGCGGTAACCAGTCAAGGGGTGGGGGATCAACTGGCGCCATGCCCAGCAACTCAGGAACTTCGTCAATGTCTTTGGTGAGTCGCCAATCCCTGCGCTCTTGCAATGTTTCCGCGGTTACCGGCTCGTCTCCTGCCATTAAACCAAGCATCTCTGAATGGGTCGCGTCCAGTAAAAGTTCGGCATTGGTAAGAGTGCCTTTGTCGGTCAGTCTTCTTCCAGCTTCAAGTATGGCTGTCCTGGAAATCCCGGCTCCCCAGATATCGTTGTATATGCCTCGTTCATCTCGCATTCGATTGACTTCCCTGGCATCACTGAGACTAAGATCGAATTCCTCACGATCCTCATCGGGTATTTGACTACGTATTGATTTTTCTAACTCCTGGTCAAATTCTGTTTTTGGTTTCGGGGTTAGGGCATCACTTATGCGGGCTAGAATAATATTTGGCGCTTCCTGCAACGTTTTCTCCGAAATGCAGTAACCACCAAGAATCATATGCCCAGTGATGGCGAGATAAGCATCCAACGCCTGATTTATCTCTACATTACTGCGCAACTTTGCCAGGGCTTCGGTGGGCGACATAGTAGTCAATTCCGATTTGGAAATACCAGCAGCTTGTATCAAGGTCGCTAATCTGGACAGTTCTTCGCCAGCGATTCCAGTGGAAACTTGGGTTGACCCCTTGAGCAATGGGGCTACCTGTGCCGCCGTGAGATCGGTATTACGCGTTGCCACATCCAGGAAATGTCCGACCGGCAGTATCGAGCCAACTGAAAATTTATGATGGCGGTAGACCATTTCCTCTGCATTGACGAAACAGGCTTCCAGGTGAGCAATAATTTCATCATCGCTCAGATTTTTAAGATCAACCGATTGCAACCTAGTATTGCGTGCAATCGAATCCTGTTTTAGCTTATCCCAGTCCTGTAAATCCTTTAACCACAGGCGACTACTGAACGCTTCATGTGCGGTATTAATCCGTTTTCGTAATGTTGGGTGAATCCGGCACATTAGCTGAAACATAAATTTAGGTGGTGGTCTGCCGCCAGGTTTACCTAAAACACCGACTTGCTGGATAAAGAAGAATCCATGCTGAAACGAAGGCTGGAGATGGCTCATTAATAATCCGTATCGTTCACAACACTCCTTGAAACCGCGTGGAAGACCATCAAAACATTCGCCCGCATACAAAGTCATCGCCGTTGAATTGTGAGTTTTGTCCAAAGTCCAGGTACCGGGGCCTGGTGCAACAAATTCACGTTCCATACTTTTCACCTTAATGTTCAAAATACTTGTTGGACTATTACTTGTTTATAGAGTTTGGTAGCAGAAAGGCGGCTAAGAGTACCAGCAACATGGCGCCGCCATAATAAGGTATCACAGAAAGGTGCTGCGTTAGAGTGGTAGTGTCGTTAGTACTCAATTGCAGCGATAGGATTGATATACCAATGGTGCCGCCAAAATAGCGCATGGTACTCAAACCACCTGCGGCCATACCGGCACTTTGTTTGTCGATTGCTAACATGCCTGCTGAATGCACAATTGGCCCTGCCATACCCAATGCGAATCCCATCATCGCCATAGGAAGTAGAATATCGGTAGGAGCCAGAATAGCTCCTAAATCACTCATCAGGTATAAACCAAGTATGTTCAATAGTGCGGCCAAAACGGCGGTATTACGAAATCCAATGTATCTGCCGGCAAACCCTGCAAGCGGACCACCTATCATCATACACAAAGTCATAGCTGTTAAGGCTCCAGCAATTTCAAGTTCGGAAATTGTTCGGATATCGCTGAAAAAAATCGGCAGTTGGAAAATCAATGCGTACATGGTGAAATTACTGAAGGCGGAGGTAACACCTGCAGCTAAATAGGCCTTGCGGGCAAAAAAACGGGGATTAAAAACCGGCTCTTCAACTTTCAATTGCACCACAATAAACAAGCAAAGCAAAACCAGGCCAGGGAGTAAAAACTGGTATTTGATATCACTACCAAGAAAGCCCATCTGTAAACTACCGATGGCAATGGCGAGTAACGCCGTGCTGCGTAAATCGAGTTTGCCTTTCCTCTTTTCAGTTTGTTTTTTTGAGGTCATTACAATCAGCCCAACTGCAACCAATGCCCAAGGTACATTGATTAGAAAGATGGAAGGCCAGCCAAATAATTGGGTCAGTGTGCCACCTAATAACGGACCAATCGCCGCCGCGGCACCCATAGTGGCGCCGAAAACCCCATAAGCAAACGGTAATAAAGATTCGGGTAACTGAGTTCTGAGTAAAGCCGACGCGTTAGGTACAATCATGGCACTGGCGCCGGCCATCATCATACGAGCAAAAATCAAAGCCTCAATGCTCCTTACCAGGTAACCCAGCAGAGAGCCAAAAGTGAATACGGCGAGACCCAGGTATAGCGCTTTCTGATAGCCGATGATGTCACCCAGCTTTCCTGCCGGTGCCTGGCCGATTACGGAAATCAGTAGATAACCACCAACCAACAATTGCGTTGTTGTACCCGGATCCATTCCCATAAAATCTGCTATCTGTGGCATAGCCACTGCGATAGAAGTAGATCCGAGTGGAGCCAGGGCCGATGCTAACAACACCCCTGTCAGCAACATCAATGTGCGTCTTTCAGGCAATAGCAGGTAATCCTTAAGTGTCGGTGGAAAAATTGACTAGTTTAGGCGATGTTTTTTGTCAGCTCAGGAGCGTCCACGTCAGGTTCGGTAAACTGAAGGCTGGCCAGGTTAGCGTAGAGTTCACATTCCTTTAATAAGTCATTATGAGACCCTTGCGCAATTATCTGCCCGGTCTCAAGCACGGCTATTCTGTCTACGTTCATAACCGTGGCCAGACGGTGAGCTATAACTAATGAAGTTCTGTTTGCCATCAGTTTCTCCAGCGCCAGCTGTACTATGCGTTCACTTTCCGCATCCAAAGCGCTGGTGGCTTCATCTAAAAGTAGTATTTCAGGATCTTTCAAAATTGCCCGGGCAATAGCAATGCGCTGTTTCTGACCGCCGGACAGTCGAATGCCCGCTTCACCAAGATAACTGTCATAGCCTTCAGGCAAATTGTCGATAAACTCGCTGGCATAGGCGGCATGGGCAGCACTTTTTACTTCTTCATCACTGGCTTCAGGCCTGCCATAACGAATATTTTCCCAGACATTACCGGTAAACATCGTGGGTTGCTGAGACACTATGGCGATGTGCGCACGTAAGTCTTGGGGATCCAGCTCTCTAATATCGATTCCATCCAGACTTATGCTGCCCTCTTGAGGATCATAAAAGCGCAGTACAAGATCGAATAGGGTCGACTTGCCAGCGCCCGATGGCCCTACCAGGGCAAGGCTTTCTCCCGGGTGAACGGTCAAAGTTACATTATTTAGCGCCGCTGTATTCGGCCTGGATGAATAACAGAATCTTAGTGATGACACTTGCAGTAAACCCTTGAATTCGCCATCCAATTGCTTGGGCGTTGCTGGCGCCGTAATTTCATTGTTAGCTTCCAGTAACTCCATTAACCGTTCCATTGCACCGGCTGCCCGTTGCAGCTCACTAATTACCTGACTGATAGCCCCTACTGCTGCAGCTACAATCACCGCATAAACAACAAAAGCGGTGAGCTCCCCAGCCGACATAGTGCCACTTATTACATCCTGACCACCAACCCAGATCATTAATGCAAGCGCAGCGAATACTAATGTCATAACAATGGTTATAAGGAAAGAACGCATTTTTATTCGGCTCAGTGAAACGCTAAATGCCTTCTCTACATGCCGGGAAAACTGACGGTCGTCATACTGTTGATGATTGTATGCCTGCACGGTCTTTATCTGCTGGATACTCTCACCCACGTATGCACCAACATTAGCAATTTCATCCTGACTACTTCTAGACAGCCGCCTTACTTTGCGCCCGAAAAACAGGATCGGGCCAATCACCAGTGGAATACAGATCATCACTACGCTGGTGAGTTTGGGATTGGTAATAAATAAGAATACCGTTCCCCCCAACAACATCAGGAGATTGCGCAGTGCAATAGATGCTGAAGAACCGATTACCGATTGAATTAAAGTGGTGTCGGTGGTGATACGGGATTGAATTTCCCCGCTCAGATTATTTTCAAAATAGCCAGGATGAAGATCGATAATATGGGAAAACACAGCTTTCCTGATGTCGGCGGTAACACGTTCTCCCAACCATGACACCCAATAAAAACGAGCGAAAGTGGCAATAGCTTGTAAGACGGCTACCACCACAAAGCCAAGGATGGCGGCATTCAGCGACTCTGTGGAACCCCCCACAAATCCGCTGTCAACGATGATACGCACATATTGGACCAGCCCAAGCGTCAATCCTGACGTGAAGACCAGGGCCACCACGGCAATCAGAATCTGCTTTTTATACGGAGACAGGAAAGCCAGGGCTTTACGTAACAGGGCTGTACTGGTTTCTTGCATGGACGCAATGTATCAACAATCGACATAAAAGCAAGGAGGCTATTATGTTTCTACCGGTAAAACATAATGGTGCGGATGGGGAGACTTGAATTTTATATATAACCTATTGATATATTTGAATTACAAAAATCTACACTCTAAAAATGTTGCTTTTAGTGTTACATTACGCCAAGGTCACCCACCCATTTTTACTTAATTCATAACTCTATAGTCGGTGGCTCAAATCGACCTGTAGCTACCCTCTAATGAAGAGGTCTACTCGCGGCCAGTAACTGTCATTCGAATCCAAACTTCTTCCTGGAAATTAAGCCTCGTTAAAGCGCAGAGTCTTCGAACAGCTCTTTCTCGAGCCGTATCTGTGCGGCCCGGGCGCATCCCTCCATGACCTGGAAGTAGCGCTGCACCCATTCTTGTCCGACTTCGTAGGGGTGTGGACCTTCCCCACGACCGAGCAACATCTTGTTACGGTTGATTGCATTGTCGAACTCCGAGTGATTGGAAAGAATCACAGACGCATCGACGGCCTCCGCTTGCTGAGCCATGTGTCGCTGGGACTCTATGTATATCTGAAAATTCTCGATTCCCGGATCTGGAGTATTGTTCACAAAGTTGAAAGCGGTGCCACCTGAATACGCCACGCTCACTGGTCTACCGTTATCGAAAACGGTAAATGTATATGACAGCGTGCCCGGCGTGTGACCTGGGGTTTCCCATAGCGAGACAATGGTGTCTCCTAGTATAAGTTGCATCCCATCGCTTGCTACTATCTCACGCTTTGGAGCCATGGTTGCATAACGGTTTGGGTAAGTCTCGACCAGGTCCCAATCTGCAGCGCCCATGACGACTTGAGCACCGTAGCGTTCCTGTAGTATCTGAGCGCCCCCAATATGATCTCCATGCGCGTGGGAAATGATGACATATTTGATGTCCGCCGGATTAAGGCCTAGCTTCTCCAACCCGCCGACGATCAATTCTTCGGAGTTATAGGGAAAGATCGTATCAATAATAATAATGCCGTCGCTTGTAGTCAGCGCCCAAGATGTGTGTACCTTTCCGCCGACGAAGTAAAGATTGTCATAGACTTTGGTGGGCTCGGCGTACCAAAGCTCGCGAGCTGGGATGGTGCCAGGATCTCTTACATATCTTGGAAGGTTATCGCTGGTGTTTAAACCACCACTCGCCGGAAGCAGGCAAATCCGGTTGAGCGTGCCAAGAAATTCAAAACCCGCCGCCCTTTTGGCCGATCGCAGCGCGGCTTCAATCTCAGCATCGAAATCCCGCGGCGTTATAACGTCCTGAGCAAAGCTGTGAGTTAGAGTCGATCCCGCTATGATCGAGATGAATGCAATGAACCGTACCTTGCTAAAATTCAAAATGTTTCTCCCGTCCAATTTTTATTCAATTGAAGCAATATGTGACCATAAAATCAGAGGTGCAATCTAATATCTACATTGAATCGACTGTTGACTCAAAGAAGAACCAACACTCCATTTATGTAGAGGCTGCTTCCGGCCAGTATAGTCCTTCGGTCTCACTTTCTATGATAATTCCCATAGCTGACAGGTAGCTGTCTGTGAGAGCAAGACTCATAACATCTGAATATTGAGGGAGCCCCCATATCTCACAATGGCAACTCTCGGCTGCGATCTCAACTGCTGTATTTTTACTCTGTCGCCATTTGTTATTTACCCCATTTATTAAGTTCATGAGTTCCAACCCACAAACTTTTACTTGCCCTCAATCTCTTGCCTTCTGGCTCCTGCTAAAATTCCAGGCATGGAATAGTTGCCCTCATGACAGGCAAATTCGTAAAGCCAATCCCCGTCCTTAAGTCTATTCAATGGGAATTCAAAAATTACCGGTTCTGTGTAAATCACTGGATCTTCGACTGTGTAGGTATAAAAGATCTTATCATCTGAAACTGGTGTAAATCGTTCAGTCACTTGCAGTTGTTCTGAGGAAATGATTCTCATATTAGATTGTTCTGGGCGGTAGTTTTGGGTATGAACTACCAAGGTATCTTCCTCATAGTAACCTATGGAATCACCCAGCCATTTCTTCATATTGGAAGCTTGGTGAACACTATCTAAGCGAATAATTCTTGCGTCATTTACCATCTCCCCGATGATGACTACATAATCTAAAGTTTGTACTATTTGTATATTAGAGTTGTAATGAATTATCGCCATAGGCGGCATGGTGCCGTTGCCAGTAATACATCTCTCTCCAATCATTGTAAATTCCGGGCCATCGCCAGGGTTCAACCCCTGCGCTCGCCATTTACCGTATATGTCCTTGCTACGGCCATTTTCAATGAAGGGAAATCGACCATTACTCGGGCTCACAATCAGGGAAGTGCGATACTCACCATTAATGAACGCCAAATTCGTTCTGCTATCGGAATATAAAGCTTCTGCAAGAAATAGACTGATATCGCCAATTGGCGGAGCAGTTCGGTTGGGGTCAGAGGGTAAGTAGTTCTGTTCGTCAGCCTCCCTCAATTTACTTTCTCGAGCTAGCGCTTCCTCTGTAGTGTATGCACGCTTGTTATCAAGCTCTCGAGCCCTTTGAATCGGAGTGGCAGTGAAATTGTTCCATGCTCCTTGCAGGTCGGGATATCCATGTTCAGTTCTTGGTACTTCCCACTGAGATTCGCTGCCGTATACGTTACTAATGAGTAAAAACACAAGAGTAATGCGAATACAGGGATTGGAAAGTTTTCTTAATTCAAGCGGTGTACTCAGCATATGCAATTCTCCGACTAGCTCCCGATAAGAACAAATAGGTCAAAATAATACTAGGGACACCTGCAACTTAGCAACTAACCGATAGGGGGACACTACTAATCTTAATAGCTTAAGAAATTCGAATGGGACTAACTCAGGGAGCATATGTTTCCAGTATGGACCCCTTTGTGCTTCCTGGCACA
>SMVA01253049.1_pt1 | contig 21586 bp, 20 predicted proteins | sample 2456451 | NCBI WGS metagenome assembly SMVA01 (sample SAMN11095933, study PRJNA526329) | marine sediment metagenome | biome: Marine sediment; feature: Surficial sediment; material: Deep marine sediment; isolation source: Hadal surficial sediment | place: Pacific Ocean | collected 2014-05 | depth... | reverse complement strand
TTTAGTACATCCCCAAAACGAGAAAAGCCTTCCGGTGTGGAAGGCCTCTCCTATGCTGGGCCCAAAAGCGGCCAGCCTGGTCCGCACGACCTCACTGCAAAGCAGTGACTGCGCATTTATTGGTGCCGAAAGCGGGACTTGAACCCGCACGAGCATAGCTCACCACCCCCTCAAGATGGCGTGTCTACCAATTCCACCACTTCGGCATTGTTCTTGTTACAGGTCGGGAACGTCCTGTTCCGTTGTTGTTGCTGCGGGTACTTCTGTTTCTATCACTGGGAGTTCCGATTCTACCGCCGACATTTCATCCACGGGTGCACCCTCCAGCACTAGCGCGGGAATATCCAGATCCAGGTCGTTTACCGTGGCGGATTTTCCGTTGGCGATGATGGCCAGGCCAAAGCTGCTGGAAAAAAACAGCACAACCAGCCAGGCGGTGGCGCGGGTCAATATGTTGCCGCTGCCGTCGCTGCCCAGCAGCGTCTGTGACGCACCGGCACCGAAGGAGGCGCCCATATCGGCACCTTTGCCCTGTTGCAACATGATGAGCCCGATAATGCTCATCGCAACCAACAGGTGAACTACTAAAACGATTTGTTCCATATGTCATTTGTCCCTATAGGGACACCTTTGTCCAATTCAAAAAAACTAGCCGGCCGCGTTAATAATGGCCAGAAATTCTGTGGCGTCCAGTGCTGCGCCACCCACCAAAGCACCATCTATATCTGCCTGCGAAAACAGCTCCACTGCATTCGCTGCTTTCACGCTGCCGCCGTACAACAGCCTTGTTGCCTGCGCATCCACGCCGGCGATATCCGCCAGACAGCGGCGAATAAACGCATGCATCTCCTGGGCCTGCTCGGGCGATGCGGTCAAGCCTGTACCAATGGCCCAGACGGGTTCATAGGCAACCACCAGCCCTGCCAAATTGCCCTGCTCCTGCAATACGCCCAGCAACTGCTCGGCAACCACCGATTCGGCGTCGCCGCTCTCGCGCTGCTCGCGCGTTTCGCCCACGCAGAAAATAGGCCGCAATCCCGCTTCTACCGCCACCGCCAGTTTTGCGCTAATTAAGGCGCTGAGCTCACCGTGGTACTGACGGCGCTCGGAGTGCCCCAGAATTACCCATTGGCAACCCAGGTCCTGCAACATGGTTGCCGCCACCTCACCGGTGTAGGCACCGGATTGCACATGAGAGCAATCCTGCCCGCCCACTGCCACCGGGGTACCGACACAATGGCTACTGGCCTGTGCAATATGCACATAGGTGGGGCAGACAACAATCTCTGCCTGAGTCTCACGCACGCCGGCATCAAGTTCCGACAGCAATTTCTCCACGAAGGCCTCGCAGCCGTTCATCTTCCAGTTGCCAACAACCAACGAGCGACGCATGTGATCCTCCCGGCGAAAAACGGCCGCAATCTTACCCAAGATAGTACTGACTTACAAGGTGAATAGGCCCCTGCTTCAGCCCAAAATTTTCTCCACTTGCTCGGCCAGGCTTTTGCACGCAGATTCCACCTCCGCCGCGACCTGCCCCTCTACCATCACACGCACCACAGGCTCGGTCCCCGAAGCACGCAATAATACTCGGCCGCGCTCACCCAGTTGCCGCTCTACCGCCTGTACAGCCGGATCGAGTTCGGGGTGATCAGCCAGTACTACCTTGCCTGACACCCGCACATTGATCATGCACTGGGGATACTTCTGCATGCCAGCACACAGGGTGGCCAGGTCGACATCGGCGGCCCTGAGCGCTACCAGAACCTGCAAAGACGCGACGATACCGTCACCGGTGGTGGTCACATCAGCGCAGATGATATGCCCCGAGGCTTCACCGCCCAGGCTCCAGCCATGCGATTCCATCAGCTCTTTGACATAACGGTCGCCCACGTTGGCACGGACAAACTGCAGCCCCTCATCTTTCAGCGCCCGCTCCAGGCCCAGATTGGACATCAGCGTGCCGACCACGCCGGCGTCACTGTGACCGGTGGCCAGACGGTGCATGGCGATAATGTAAAGTAGTTCGTCGCCGTCCACCACATCCCCCCTGTGGTCGACAAACAATACCCGGTCGCCATCGCCATCGTAGGCGATGCCAACATCGGCTTTGCACTCTACTACCAGGGCCGCCAGGGCGGCCATATCGGTGGAACCAACGGCCTCGTTGATATTAAAACCATCGGGTTGCACACCCATTGAGATTACATCGGCGCCCAACTCCGACAGCACTGAGGGTGCCACATGGTAGGTGGCGCCGTGGGCACAATCTACCGCAATGCGCAGCCCCCGCAGGCTGAACTTGCGGGGAACTGTCGACTTGCAATATTCGATATAGCGGCCCGCGGCGTCGGTTACCCGTAACACCTTGCCAATATCGGCAGAGCTGACCGTGGTCAGGGGTTTTTCCAGCTCCGCCTCAATAGCGTGCTCCACCTCATCCGCCAGTTTGGTGCCGCTGGCCGAAAAGAACTTGATGCCATTGTCGTAATAGGGGTTGTGGGAGGCGCTGATAACAATGCCCGCCTCGGCATTATGGCTGAGGGTCATCAGGGCCACGGCGGGGGTGGGCATGGGGCCCAACAATTTGACATCCACACCGGCCGCCACCAGGCCCGCTTCCAGTGCCGATTCGAACATATAGCCTGAAACCCGGGTGTCCTTGCCTATAATGACAGTGCAATGCCCTGACGAGCGGGCGTTGCGGGCAAACACGCGGCCACAGGCCCAGCCCAGCTTCAGCATAAAATCCGGGGTGATGGGGCTGTGACCCACGGCGCCCCGTATACCGTCTGTACCAAAATATCGCTTTGTCACTGCGTTTCAACTCCTGCCAATGCCAATGCCATCGCCACCGCGTCGGCGGTTGCGGCAACATCGTGTGTTCTTATTATCCCAGCACCACGCTCCACTGCCAATACCGCCAGAGCGAGTGAAGCCGGCAATCGCTCATCCACGGCGCGCCCGATCAGTTTTTCAATCATCGATTTTCGTGAAAACCCCACCATTAGAGGCAGCCCAAATTTGGCCAGTTGCGGCAAACCCTGTAACAGCTGCAGATTGTGCGCCACGGTCTTACCGAAGCCAAAACCCGGGTCGAGTATCAAACTGCCACGGCTGATACCGGCCGCCTCACAGTCGAGAATTCTAGCGGCAAGATAGTCAGCGACGCTCTTCACTACCCCTTGGTATTGGGGTGATTGTTGCATGTCTGCCGGGCTGCCACGCATATGCATCAGGCACACCGGCAGGCCGGACTCGGCAGCGGCGGCCAGTGCACCCTGGCGAGTCAGTGCCCGCACATCATTGATCATCCCCGCGCCCGCTGCTGCGGCGTCGCTCATCAACTGGGCAGAACTGGTGTCCACCGAGACAATAACATCCAACTCGGCACAAATTCTCTCTACCAGGGGCAATACCCGCTCACACTCCTCACCGGTCGAAACGGCTGCGGCCCCGGGGCGAGTCGATTCGCCGCCGATATCGATAATAGCTGCGCCCTCTTCTACCAAGGCCCTGGCCCTGGTCATCGCACAATTGATATCGAGTCGCGAGCCCTGAAACAGGCTGCCGCCATCGGAGAAAGAATCGGGTGTCGCGTTAATGACACCCATAATTGCCGGCGTGGCAAGGTCCAGGCTACGCCCGGCACACTGCAGCACCGGGTTTACCGACCCTGGGTTGGGAGACAAAGGTGGCCCCCGTCAGTGCTCGCCGGCAGGGCCGCCTATGGGGCCTGTGGGCTTGGCCTCATCGGTTGATGTGCTTTTATCGTCTTTGCTGTCGCCATTGCCAGTTGAACCGGTGCCACCCCAATCGCGGGGTTCGGAGGGCATGTTACCCGCCATGATTTCATCGATTTGGCTGGCGTCGATTGTTTCGTACAGCATGAGGGCATCGGCCATCATATGCAGTTTGTCGACATTCTCGGCCAGCAGTTTTTCAGCCGTGGCATAGCTTGAGTCGATAATACTACGGACTTCCTGATCGATCAGCTTGGCGGTTTCGTCCGACATCGCCTTGGTAGGCTGCCCGACGGAGCGGCCCAGGAATATCTCTTCCTCGGCAGCCTCGTACATAAGCGGCCCCAATTTTTCAGACAGGCCCCACTTGGTCACCATATTGCGGGCAATATCGGTAGCACGTTGAATGTCGTTGGCCGCCCCGGTGGTCACTCCGTCTTTACCCAGGGTCATTTCCTCGGCAATTCGGCCACCATACAAGCTGCATATCTGGCTGATGATAAAGCGCCTGCTGTGGCTGTAGCGATCTTCCTCGGGCAGGAACATGGTCACACCCAGGGCGCGGCCCCGGGGGATAATACTCACTTTGTACACCGGATCGTGCTCTGGCATCAGGCGTCCGACGATGGCGTGACCCGCCTCGTGGTAGGCCGTGTTGCGCTTCTCATCTTCGGACATCACCATGGATTTACGCTCGGCACCCATCATGATTTTGTCCTTGGCCTGCTCAAACTGGGCCATGCCGACGGTGCGAATGTTCACCCGCGCAGCACACAGTGCCGCCTCGTTAACCAGGTTGGCCAGATCGGCACCGGAGAAACCCGGTGTGCCCCTGGCGATAGTGGACGTGTCAACATCTTCGTCCAGAGGAACTTTGCGCATATGCACTTTAAGGATTTGCTCGCGACCACGAATATCCGGCAGGCTGACAACCACCTGGCGGTCAAAGCGGCCCGGGCGCAACAACGCGGGGTCCAACACATCGGGGCGGTTGGTGGCGGCGATAACTATCACGCCGTCATTGGCTTCGAAGCCGTCCATTTCAACCAGTAATTGGTTGAGGGTTTGCTCGCGCTCATCGTGACCGCCACCAAGGCCGGCACCTCTATGGCGCCCAACGGCGTCGATCTCGTCAATAAAGATAATACAGGGCGCTTGTTTTTTGGCCTGCTCGAACATATCGCGCACCCGGGATGCGCCCACACCCACAAACATCTCAACAAAGTCAGAGCCTGAAATGGAGAAAAACGGCACCTTGGCTTCACCGGCGATAGCTTTGGCCAGCAGGGTTTTACCGGTACCGGGTTGGCCCACCAACAACACGCCACGGGGAATACGACCACCCAGTTTCTGGAATCTCCCGGGGTCGCGCAAAAACTCAACCAGTTCCTGTAAATCTTCCTTGGCCTCGTCGATGCCGGCCACATCGGCAAATGTTGTGCTTATCTGGTCTTCGCCCAACAGCCTGGCCTTGCTCTTGCCAAAGCTCATCGGGCCGCCCTTACCACCAGCGCCACCTTGCATCTGGCGCATGAAAAACATGAAGACGGCAATAATAATCAAGATGGGGAAGCTGGCCACCAGCAGCTGCGTCCACACACTCTGCTGTTCGGGTTTCTTGCCCTGTACCTTAACCTGATGCTCCAGTAAGTCATCGATTAACTTGGGGTCTTCGACCATGGGACGAATGGTCTCGAAAGTGGACCCATCGTAGCGCACACCGGAGATGGTCAAGCCGTCTACTATCACGCTCTGGACCTGGTCGCGTCGAATCTCCATGATAAAGTCGGAATAACCGACCTCCTCGGTAGATTCCTGCATATTGAAGTTGTTAAAAACCGACAACAGAACGGCAGCTATTACCAACCACAACAATAAATTCTTGGCCATATCACTCAACGCTATTACCTCACCAACGGACAGGTGTGCGCCGGAAAACGGCAAACACCCACGGAAACTCTACAGGGCGACACAATGTAGACCGCCCAATGTACTATATTTGGGGCGCTTGCTCCAACTTTCAAGCCCCCCCAATGCGCTAGGGGCGAAAGTCTTTTGCCACCAGGTACACCTCTTTGGAGCGAGGCCGGGAGGCCTGAGGCTTGCGGGTAAGCACACGGCCAAATGAGCCGCGGGCGTCCCTGAGCAGGTCGTCAAAACCCTCGCCCTGGAAAATCTTGGTCACAAAGCCACCCCCGGGGGGCAGTACCTTGCGTGCCATATCCAGGGCCAGCTCTACCAGGTACATGGAGCGCGGCTGATCCACCTCGCTCATGCCGCTCATATTCGGGGCCATGTCCGAGACCACCAGATCCACCGATGACTCCCCTATGGCTGTCACAATCTGCTCGAAAACGGCATCCTCGGTAAAATCGCCCTGTATAAACTCCACCCCCGCCAGGTTGTCCATATGCAGTATGTCTGAGGCAATTACCCGGCCCTTGTGCCCCACCAACTCAGCGGCAACCTGCGACCAGCCACCCGGGGCACTGCCCAGGTCTACCACGGTCATGCCCGGACGCACCAGCTTGTCTTTGGCCTGCAATTCCAGCAGCTTGTAACAGGCCCGAGAGCGGTAGCCCTCGCGCTGTGCTTTTTGCACATAGAGGTCATCCCGGTGCTCTTTCAACCAGGCGTTACTGGAGGACTTTTTCTTGGCCATAGTCTGGTGAGCCTCTGACTCAGCTTCCCGCTTAGTGTAGAATGTGCGCGTCTTACAGCGGTCAATTATACCCCGGAACAAGCATGAGCAAGAAAACCAATCAAGACATCAAACAACTGCGCGCTATCGGCCACAAACTGCGCCCGGTAGTCACCATCGGGGGCAAGGGCCTGAGCGAAACCGTCATTGCAGAAACACACCGCGCCCTGCAAGACCATGAGCTGATAAAAATTAAGCTGGTGGCTGGCGACAAAGCCGCCCGCATGGCGGTAGCCGATGAGCTGTGCAGCGCCACCAAGTCCGAGCTGGTTCACGCCATAGGCAGCGTCATACTGGTATTGCGGCGCAGTGCCAAACCCGACCCACGCCTCTCCAACCTGATTCGCCGGGTCTAGCGGGTAGCACCGGGTGGGACAGGTGCTGGAGTTCCCCTCGCAACGGGCGCAGGGGCTGGCCTATCTGGATACACAGTTGCGAAAACTCCTGGCCAGCAAAGGGGCAGATCGGGAACTGATCGATTTTGCCGCCAGCCAACTCACCCGAACCTACGCCGAACTGAGCCAGTCGGAGCAGTACAGCTTCAGTATTCAACTGCCCGCCAACATGGGAGAGAAAGACAGCGAGTCGCTGTACCGGGAAATAAACTTGGGCCTGGAGGGCATACGCGCCGAAAATCACGCCCTGATGATCAATCTGGTAGCCCAGTTGGTGTTGACAAAAGTACAGCTATTTCAATACAACCGGGAGTGAGCCCAAGTCAAAAGGGGTCAGAGCCCTTTAAAAATTAAATACATCGCCTATCAGGTAATGTGCACCCCTCTGAGGTCCCCTTCAAGCACTGTTCGTTTAGAATCAGTATTTAAAGGGCTCTGACCCCTTATTGGCTAGATGTGGTGTACCTCATCGATCTCGTATTCAATATCACCCGCTGGTGCCTTCACCACAACAACATCGCCCTCCTCCTTGCCGATAAGTGCCCTGGCAACCGGTGAGCCCACAGAAATCAAATTCTGCTTTATATCCGCCTCATCCTCACCCACTATGCGGTAGGTCACCGTGGCGTCAGTGTCGATATTGATCAGATCGACGGTCGTACCAAAAATGACCTTGCCAGTTTTGCGAATCGCGGTCACGTCAATAACCTGGGCACCGGCCAATTTGGACTCGATCTCGATGATGCGCCCCTCGGCAAAACTCTGCTGCTCCCTGGCGGCGTGATACTCGGCGTTTTCCTTCAGGTCGCCGTGTTCCCTCGCAATGCCAATCGCCTTGCTGATTCGAGGGCGATCAATGGTTTTCAGACGGGTCAGTTCTTCGCGCAGGGCCGCTTCACCGGCCACTGTCATAGGTACTTTGTTCATTGCCCAATACTCTTGTGTAAGTCCTGCAGGCGGCGCACGGTGGTATTACCATCCAGCTTCATGGCCATACAAATAGCTTCGGCACCGGTTAATGTTGTTGTGTAAAAAACTCTGTGAGCCTCGGCACTGGCCCGGATGGAAGCGGAATCCTCGATGGCCCGGCGCCCCTCGGTGGTGTTGATAATCATATCCGCTTCATCATTCTTGATCATGTCAACGATGTGTGGACGCCCTTCCAATACTTTGTTTACCCGGCGTACCGCCAGGCCGGCCGCCTCCAGGGCATCAGCTGTACCGCCTGTGGCCGCCAATTGAAAACCCATCTGCACCAGGTCCTTTGCCACCTCTACCACCCCGGGCTTATCGACATCCCGAACACTTATTAGCACCGTGCCACTTTTGGGCGGCGTGGCACCGCCCCCCAATTGCGCCTTGGCAAAAGCGGCGGCGAAGGTATCACCGGTACCCATCACCTCACCGGTGGATTTCATCTCTGGCCCCAGGATAGGGTCCACACCGGGGAATTTATTAAAAGGTAGAACCGCTTCCTTGACGCTGAAATACGGTGGCACAATCTCTTTGGTAAAACCCTGGCTGGCCAAACTCTGCCCCACCATACAGCGGGAGGCTATTTTTGCCAGGGAAATGCCTATGCACTTGGACACAAAGGGTACGGTACGTGAGGCCCGGGGGTTTACCTCGATCACGTAAATTTCATCGTCCTGCCAGGCCAACTGCACGTTCATCAACCCGATAACACCCAACTCCAGTGCCATCTGCTTGATCTGCTCGCGCATGGCGTCCTGAACCTCTGCTGGCAGGCTGTAGGGCGGCAGGGAACAGGCGGAGTCACCGGAGTGAATGCCGGCCTGCTCTATGTGTTGCATAATAGCCCCAATGACCACTTCCTTGCCATCGCTCACCGCGTCCACGTCTACCTCGACAGCCGCGCTTAAGAAACTGTCCAGCAACACCGGCGCGTCGTCGGAGGCCTGCACCGCTTCGCGCATGTAGCGCAGCAGATCTTCCTCCCGGTAGACAATTTCCATGGCCCGACCACCCAGCACGTAAGAGGGGCGCACAACCAGCGGGTAGCCAATACTGGCGGCCGCGGTCAGCGCTTCATCTGTGCTTCTCACCGTGGTATTGACCGGCTGCTTGAGGCCCAGTTTCTGTATCATCTGCTGGAAACGCTCGCGGTCTTCCGCCCGGTCTATGGCGTCTGGCGTGGTACCGATAATGGGCACACCCTGGGCCTCCAGTTCTCGTGCCAACTTGAGCGGAGTCTGGCCGCCAAACTGCACGATGACGCCCTTGGGCTGCTCCACATGGATAATTTCCAACACATCTTCCAGCGTGACCGACTCGAAATACAGACGGTCGGACGTGTCATAATCGGTGGACACCGTCTCCGGGTTACAGTTGACCATTATGGTTTCGTAACCATCTTCGCGCAGCGCCAGTGAGGCGTGTACGCAGCAGTAATCGAACTCAATGCCCTGGCCGATGCGGTTGGGACCACCCCCCAGCACCAGAATTTTATCCCGGTCACTGGGTGCCGCCTCACACTCCTCCTCATAGGTGGAATACATATAGGCGGTTGCCGAGGCGAATTCCCCGGCGCAGGTATCCACCCGCTTGTACACCGGCCGTATGCCCAGCGCGTGGCGGTGCTCACGCACGGCCCCCTGCGCACAGTTGAGCAGGGCGCTCAGTCGAATATCTGAAAACCCCTTGCGCTTTAGCGCAAACATCTGCTGGTGATCAATGTTTTCAAGCGACTGGGTTTTGAGTTTGTCTTCGATACTAATCAGCTCTTGAATCTGTGCCAGAAACCAGGGGTCAACACCGGAGTAGCCGTTGACTTCTTCCACGCTCATGCCGGCACGAAAGGCATCGCCAATGTACCAGATGCGATCGGGGCCGGGGTTGGTCAGCTCGGCAATCAAATCGGCGCGCAGGTCCGGGTTATCCGGCTCCATCACCGGCTCAAAACCGGATGAGCCCACTTCCAGGCCACGCAGTGCCTTTTGCAGCGACTCCTGGAAGGTGCGACCAATCGCCATAACCTCGCCCACGGACTTCATCTGGGTTGTCAGGCGGGAGTCGGCCGTGGGAAACTTTTCAAAGGCAAAACGTGGAATTTTGGTAACCACGTAATCGATGGAGGGCTCGAAAGAGGCCGGGGTAGCGCCGCCGGTAATGTCGTTTCTCAGCTCGTCCAGGGTGTAGCCAATGGCCAGCTTGGCGGCAATTTTGGCGATGGGAAAGCCGGTTGCCTTGGAGGCCAGTGCCGATGAGCGCGACACCCGGGGGTTCATTTCGATGACCACCATACGCCCGGTTTTGGGGTCCTGGCCAAACTGCACATTGGAGCCACCGGTTTCTACCCCTATCTCCCGCAACACGGCCAGGGAGGCGTTGCGCATGATCTGGTATTCCTTGTCGGTCAGGGTCTGGGCCGGGGCGACTGTAATCGAGTCACCCGTGTGCACCCCCATGGCATCAAAGTTTTCAATGGCGCAGACGATAATACAGTTGTCGTTTTTGTCGCGCACCACCTCCATTTCGTATTCTTTCCAGCCTATCAGTGACTCGTCGATAAGCAGTTCAGTGGTGGGCGACAGATCCAGGCCGCGCACACAGATCTCTTCAAATTCCTCGCGGTTATAGGCGATGCCGCCGCCGGAGCCACCCATGGTAAACGAGGGACGAATGATGCAGGGGAAACCCAGGTGGTCCACCGCTTGATAGGCCTCTTCCAGGCTGTGGGCAATGGCGGAGCGCGGCGTGTCCAGGCCAATTTTCTTCATGGCCTTGTCAAATAGCTGGCGGTCTTCCGCTTTGTCAATGGCCTCTTTGCTGGCCCCTATCATTTCCACATTGTACTTTTCCAGCACACCCTCGCGGGCCAGGTCCAGGGCGCAGTTCAACGCGGTCTGGCCGCCCATAGTGGGCAGCAGCACATCGGGCCGTTCCCGTTCTATGATGGTGGCAACGGTCTGCCACTCTATGGGCTCGATGTAGGTAGCATCGGCCATGGCGGGGTCGGTCATGATAGTGGCGGGGTTGGAGTTCACCAGAATGACGCGGTAGCCCTCTTCACGCAGGGCCTTGCAGGCCTGGGCACCGGAGTAATCAAATTCGCAGGCCTGGCCAATAATGATGGGGCCGGCGCCCAGGATCAGGATGCTTTCAATGTCGGTTCTTTTTGGCATACCAGATCAACTTCTCCGCGCGCGCGCTTCAATTAACTCAATAAAATGGTCGAACAAGATCGAGGCCTCATGCGGCCCAGGGCTGGCCTCGGGGTGCCCCTGAAAGCTGAAGGCCGCCTTGTCAGTTCTGTGAATACCCTGCAGCGAACCATCAAACAACGACTTGTGGGTGACGCGCAAGGTGTCAGGCAGGCTGTTTTCATCCACCGCAAAACCGTGGTTCTGGCTGGTAATCATCACCGTGCCATCGTCCAGGTTCTGCACCGGGTGGTTGGCGCCGTGGTGGCCAAATTTCATTTTTACGGTAGAGGCACCACTGGCTAAACCCAGCAGCTGGTGCCCCAGACAGATGCCAAACACCGGAACGTCTGTCTCTAAAATGGCCTGAATAGCCTCGATAGCATAGGTACATGGCTCCGGGTCACCGGGGCCGTTGGACAGAAACACACCGTCTGGATTCAAAGCCAACACGTCCGCCGCGGGCGTCTGGGCCGGCACCACGGTCAAACGGCAGCCTCTGTCGACCAGCATCCTCAAAATATTGCGCTTTACCCCGTAGTCGTAGGCCACCACATGCCAGGGCATTTCATCATCGGGCCGCTGGGTGTAGCCCTCGCCGAAAACCCAACTGCCCTGGGTCCAGCTATAGGCCTCGTCAGTAGTCACTTCCCTGGCCAAATCCAGGCCCTTCAAGCCCACGAAGCCCCTGGCCTGTTCCAGGGCCAGCTCTTCGTCAATGTCGGCCCCCGCCATCAGGCAACCGTGCTGGGCACCCTTGTCGCGCAAGATACGGGTGAGCCGGCGCGTGTCTATGTCTGAAATTGCCACAATATCGCGGCTGCATAAATAGTCCTGCAGGCTCTGTTCATTGCGGTAATTGCTCGCCAACAGGGGCAGGTCACGTATGATCAGGCCCGCTCCCCAGTTCCTGGACGACTCCTCATCCTCCGAATTGGTACCGGTATTGCCGATATGGGGGTAGGTCAGCGTCACTATCTGCCTGGCGTAAGAGGGGTCAGTGAGTATCTCCTGATAGCCACTCATGGCGGTATTGAATACCACTTCACCCACGGAGGAGCCTTGGGCACCTATGGCCAAGCCTCTAAAAACACTGCCATCTTCAAGGACCAATATGGCTGGACTGGACAAATAAACCTCCATCAATCAACAATAAACCGCCGGGGCGCGCGCTCGACAAAAAGCGAGATGGGAAATCCTCATCTCGCTTTTTCATAGGTTCAACTCTGGTTATCCACGCGGCCAATACATGGCTTCGGGGCTCACCGAAGCTATGATTTCTGGGCGCTGATTTTAGGGGATAGTCTGCATTGTGTCTAGGGCAATTGCTTTAATGCAATAGTGCCCTATTATGTGTGCTCCGTAACTGGCTGGAAAAAAAGCATGGCATACGCCAATAATAAAATCGCCGTTATCACCGGGGCGGGCTCTGGTATAGGCCGGGCCCTGGCACAGCAGCTAAATAGCGAAGGCTGCCGGCTGCTTTTATGCGACGTTAACACCGACGCACTGGCGGATACTGTGCAATCACTGAGCCGCAGCGATGTGGCGGTGCAAACCCGGCTGCTGGATGTGTCTGACAAACAGGCCATGCAGGCCTGGGCCAGTGAAATTGCCAGCGAATATGGCCATGTCGATATTGTGATCAATAATGCCGGGGTGGCCGCCGGCGCGCCGGTTGAAGAGAGCAAGTATGGAGACATCGAGTGGCTGATGGGCATTAACTTCTGGGGCGTGGTCTACGGCACCATGGAATTTTTACCCTTGCTGCGCAAAGCCGAACAGGGACATCTGGTCAACATTTCCTCCATCTTCGGCATTATCGGCGTCCCTACACAGTCGGCCTATAACGCCGCCAAGTTCGCGGTGCGCGGCTATACCGAGGCCCTGCGCCAGGAAATGGCCGGCAGTAATGTTCATGTCTGTTGCGTACACCCCGGCGGCATCAAGACCAATATCGTTCGCAATGCGCGCATGACGGGCACCGACAACGATCGTAAAGAAGCCATTGCGAAGTTTGATCAGCTGACCCCCACCTCACCCGAATCAGCGGCAGCGCAAATTATTCGCGCCGTAGAAAAACGCAAGAAAAGGCTGTTAATCGGCATGGACGCGAAAATCATGTCCCTGGCTTCACGCTTGTTCCCGGTAAACTACACCCGCTTTCTGCCTGGACTGGGCAACTTGGGCAAGAACAACAATAGCTAAGCGACAACAATCAAACCCAACAAGGACACCCCAATGAGCACAGCAAGCCAAGAGTCGTTGTTCGATCTGACTCGAACCGACGACCAACGCATGAGCGCAGAAACCATGCAGCGATTTGCCGCAGCCGAAATTCGCGTCCAGGCCGCAAATTCTGAGACTTCCGGCGCCTCACTAACAGATTTTTACCAGAAAACCGTTGATCTGGGCCTCACCCTGATGCCCATCCCCGAGGCTCTGGGCGGCGCGGGGGTGGCACGCGCCTGCATCTCCAATGTACTCAATACGGAGGACCTGGCCCACGGCGACCTGGCCATGGCACTGGGTGCCATCACACCTCTGGCCTTCGTGAACACCCTGCTGGACCAGGGCAGTGCAGCGCAACAGGAAAAGTACCTGCCGCGCTTTTGCGGTGAGGTGTTTGTACCAGCCAGCACCGCCCTGATGGAGCCGCGCGCCACCTTTGAGCCCAGTGAACTGCATACCAAGGCCAGTCGCAAGGATGGAGGCTTCGCGCTGAACGGTGTGAAAACCATGGTGCCCCTGGGCATGGATGCGCAGCTGCTGCTGATTATCGCCGAACTGGAGGGCGAAGGCCCCGCTGCCTTCATCGTCGAGGGCACGCCGACAGGCATGACCCGCGCGGTGGAGTCCCACATGGGTCTGCACGCGCTGCAGCTGGCCACCCTCAACTTTGACAATGTGCAATTGGATGAACACAGCCTGCTGGGTGGTAAAACCTTCGACTTGCAGCGATTTGTTGACTTGTCACGCATCGGCATATGCGCGCTGGCAGTGGGTTGCTGCCAGGCGGTGCTGGACTATGTGAAGGACTACTGCAACCAGCGCATTGCCTTTGGCGAACCCATTACCAACCGACAATCGGTGGCATTTATGATCGCCGACATTGCCATTGAGCTGGAGGGCATGCGCCTGATGACCTGGCGGGCCGCCTCCCGCGCCGAACAGGGCCTGGATTTTCACCAGCAGGCCTATCTGGCCAAAGTGTTTTGCGCCGAGCACGCCATGAAAATTGGCACCGACGGTGTGCAGTTGCTGGGCGGGCACGGCTTTTGCTGCGAGCACCCGGTGGAGTTGTGGTACCGCAACCTGCGCGCTATCGCCCTGCTGGAAGGCACAGCCAGCGTATAAGACCTACCGGATTAGCCGAACTCAGACAAATTCAGGAACCCAATATGATAAATCTCGAACTCAATGCCAAGCACCGCGAGACCTACAGCAACCTCATGCAGGTCGCCCAGCATATGATGCGACCCTACTCCCGTAAATACGACAGGGAGGAACATACCTACCCCAGGGAGATGGAGGATGTCGCCAAGCTTATTGCCGGCAACCGCTCCGCGGGAGCGGCAGGTGGCGGCTCACCAGACAGCGGTGAAATCAAGAATGGTGCCAGCCTGATGTCGGTAACCGCCATGGAGGCCATGTCCTGGGGCGATGTGGGCCTGATGCTGGCCCTGCCCGGCAGTGGTCTGGGCAATGCCGCCATCAACGCCGTGGGCACCCCCGAGCAAGTCAAAAAATACGGTAAGTCCTACGCCGCCATGTGTATCACCGAGCCGGGTACCGGCTCCGACTCAGCCAACGTCAGCACCACCGCGGTGGCCGATGGCGATGAGTGGGTGCTCAACGGCGAAAAAATCTTTGTCACCGATGGCGAGCGCTGTGACACCCTGGTGGTGTGGGCCACCCTGGACAGGTCCCTGGGCAAAGCCGCAATCAAATCATTCATTGTTGAAAAGGGCACTCCGGGCTGCGAAGTGACCCGCCTGGAACACAAAATGGGCATACGCGCGTCGGACACCGCCGCCATTACTTTTGCCGACTGCCGCATTCCCAAAGAAAACATCCTGGGCACTGCCGCCGTGGCCACCAATGCCGAAGAGCGTAAAAAGGCCTTTGGCGGTGTGATGCAGACCTTTGATAACACCCGACCCCCGGTGGCCTCCATGGCCATTGGTGTGGCCAGAGCCGCACTGGATTTGAGCCGGGAAATTCTGGCCAAAGAAGGTGTGGAGCTGGACTTCAACAAAAAGCCCGGCAGTGTCTCGGCGATACAGGCCGAGCTGTATAAAATGGAAGCCGAGTGGAACGCGGCAAAGTTACTGGTGCAAAAAGCCGCCTGGATGGCAGACAACAAGCAACCCAATTCCATGGAAGCCTCCATGTGCAAGGCAAAGGCCGGGCGCATGGGCAACTATGTCACCCTGCGCTGCGTGGAACTGTGCCAGAGCCTGGGCTACAGCGAGAACGAGTTGCTGGAAAAGTTCGCCCGGGATTCAAAAATTCTCGATATCTTTGAGGGCACCCAGCAAATACAGCAACTCATTGTAGCCAGGCGTGTGCTGGAGAAATCCTCCAGCGAGTTAAAATAGTGTCTTCGGGGAATCAGTAGACAGCACAGAGAGCTTTTTTGTCCCGGCAACTCACACGGCATCAACTGACCATACTGATACTGAGCCTGATGGCGACCAGCATCGGACAGTCACTGGTGTTTGCCATTCTGCCGCCACTGGGCCGTGAGGTGAATCTGGGGGAGTTGCAAATCACCTCCATCATCGCAGTCTCCGCCCTGATATTCGCCATAGCGTCCCCACGCTGGGGCCGGCTCAGCGATCGGGTCGGCCGAAAGCCGATTATCATCACCGGCCTGGTGGGTTACACCGTGGGCTCGGTTATTTTCACCACCGTGTGGTATGCGGGGCTCACCGGTGTTCTCAGCGGCCTCAGCCTGTACGGCGTACTTCTTGTCGCCCGCTGCAGCCAGTCGGTAATAATGGCCGCGACCAGCCCCACTACGGCCGCCTATGCCGCGGACCACACATCGTCGGACCAGCGCACCGGGGCCATGGCCAAGCTGGGCACAGCCAATAGCATGGGAACCATATTGGGCCCCGCTGTGAGTGGGCTGTTGGCGACCCTGGGCCTGCTGGCGCCGCTGTATTTTGCCGGCATTCTTACCGCCATTGCCGCACTGCTGACCTGGCGATTGTTGCCGCGCAACCCCCGGCCGCAATTGGCCAGCAGGGCGGCCAGAACCCGGCTGCGCTATTTCGACCCCAGGATAGTGCGCTATCTGGCATCGGCGATTGGACTCTTTGTTGGCTTTTCCGGAATACAACAAACACTGGGGTTTCAGCTGCAGGACAAGCTGTTACTGAGTGGTATCGAGACCGCACAAATGACCGGCGCTGCGCTGATGGTATCGGCAATCTTCACCTTTACTATTCAGCTTACCGTTATGCAACGGCTTAAAGTTGAGTCCGCACAGTTTATTCGGCTGGGTTTGCTGTCGGCTCTGATCGGCGCGGGGTTTATCGCCAGCTTCGAGACTTTTGCGGTGCTGGCAATAGGCATGGCATTTTTGGGAACGGCCCTGGGCTTGTGTATGCCGGCTATCTCCGCGGGGGCCTCCCTGGCGGTGAGTGCTGAAGAACAGGGCGCGGTGGCCGGCATGGTCAGCTCCTGCCCCGCCATCGGCTTTGTGGTGGGGCCCGTCTGCGCCGGGTTTCTCTACCAAATCAACGGCCCGCTGGCGGCGGTGTTTAGCGGCTGCGTATTCTTTGTGGTGCTGCTGGTACTGCTACTGACAGGCAGAGAGGCCACCCGCTAAACGCGGCACCGGGGCGCCTTACTGCCCTTCAGCCCAGGCGGGCTTTCGCTTGTCGATGAAAGCGGCAACACCCTCTTTAGCCTCGTCCCCCAGCATACAATCCGCAAACAGATTGCCGGCGAATTCCAGGGTGGGGTCCAGCCCGTGATCCAGGTAGTGAAACAACAGCTTTTTGGTCATGCGAGTGGCCTGCGGCGCGCATCGGCGCACACTGGCCAACACCTTTTCCAGGCGATTATTCACCGCATCGGCATCAGCTTCACAAAAATGGGCCATGCCCAGCCGCAGGGCTTCCTCACCGTCAAAACGCACACCGGTCAGCATCAGCCGCCGCGCCTCAGTGAAGCCAACACGCTGTATCACGAATGAGGCTATTTGCGCAGGAATAAGTCCCAGCGATGTTTCTGTGGTGGAAAACCTGCAATCCTTTGACGTAATCATGACATCGTTACAGCAGGCCAGGCCCACACCTCCACCCATGGCGGCACCTTCCACCACCATGATGACGGTCTGTGGCAGGCGATTAAAACCATTGAACAGTTCTCGCCCCGCTTGCCAGTTAGCCTGGGCAATTTCCCGCTTTAGCGCCTGTGTGTCGACACTGTCATTGTGATACAGCTCAGCGAAGCCCTTTAGGTTTCCCCCCGCGCAAAATACCTTGCCGCCACCGCGCACAACCACAGCCGCAATTTCTGTATTATCCCGCAGGGCGGTTAGAACGCGAATCAGGTCGGCCGCCAAATCCTCTGACAGCGCATTTCCGGATTTTGGATCATTGAGCGTCAGGTGGAGCACTGAGTGATCTACCCTCAGTTGAAGTTTTTCAGTCGTTTCAGGTATTTTTGTCATCATGGTTCCCACGAAAAGAAGGGAGAGTCTCCCGGTTACTTGTCGGGACAAATTACCAGTAATCCATGGCGGTCTTCAAGCACTTGGGAGATAATTCGGCACCAACAGTAGCGAGGGGTTATCATTATCCTCCACTGAATAAACGGATTTTTTTGAGGATACCCTAGCCTTTATGCTCGAACAAAATATGAACCTGTTCCAGAGCATGGCTGCCCTGCTGGAAAAGGGCATAGACCCCACCAGCTGTGAACAACAACTGTGGAGCCGCTACGGCGAGACCGTGGCAACTCTTGTTTTGGACACAACAGGTTTCTCCCGCACTACGCAGAGCCACGGCATCGTGCACTTCCTGTCGCGGTTGATGCAATTGCGTACGCTGTGCCAGCCTGTATTCGAGCGCCATAACGCCAAGCGCTTCCATTTTGAAGCAGATAATGGCTTCGTTTTTTTGACCACATTGACGACGCCATCAAAAGCGCCAGAGCGGTACATGAGGCGATCTATGCTGCGGGACTTATGTTGACCGAGGATGAGCGGTTTCGGGTGTGCATAGGGCTTGGCTACGGCAAAATGCTGTTCTCGGAAACACTGGAATGTTATTTTTCCAATGAGATGAACCTCGCCTCAAAACTGGGTGAAGATATCGCCGATGGCGATGAAATTTTAATAACCCAGAATGCCTACGAACACACAGACAAACGCCTTCTCGAGGGTTTTACCGAACGTAAAACCTGTATTTCCGGCCTGGACCTTTGCTATTACCGGCACCAATTCAGCCCGGGTTAGTAGGCCGCTGTATATATCGACAGGGCATCTTCATAACTGACATCCCGGGGATTATTGATGAGCAGGCGCTGCTGCAACATGGCGTCCCGGGCCAGCATTTCCAAATCGCTTTCAGCGACCTTGGCCTCCCGCAGGGTCGCTGGCAAGCTCACATCATCGATGAGTTGGCGCAGTGCGTCGATTAACGCGGCGGTCTTCGCCTCATTACTACCGGCGACAGATCGACCCACAACAATATCTGCAAGTTCCGCGTACAGACCCCCCGCTTGCGGGGCGTTAAACTCCAGCACCGACGGCAACACCAGGGAATTACTGAGACCATGGGGAATGTGATAGTGCCCCCCCAGGGGATAGGCCAGGGCATGCACCGCCGCAACCGGCGCGTTGGCGAAGGCCTGCCCCGCCAACATGGCGCCTAACAACATATTGCCACGCACCTCGCGGTTGCCACCGTCGTGTACCGCAGTCCGAATATTGGTCGCTAGCAGTTGCAGCGCCCGACGCGCCAGGTTGTCTGACAAGGGGTTTTTCTTGTGTCGGGATGTGTAGGCCTCTATGGCGTGCACCATCGCATCGACACCGGTCATCGCGGTAACTGCCGGTGGCAAACCCAGGGTGAGGTCTGCGTCCAACACGGCGACATCGGGTAATAGGGTTGCCGAGGAAACACCCGCCTTGGTGGTCTCTCCAGTAGTGATGACGGCCACCGGCGTCACCTCGGACCCGGTGCCCGCGGTGGTAGGCACCAAAATCAAGGGCAGGCGCCCACCACGCAATTGGTCTACACCGTATAACTGTTGCAGCGATTGATTCCCCGCCAGCAGCGCAGCGGCCAACTTGGCAACATCCATGGAACTGCCACCGCCCACTGCCAGCACCCCATCGACTTCCTCGGCCCGGCCCAATTGCACCGCCTGTAAAACGGTTTCCTCCGGCGGGTCTTCTCGCACCTGGTCAAACAGTACCGGTGTAAGGCCCGCCTCGGCCAGGGCTTTGCTCACCGGCTGTATAAGGCCTATGGCGACCAGACCCGGGTCCGTCACCAGCAGGGGCCGTTTTACGCCCAGTGCAGCACACTGCTCGGACAGGCGCAGCGCACTGCCGCAACCACTGACAATGCTGGGAGCGGTGTTGAAGACGAAGGAGTCCACGGCTTCTAGTTATCGAAGTTCATTATGACTTTACCCCGCGCCCGGCGCTCAATCAGGCAATTAAACGCATCCTCGTACTGCTCAATGGAAAAGCTGTCGGTCACCACCGGACTAATTTTGCCCTGGGCGAACATTTCCCACAGCTCCTCAATGTTTTTTCGGTTTTCCTCTGGCTCTTCCATTGAAAACCTGCCCCAGAACACACCGACAATGGAACAGCCTTTTAACAGCGCCAGGTTCAGGGGAATTTTTGGAATGGGGCCGCTGGCAAAACCAATGACCAGGTAACGACCCTTCCAGGCCATGCCGCGAATGGCCGGCTCGGCGTAGTCGCCGCCCACTGGGTCGTAGACCACATCCACACCCTTGCCACCGGTCAATTCCTTGATCGTATCCTTCAGGGAAACCTCGTTGTAGTTAATGACCTCATCGGCTCCCAGGGACTTGCACAGTGCCAGTTTTTCTTCGGTACTGGCCGCGGCGATCACCCGCGCGCCCATCAGCTTACCCAGTTCAATGGCCGTGGTGCCAACCCCCCCGGCAGCCCCCAGCACCAGCAGGGTTTCCCCGGCCTGCAATTGAGCGCGCTGCTTCAAGGCATAATAAGAGGTGAAGTAGGTGATACTGATGCCCGCAGCCTGCTCAAAGCTCAAGCCCTCTGGCATGGGGAAAACCGCGCTTTCATTGGCGGCAATCTGTGCGCAAAATGCCCCTGCAGCCCCCATGGACAACACCTTGTCGCCCACCTGGTATTTGCTGACCTTGGCGCCCACCGCAGCCACCACCCCCGAGCACTCACCGCCGGGAATAAAAGGCATGTCGGGCTGGAACTGATACTTGCCCTGGATAATGAGGACATCGGGAAAATTGAGCCCCGCCGCCTTTACCTCGATTAAGACATCATTGTCACCCAGCTCGGGCTCCGGCCAGTCCTGTACCAACTTTAATTTGTCCGCCAACCCATGTTCTATACAAGTCAGTGCTTTCATTTTATATCCCCAATACAACGTACGGCGCCCGCGGGCGCCGTATAGTTATAGTCTATGTTTTAGGCAACTTCAAATAGGCCCGCTGCGCCCATTCCACCACCGACACACATGGTAACCACCACGTACTTGACCCCACGGCGCTTGCCTTCGATCAGGGCGTGACCAATCATACGCGAACCACTCATGCCGTAGGGGTGGCCCACAGAAATGGCACCGCCGTTAACATTCAACTTGTCGTTGTCTATACCCAGACGGTCGCGGCAGTAGATAACCTGCACGGCAAAGGCCTCGTTCAACTCCCACAGGCCGATGTCGTCAACACTCAGGCCGTGTGCCTTGAGTAACTTGGGCACGGCAAAGACCGGGCCTATACCCATTTCGTCCGGGTCGCAGCCCGCCACGGCGATGCCGCGATATATACCCAGGGGTTCCAGACCTTCCTGCTCAGCCACTTTGGAATCCATAATGACCTGTGCGGAAGAGGCATCGGATAACTGCGAGGCATTACCCGCGGTAATAGTGCCGCCCTCTATTATAGTTTTCAGTCCGGCCAGGGCTTCGGGGGTAGTAGCACGCAGCCCCTCATCCTTGCTCACTGTCGCTTCAACTTCCGAGGCTTCGCCGGTTGCCTTGTCCCATATGGTGCGCTTGCAAGTGACCGCAACCAGTTCGTCATCAAACTTCCCGGCCTCATAGGCCGCGGCTGTGCGCGCCTGCGACTGGGCGCCGTACTCGTCCATGGCTTCGCGGCTAATGTCGTAGCGCTTGGCTACAACTTCTGCCGTTTGCAGCATGGGCATGAAGAAATTGGGTTGCATGGCAATTAGCTCTTCATCCACCATGCGGTGCAGGTTCATGTGTTCATTTTGTACCAGGGAAATTGAATCCAGACCGCCACCCACCACGCAGTCCATGCCATCGTACATAACCTGTTTGGCGGCGGTTGCCACAGCCATCAGGCCCGAGGAAC
>SMVA01055680.1_pt1 | contig 21589 bp, 11 predicted proteins | sample 2456451 | NCBI WGS metagenome assembly SMVA01 (sample SAMN11095933, study PRJNA526329) | marine sediment metagenome | biome: Marine sediment; feature: Surficial sediment; material: Deep marine sediment; isolation source: Hadal surficial sediment | place: Pacific Ocean | collected 2014-05 | depth... | reverse complement strand
TGACTCGCTGCTTGAAATATCGAACGCCTTACGACGTCGAGTACCGTTGCGTTCGCCCAAATGGCGAGATTCGACACTGCCATTCTCAGGGAAAAGTGATCCTCGACGCCGCCGGAAAGGTAATTAAGCTCGTCGGATCGATCCAAGATATTACGGAACGCACTCAGGCCGCTTCTGCATTAAGGGAAAGAGAAGAACAACTACAACTGGTCATCTCGGTAAATAATGACGGATGGTGTGAATGGGATCCTAGAATCAATAAATTTTATTTCGATCCTCGGTTCTACACAATGGCAGGCTATGAACCGAATGAGTTTCCTGGCGAATATGTGGAATGGAGCAAACGAGTCCATCCGCAGGATATCGAAAAGACCGAGAAAACTTTCAATGAGTTTTTGACCGGAGTAATCGCAAAATATGACGTCGAGTTCCGCTTTAAACGAAAAGACGGCGACTGGATGTGGATCCGCTCGAGAATCAATATTATTGGCCGGGACGACAATGGTGCGCCAGTGAGGCTGGTCGGAACACATTCGGACATCTCGGAAAGAGTCCGTGCCGATGAGGCGTTGAGGAGTCGCGAAGAACAATTGCGACTCGTCGTGGCGGTAAACAATGATGGTTGGTATGACTGGGACCTGGTGGCCAACGCTATCTATTTCGACCCGCGTTATTACACCATGGCTGGATACGATCCCGACGAATTCCCTGCTGCTTACGAGGAATGGGTTAAACGAATACATCCGGATGATCTCGAAAAAACGGAAGCGACTTCTATCGCATTCGTGAGGGGGGAAATTTCGGATTTCGATGAAGAATTCCGCTTCAAACGCAAAAATGGCGAGTGGATGTGGATCCGATCGAGGACAAATATCATTTCACGGGATGACAGCGGATTGCCGAGTCGGGTGGTCGGGACGCATACCGATATCACCGCTAGAAAGCATACAGAAACCGAACTGAAGGACAGAGAAGAACAGCTAAGCTTGGTTATGTCGGTGACGAATGATGGTTGGTACGACTGGGATATGACCGCTAATAGTTTCTATTTCGATCCTCGATGTTACGAAATGGCGGGCTATGAGCCGCGCGAGTTTTCTGGCACTCACAACGAGGCATTAAAAATTGTTCATCCGGAAGATACCGTGGTGGTTAAGCAAGCGCTAGAGGCATTCATGGACGGGACAACGCTGACATTTGATATGGAGTACCGCCACAAGCGCAAAAATGGCACGTGGATGTGGGTCCGATCAAAAATTAAAACTATATCGCGCGACGAACAGGGCAGCCCGATACGCGTTATTGGGACAATGACAGATATCGACGAAAAAAAGCTCGCAGAAATAAATTTAACTGAGGCTCAACGCATTGCGCATTTGGGATTTTGGGAACTCGATGTCAGTTCTGGGGAGTCGTTTTGGTCCGATGAGACGTACCGCATCTTTCGACTTTCACCAGACAACCCACCGCCTACAATTAAAGATTACTACAGGAAACACATTCCACAATCTGAATGGGAAACCATCGATAGTAAAATGGCTGCTCATATAGATGGCACCGAGCCACTGCATATCGAACATACGATTATCAGAGCAAATGGCGATATTGGGTACGTAGTGATTCAGCCAGTACGGAGAAGTGGCCCCGATGCGGATGCAACGAAGATATTTGGCACTATTTTGGATATTACCGAGCGGAAATTAACTGAGATCAATTTAGAAGCTGCCCAACGCATTAGTCATTTGGGATTTTGGGAAATAGATTTAAATTCACGACAATTAAGTTGGTCAAAAGAAACATACCGAATATTTAAACTTCCCGCCGACGGTCCCGCCCCACTGTTAGATGCTTACTATGAAAAATATATTCCCGAATATGAATGGGACAAGATCAAAGCGAATGTTGACGCGCATATCAATAACAATGTTCCGTTCAATATGGATTATTCGATCATTAGGGCGACTGGTGAAATCGGATATTTACGCGTGCAGGCCGAAGTGATACGTGACGCAGAAGGGCAGCCGACTAAGTTATTTGGTACCGCATTAGACATTACTGAAAGTAAATTGGCGGAATTAGATCTTAAAGAAGCCCAACGCATCACACATCTCGGTTTCTGGACATTAGATCTGGATTCCCGGGAATTGACCTGGTCGGAAGAAAACCTGCGTATATATCGACTTCCTATCGACAGTCCTACTCCTAGCGTTAAGGAGTACTTTCGAAATCATATTCCGGATTCCGAATGGGCTATGATTAATGCTAAAGTTGAGAGCCATTTAAATGGAACAGAGCCACTTAATATAGAGTATCCGATTATTCGAGCGAATGGCGAGATGGGATATGTCCGCGTTCAGTCTGATTACGATCGCGATAAAAATAGAAAATCGAACATATTTTTTGGTACGACTTTAGATATCACGGAGAGCAAGCTAGCGGAATTGGACCTAAAGGAAGCCCAACGTATTGCACATTTGGGTTTTTGGAACTTAAACGTTACCACCAACGAATTGACAGTATCCGATGAGGTGCTGCGCATATTCGGATTTGCGCCGGACGATAACATCATATTGACGGCAGATGATTTCTTCGAAAAATTTATCCCGTCAGACGATAAAGTAATTGTCCGATCTAGTCTTGACGTTACTCTTAACCAAGGCAAGCCCATTGATTTAGAATATCGAGTGATACGTGTGACCGGTGAAATTCGGAATGTGCATGCACGCGGGGAAGTTTTTCACGACAACGAGGGGGATCCTATCCGTGTGTTTGGTACATTGGTTGATATCACCGATAAGAAACGGATCGATGAAGAACTGGCACAGCATCGATATTATCTTGAGGAATTGGTAGAAGAAAGAACAAACGAGCTCGAAGTCACGCATCAAAAACTTGTTCGCAAAGAAAAGTTGGCTACTCTCGGTCAATTAGCGGCCTCGGTAAGCCACGAACTTCGTAATCCGCTGGGTACTATCGGTGCCAGTCTCTATACGATCGCGAAAACGGCCGAAAAAAATGGTCTCGACTTAGGCGCTGCACTGCCACGCGCAGAGAGGAATTTGACACGGTGCGACAAAATCATCGACGGCATGCTGGATTACACCCGCGTTCAGGAACTTGAGCTTACCGATATCGACATTGATGATTGGTGCGCGTACGTTTTGGATGAATACTCGGTACCGGAAAATATTAGTGTCGCGCGGGAACTACACTGCGAAACGACAACCGCGGTCGAACCCGAGCGCCTCCATCGCGCCGTCATCAATATACTGAATAACGCGTGTCAGGCAATGAGTGATAATGGACAATGTATGGAAGACAATCGGTTATTGATTAGGACGGTAGAAAAAAACGCCAGAATAGAGATCCAAATAATAGATACTGGGCCGGGTATTGATGATGCCGATTTCCCTAAAATATTCGACCCTCTATACAGCTCAAAGACCTACGGCGTCGGACTTGGATTATCGATCGTTAAGCAGATTATGGAGCAACACGACGGCGGCATAGATATCGCCTCGAATGATGGTCGGGGCACCTGTGTAACACTATGGCTGCCAATAAATGAAGTTTCAATGAGAGCCGTTAAGTGATAATAGTTGAAGTAATTCCGACCCGCACCACGACGAGCGATTTGCCTCAACGCTGTTGCCACGGAACGCAGGGTGTCCGATCTTAACACTTGAGTTAGAGCGAATTCGTGGTACTCGGCGCTATCGCTCACATGCGCCCTCTCAAAGGTACCGGTTGGCATTGCGGGTCGTAAAAGTAGTGATGATTTGAACGGTCAGGGAGGCGACGCGATGGCGGAAATGGTTAACACGGGCAATTTACGAGTAGTCGATTGTGGTCACGGTCACGAACACCTGCCCGAGCAGTGAGGAGGATCATCGCTTGGCGGGTGCACGAGATATGTCTAGACCGCAATTCAGTGCGATGTGAGAAATGGACGAATTCGAACTCGTCGATCGGTATTTCCGCCCCTTGGGGTCCGTAGCGGCGGGAATTGTGCTGGGGATCGGTGACGATTGTGCGATCCTCGATGCGCCGTCCGACGAACAACTCGTGGTGACGACCGACACGCACGTAGAGTCGGTCCACTTTCCGGCTGGCGCAGATGCCAGGGAAATTGCGTATCGTTCGTGTGTAACCAGTCTCAGCGATGTCGCGGCCATGGGAGCCAGCGCTCGCTGGGCCAGTTTGGCGATGACGTTACCCCGGGCGGCGGACTCCTGGTTGGAAGCATTCGCACGCGGGGTGGCCGAGGCCTTGCAACAGTGCGGTGCGGTATTGATCGGTGGCGATACGACCGCAGGTCCGTTGGTTATTACTTGGCACATCATTGGTACGGTCGCCGCCGGTGCCGCGCTGAGGCGCGGCGGGGCGCAGGTAGGTGACCTCGTGTACGTTTCTGGCACGCTCGGCGACGCCGCGGGAGCGCTAGAATTGGGGCTCATAGACGGTGGTAGTTATAACAAATTTCAGCAGGAGCTCCGCGCCCGTTATTGGTCTCCGCAGCCCCCGTTTGAACTGGCGCGCAAACTGTGCGGGGTCGCGACCAGTTGTATCGATATCTCCGATGGGCTAATTGCGGATCTGGCACACATCGCCGAATCGAGTGATTGCGGCGCAGAGGTGGAATTCTCGAAAATTCCAATCGCACCGGCGTTATTGCAGCTGGCTGGACTCGAGCGCGCGCGCCGATTGGCGGCAACGGGCGGCGATGACTATGAGCTCTGTTTCACCATACCCCCGAGCTGCGAATCGGCATTACTTGGACTTGCCGGTGATGCGGGTTTAAGCGTTACGCAGATCGGGCGCATGACATCCGGGGCCGGGGTTCGGGTTATCGCCGATTCAGGTGCGACCGTAGACCTTGGCCAGGTCGGTTATCGTCATTTCGAATGACTCCGCTCGACAAACCCGAAGGCGTCCAACGTCGCTGCAAAGTCGACCAGGTCGTTGTATCGTTCGGCGGTCTTACAGGTAGACTATACGTTTAAGGATACATATATTCAGTTATAGAATAAATAACGTTTTCAACACGTTCAACCTTGAATATTGTCATTTGAGGCGTATGATCACCCTAGCCCAGATCGAATCGCTGGCCTGTTAAAGTGCGCAAATGACGGCATACTCAGCGCCTTGCACACCGCCGGTATCCAGTGCGTGACGACACGGCCGACGGTGTCAACAGTGCGCGGTTTTGTCCGGCTGCGGATAGAAACGGATGATCGATGGTCAGAACATAATAGCTGTCACCACATTGTCCAGAAACACTCCGGAGCAAGTCCATGAGACGAATCAAGTCGTTGCTTTCAGCAGGGTTGGTATTTGTTGCTGCGAGCGCGGGAGCCAACCAATCTGAGATCGATATATGGGAGGCGTTGCTCAAACCAAAGTATTTCCCCGCTACTGAGCTTATACAAAACGGTGGCGTGATCGAGCTGAAAACCCCGTACCGTGCAGAGGATGCCGCGGTGACGCCGGTGTCGATAACAGCGAAATTTCCTCAATCGCCAGAACGTTTCATCGAAAAGATCTACCTGTTTGTGGAAAAGAACCCCCAACCTTTGGCCGGTGTGTTCCACCTTACGCCGGATATGGGACGGGCGGATCTTGCGCTGCGGGTGCGGGTCGATATGTACACCAACGTTCGGGCTATCGCCGTGTTGAATAATGGCGAACACCACATGGTTACCAACTTCGTTAAAGCGCAAGGCGGTTGTTCCGCGCCCCTGGCCGCCGATTTCGCCGCGGCCATGGACTCCATCGGCAATATGAAATTCCGCACCCTAGGGGAGCTGAATGAAGATAAATCCATTGTTGCACAGTTCATGTTGAGCCATCCCAATGTTACCGGTATGCAAGAGGACCAGAAGACGCACCTGTTCCGCCCCGCGCACTATGTAGAAAAGGTTAAGATATATTTCAATGACAAGCACGTGATGACGGCCGAGACTGGTTTCTCGATTAGTGCCGATCCCAGCTTTCGTTTCTTTTTTCGGCCACACGGCGGGGGCGAGATCCGCGCAGAAGTCAGCGATTCAAAGGGCAACGAGTGGTCGCAGACCTTTTTGGTCGAAATTTGAGTTGCAGGTCAATGGGCATGTGCTGCGTTAGTTGCGGCTTGTTTAATGGGCAAATTACCATAGGTTCCGCAGTATTTGAGTCCCCGTCCCACGAAATGCTAGGCAACGAACCACGATTGTTACGCTGCAAATCAACAAAGGTATTCAGTTATCTATTAACCCTTGCGTGATCGTCATTCTACTTTGTCGCGCGGTAGTTTGGTTTCGCATCGGTAACTGGTCTTATATTCTACCAACACGTAGCGTGTCGACTCGGCGTCGAGATAGCGAGAGGCGTAATGATTTATTAGGGTTTCGCGATGGGTTCCAAACGTGCAGCGGCGGTGCCGACAAAATTAATTGAAAACGAGCGTGTTATTGTCACCGAATGGCGATTTGCGCCTGGTGCTGAAACGGGCTGGCACCGACATGAATATGACTATGTGGTGTGCCCGTCGACGGATGGAACGATGCTGCTTGAAACGCCGGAAGGAAATTTCGAGACCACCGTTGAGATGGGGCAACCGTATTTTCGCCACGAGGGTGTCCGGCACAACGTCATTAATGCGGGCGAGTCGATCCTCGTATTCATTGAAACAGAATTGAAGCGCGTTTAAGCGTATGACAAGCGCACGCGAGTTGCGTTGCCCCCAGCAGGCTCGATACGGAAATTGCTCCGTAGCCACATTAACGATGACTGTCGTGGTGGTTTGTTTCGCGATTACCGTTCGCGTCACGCCCGCTTGGGAAGCGGGGGTGCCGGATCGCTATGTTGATTGCTCGGCATATTTTTTTATGGCCGCCAATGCCAAGGCAATAGAAGAATTTAATGTCTATTACACGGCGGGAGAATACGCCTTTAATCAGGCCGTCCGCATGATGGGCGAACCCGACGCACTCGAGCGTTTTAATGCGGTATCGTTGGAGATCAACGAATTGATCGAACGACGTTGGGTTGCGTTTAAAAAGGCCGACGATCGCTATGGCGTTGTTTGCGCGGACATCTTGCGCGACGCTTCCGATCCCGATAGATAATCCGACCGAGTTCGGGCTGACGTCCGGCCGCTTATCCTTAGAGTAAAAACCAGACGCAGGCGAGCCCGGTAAGCGTCATCGTAACGGTATACGGTAACGCCATCCACACCATTCGACCGTATGACAGTTTGATTACTGGTGCCAGGGCTGATGTCAGGAGAAACAGGAACGCCGCCTGGCCGTTCGGCGTCGCGACCGATGGAATGTTGGTGCCGGTGTTGATCGCGACGGCGAGTAAATTGAATTGGTCGCGCGTAATGACGTTGTTGATTAGGGCTTTTTCAATTTCGGTAATGTAAACTGTCGCCACGAAGACATTGTCACTGATCATCGACAGGACACCGTTAGCGAGATAGAACGCGCTCGTTTGGGCCCTGCCTTCGAGTTGCAGGACCATGTCGATAATCGGCGTGAACAGATGCTGGTCGTGGATCACCGCAACGATGGCGAAGAACACGACCAACAGAGAGGTGAACGGCAATGCTTCTTTAAATGCGTGACCGATGCGGTGCTCCTCGGTGATGCCATTGAATGCGGTCGCGAGAACAATCACCGTTAGACCAATAACGCCGACTTCCGCCAAATGAAATCCCAGAGCGGTGACAAGGAATATGATGGTAAGTCCTTGAATCACTAGTTTTGCGACGTCCTGAGGCGTTCGATTTTCGGTTTGATTGGCGTCGTATCCGACCAGGATAATACGCACGTTTTCGGGCAGTGGCATGCCGAAACCAAAGGTTCGCGTTTTTTCCACTGCCGCGCAGGTCAGGAGCCCGACGAAGAATACGGGGATCGAGACCGGTGCCGTGCGGACGAAAAATTCGACAAAATCCCACCCTGCGATCTTGGCGATAAGGAGATTCTGCGGTTCGCCGACCAAGGTCATTACGCCGCCCAGCGCCGTGCCCACCGCGGCGTGCATTATCAGGTTGCGGAGAAATCCGCGAAATTCGACTAAGTCGGCCCGTGCCAGCTCCCCGAGCTGCCGGTCTTCGCTGTGATCGTGTTCGTCATGGTACTGCTTGCCCGAGGCGATTTTGTGGTAGACGAGGTAAAACCCTTCGATGACGGTGATGACCACGGCGATCACGGTCAAGGCGTCGAGAAATGCCGACAATACGGCGGCGATGGCGCAAAAGAGCACTGAGAGGGCGACCTTCGAACGGATACTGAGGAGTACCTTTGTGAACGTGAATAATAGAAGCTCCTTTAAGAAATAGATCCCGGCGACCATGAACATCAGCAGCATGATCACCGGGAAGTTGGTAAGCGTCTCCGCGTAAACCGCTTCGGCACTGGTCATCCCGAGGACGACGGCCTCTATCGCCAATAAGCCGCCGGGTTGCAAGGGGTAGCATTTGAGCGCCATTGCGAGGCAGAAGATGAATTCGACGATTAGTACCCAGCCGGCGACAAACGAACCGGTGGTAGCAACGAGGATGGGGTTGAGGATCAGAAAGCCGACGATGGTGAGTTTGTACCACGCGGGAGACTGGCCTAGGAAGTTCTTGGTAAAAGCCTGCGTCAGGTTAGTTGATGCCATTTTTATTGATCCCCTGTTCCATGAGCTTGCCGCGGGCTGTCGTCGATCGCCTCCCCCCAATGGTTAAGCTAAGCGCTGCTTAGCCACTCGCACATCAAGAAGTATTAGCGTTTTGCGCCACGGTAACCCGTAATTATTCATGCTGGCGGGTGGCGTCCGAGGCATAGCGTGTCACTGGCGCCACTTACGCCGCGGTTATCCCCGTATGATTTTAAACGTGCTTGGCTTACGCTGCCAATTCGCGTAACACGTACTGCAAAATACCACCGTGTCGGTAGTACTCCCATTCCTTGGGCGTATCCACCCGCACCCGACATTCAAACCGGGTTTCTTTACCGTCGGTTGCACGGGCCACCACGGTGACGATTTGCGCACCGATTTCGGGACCTTCGATGCTGAAGGACTCGGTCCCGGTGAGCCCCAGTACGCTCGGCGTTTGCCCGTCGCGGAAGACCAGCGGTAGGACTCCCATGCCGACCAGGTTGCTCCGATGAATGCGTTCGAAACTTTCCGTGATGACGGCGCGTACGCCGAGCAGCAAGGTTCCTTTTGCCGCCCAATCACGCGACGAACCCGTACCGTATTCCTTGCCTGCGAGCACAATCAATGGCACACCGTCTTTTTGATAGCGCATTGCCGCAGCATAAATCGTCATCTGTTCCGCGGACGGTTGGTGCGTTGTCCAGCCGCCTTCCGTCCCCGGCGCAAGTTGGTTGCGCAGGCGTATATTCGCGAAGGTCCCGCGCATCATAACCTCGTGATTGCCGCGGCGCGAACCGTAGGAATTGAAATCTTTTGGATCAACCCCGTGTTCAATCAGGTATTCGCCTGCTGGGCTGTCCGCCTTTATGGATCCCGCCGGAGAGATGTGATCGGTGGTAATCGAATCACCCAGCATTGCGAGTACCCGCGCACCACGAATTGGCTCGATGTCCGCCGGCGTTTTTGCCATCCCAGCGAAGTAGGGCGGGTTCTTTATATAGGTCGATTTGTCGTCCCATTCAAAACGATTCCCCGCTGGCACTTTAATCCCAACCCAGCGCGAATCGCCGCTAAATATGTTGGCATAGCTGGTCTCGAACATGTGCGAATCGATCGACGAAGCAACAGCATCATGAACTTCCTTTGCGTTCGGCCAGATATCTCGAAGGTAGACCGGCGCCCCGCTTGAGTCCGTGCCAAGCGGGTCGTTGAGCATATCGATATTCATCGTTCCGGCGAGTGCGTAGGCCACGACCAATGGCGGGGAGGCGAGAAAATTCATCTTGACCTCGGCGTGGATCCGACCTTCGAAGTTTCGATTGCCCGACAACACGGAGCATGCTACCAAGTCGGCATCGGTGATCGCGCTACTCACTTCTGCTGGCAGGGGACCGGAGTTGCCGATGCACGTTGTGCAGCCGTAGCCGACCGTCTGAAAACCCAGCGCGCTCAGGTGTGGCGTAACGCCAGCCTTGTCGAGGTACCCGGTGACAACCAACGATCCCGGCGCGAGGCTGGTCTTAACCCATGGTTTCGTCTTTAACCCGCGCATCGTTGCCTTTTTCGCCAGCAGACCCGCACCCATCATCACATAGGGGTTTGAGGTATTGGTACACGACGTAATCGCGGCGATGACCACGGCGCCGTCCGCCAACTCATAGGATTCGCCGGCGTGTTCAACCAGTGCGAGGCCGCCATTGGGGCGGTTTTTCGTTGCTTCCGTGAGATGGCCGGCGACGACTTGTTTTGCGGATTTTAATGCGATCCGATCCTGCGGTCTTTTCGGACCGGCAATACTCGGCTCGACCTCAGCCATATCCAACATGACGATATCCGTGTAACGCGCCTCGGGACCGTCGGCACTTCGCCACAGGCCGGTTTCTTGCGCGTAGCACTGCACCAGTTCGATCTGATCTGGCGCGCGGCCGGAGAGCTCAAGGTAGCGAATGGTTTCCCCGTCGATCGGAAAAATACCGCAGGTGGCGCCGTATTCTGGTGCCATGTTGGCGATGGTCGCACGATCCGCGAGCGGTAGGTGATCGAGCCCAGGTCCAAAGAACTCGACGAATTTTCCGACGACACCCTTTGCGCGCAAAATCTCGACAACCCGCAAGACCAAATCGGTTGCAGTCGCCCCCTCGGGCAGGGTGCCTGACAGTTTGAATCCGATGACCTGAGGGATTAGCATCGTGATCGGTTGGCCCAGCATGGCGGCTTCTGCCTCGATCCCGCCGACCCCCCAGCCGAGTACGCCGATGCCATTAATCATGGTGGTATGCGAGTCGGTGCCGACGAGCGTATCGGGATAGGCGTACAGCACGCCATTGGTTTCAGCGGAAAATACCGTTCGCGCGAGATACTCCAGGTTAACCTGATGGACGATCCCGGTATCGGGCGGGACCACCTTGAAATTAGAGAACGCCTGTTGGCCCCAACGAAGAAAACTGTAGCGTTCCTGATTTCGTTCGAACTCGATTTTGGCATTGTCCTCGGCGGCCGTCGGAGTGCCAAATTGATCGACCTGCACGGAATGGTCGATCACCAATTCGGCTGGCGAGAGGGGGTTGATCTTTTCCGGATCGCCACCGAGCGCGCGCATGGCATCGCGCATTGCGGCGAGGTCGACAATCGCCGGTACGCCGGTAAAGTCTTGCATCAGAACTCTTGCTGGCGTAAACGCAATCTCCTGCGAAGGTTCCGCACCGGCATTCCAGTTGGCGAGTGCTTCAATGTCGTCGCGAGTCACGTTGATACCATCTTCGTGGCGCAGCAAATTTTCAAGTAGGATCTTGTGGGCGTAAGGTAGGCGCTCCACCGGATAACGATCGGCCAGGCGCTGGACGTTAAAAATTTCGTAATCGGTATTGGCGGCGTGTAAGTTTGTACGCGTGTCAAAGCTGTTCTTCATCGTGACTCCATTACGGTCAAGCGGTTAACACCCTATTATCGGCAATTTGGCTGAAAAATTGTAGGTCCCCTTTAAATGGTGGCCGACTATTTAGGCCGAGCGGTCGATAATGCCGCCCCCAATGCAGCGATCGCCGTCGTAAAAAACGACCGATTGGCCTGGGGTTAGCGCGCGTTGTGGTCGCGCGAATCGCACCTTGAGGGAATCTTCATTGACCACCGTGATCACACAGTCCTGATCCGGCTGCCGGTAGCGGGTCTTGGCGCAGCATTTGAAGGGTGCTAGCGGTGCAGCGCCGGCGATCCAAAACAAGGTATCCGCAACCAGATACGTACTCATCAACAGCGGGTGGTCGTGGCCTTGCGCCGCGATCAATTCGTTGTTCTCGATATCTTTCGCAACGACAAACCAAGGGCCATCCGTTGCCCCGCGTACGCCGCCAATACCCAAGCCCTCACGTTGTCCGAGGGTGTAGAACGCGACACCTGAGTGCTGTCCAAGAACGGCGCCGGTGGTACTGCGGATGGTGCCAGGTTGGGCTTGTACATAGCGACGCAAAAAGCTGCGAAATGGTCGTTCACCGATGAAACAAATACCGGTACTATCCTTTTTGGCATGTGTTACCAAACCGGCTTTAGCGGCTATCCGACGAACCTCACATTTGTGTAAGTCGCCGAGTGGAAATAGCGTACGCGCTAACGCAGCTTGGCCGATGGCGTAAAGGAAATAGCTTTGGTCTTTGCCCGGGTCGGACCCTTTGTGTAGTTCGTACGCCCCATCGACGTAGCGGTTCCTCGCGTAGTGCCCAGTTGCTATGACATCTCCACCCAGCGCCTCGGCATGGCGCACGAAGGCTTTGAATTTGACCTCGCGATTGCACAGCACATCCGGATTGGGTGTTCTGCCGCGCTGGTACTCGGCGATAAAATCCTCAAACACCCTGTCCCAATAGGCCTGTGACAGATCGACCGTATTGATCGATATGTCAAGGTGTTCGCACACCGACATCGCGTCGTCAACGTCCGCTTCGAACTGGCAGCGCCCGTTTTCATCCGCTTCGTTCCAGTTCTTCATGAACACGGCGGACACGTGAAAGCCGGCGCGTACCAGGAGTAAGGCCGCGACCGAAGAATCCACCCCGCCGGACATCGCGACGACGACATGGTTATCTGCCGCACTGCCGCGGGCCGCGAATCGAGCGGGGTCTATTGCAAACGCTGACGCCACGGCCCAGACCCAACTGTGAAGCAACACGAGCGTTGACCCGCCATGGAGCTTTTGCCGTGCCGATGTTTCGATTGTCTGCGCGCGGCGATCGAAAAAAAGTGCCGCCTGCAGGCAGCCGTAATGGTGTGAGGGCGAGGGTTGGGCAAGTACACTCAGATGCGCTCTATAACAGGCTGCTCCCAGGGGCCTGTAATTGAATAATCGCGGCTCAACAATTTGTCGACCTTTTGCGGAATTGACTTGAACATCTTTTGCCCTAGATAGATCACGGCGCCGACGCCGATCCCGGCTGGACCAAACAGCGCGCTGGCGACTGGAAAGGCATTTGACAGTGTCGGTGTTACGGTTACGTGCTGGTCATAATCTTTCTCGGCGAGTCCGGTACGTCCCGAGATCTCAATGCGCGCGGAAGGTCCTCGCATTGATAAACTGTTGGTGTAGGCGTTTCCACGATCCAACTCGAAGGACCCTTCGATGCTGTCAAACGCGAACCCTTTTTTAAACAAGTCGTTGAAATCGAGCGATAAGCGCCGCGGCAAGGTTTGTAACGAGAGCAGCCCGAACAAACGGCCACTGCCGGGTTCGATGTCCAGGATGCGTCCTTTGTCTACTCGCAGATCGAAGCTTCCGTGCAATTTGTCAAGCGTGAAATCGGACGGCGTCCCACCCCAAATCGCCTCGATTTTGATCTCGGTTGCACCCCCTTCAATGTTGGCAACGTCGTAATCGAAGCTTTTAAGCATGCCGCTCAAGGTTTTGCCGCGCACGGTGAGACTGACTCGGGATTGGTGAACGCCGGCTGCCAAAACCCAAGCGCCGCTGCCTTGAAGCTCAAAATTCGGCTGCGAAAAATTCAGCTGTTCCAGCAGCAAACCATTTTCGGTTCTGCGGGTGACTAATATTGCTGAGCCGAGATCAATTTTACCGAAGCGTAGTGAGTCGCAGGTTAAATTAATTGGCGGCAGTTGACGTGGATCGACACGCGTGGTCACTGCGGTAGCGTCAGCTTTCTCGAGCCAGAAGCGTTCGAGATCAATCGTCAGGGGGCTCTCGGGTGCGCCGCGCGGAATGGTAATAGTGCCGCGGGCTTGCGGGCCGGCTATCTCTACGTGCCAGGAAGACGCGTTCTTTTCGCCCGTTACCCGGGTGCTGCGGAAGGTCTGCCCCAACGTCTCCAGATTATCGATTTCTACATCGAAGTTAATCGGGAGGTCCGCCGGGAAGTTTGCCATTGAACCGGCGGCAGCTTTGGCGAGAGCTAGCCATTCGTTGAGGGGAAGCCGGTCGATGCGTCCGCGCGCCACCAATCCCGGCGCTCGAATGAACTCAGGTGCGGCGCTGCCAAACAGGATCTCCGTGCGACGCGTTTGAAAGGTGCCGTCGGCACGCTTGAATTGCTCGATTTCGATATCGACGGTCGTACCGAAATCGATCCGCGTTAATCGATCGCCGTTTTGACTCGTTTCGATTTGAATCATCAAGGGTTTTTGTTCCGCCGATGATTTGCCGAAGGGCCACGGCAAATCGACGTCGAGGCCTACAAGACTGGATTGGATGGTTAGCCGTTTGGGCACGCGTGATCCATCTTGCGAGTCTTCGGGAATAATAAGTACTGCTTTCCACGGTAAGCGTCCCGTAATCGCTTTGTCGATGCCACCGTGGCTAAGCCAAGTGTTAAGACTCGGCGCGTAGCGTTCGATGTATTTTAATAATTGCTTCGCATCGGAGGTTCCCGTCATGCGAAATTCTGTGTCATAGTTTGGATCGTCTAATCCGCCGTGCAACACGACGCCGACTCGTTCCCCATCGAAGCTTGCTCGTAGGCCTTCGCCATACCAATCCTGGCGCGTGAAACTGATGTCCCCAGTGAAATCCTCTAAGGTAATCTGCTGTCGTTTAGCGTGGATACGATTTCCAGAAAAATGGACCAAACCCAGAACTTCTCGCTCGCCGCCCGGATAAAGCGCCAGATTCATATCCAGAGTCATCTCGAAGCTATCGGAAATTTCGATGTCGGTGTAGCGGGTCGCCTTCGTGTTGCTAAGCGGGCTGGCCAGAATAAATTGGCCGAGTTCATCGGGCATGACATGAGTGGTACCGCGTACCCTGACGATACGTTCGCGCGTAAATAGGTCCGGCATCTCAATCGTGGATCCGCCGATCTCCGCATGATAGATGCGGCCGCTGTGAACAGTGGTCATGACCCGGCGGTTCTCGACCACGATGGTAGCGGCGACCGCGTTGGCAATGGGCCATTTTGCGCCGTACTTGAAATCGACGTCTACAATGTTAAATACGCCCTTGAAAATTCCGCTACCGTGGTCGAACGGAAAGTCGCTGATCTTGCCGCGGAGGACGAATTCGCTCGGTTCAAAGACTCCTGATCGAAACGCGTTGCGTAGCCATTTTGCGCCACGCGGTGGTAGTGCACCATGCGGCACGAGCAAGTGAAGACGCGCGAGATCGCCGGAATCGATGTGCGTAAACAGATTCAATTCCGGACTCGCATCGTCGCGCCAAATAACACTACCGCGGGTGGCAAAATTGATCGTTTCCGCACGGATTTCGATGAGATCGGTGTTTAGCACCACACCGTTATCTTTAATCGCCCACCGGACGCCACCCCACAAGCGTTGAATTTCGACGGGTTGGTCGAACCAACGCTTGCGCTGCAGCACCAACCCGTGTGCTTCCTTGGCGTACATGACCCCACCGCGGTTATTGGCCGTTAGCTCGACATTGAGGCCGTATACTCCGGGTGTCTGCGCAGATTCATCGACGGCAAGATCACGAACCGATGCGGTAATAAAAAAGCGTGAAATCGCTGTGTCTTTTCGCACGAAGGCCCCTAAAACATTGTTTAAGGTGCCGCGCGGATCCAGGGTATGTAAATCGGGGATCTTGCTCGCGCTGAATTCGAGGCCGTTTGGCAATAGCGGCGCGAAATCGGCGAGGTCGATGCTGTCTGCTCGAAAAGCCATCAACGGCGGCTTATCACCGCGATCGCGCCAACGAAATGCGACGGTGCCAGGCGTGTCGGGCCCATCACCGGCGTCGATCCGCCATCGATCGATGGCAAACGACCAACCATCGCGCAGGCGAAATACCATACCGGTCGCATCGACCTGAGTGATCATGGAAGTCTTCGCCCCAGCTAATCGAATCGCCGTCGAAGTGAGATTGATTGCCGCTCGCTGTAGTTTCGCGTTTTCCCATCGGCTCCATATCTTGGCGTCTATTTCACCACTGGACACGCGGTTCCCGGTCCATCCCGCCAGGGCAAGGACTGGGCCCAAGTCAGCATGCTGAACGTCTAAAAAAAGATCACCGTGCCATTGAGATCCAAGGATGTCGCCGGAGGCGCGCAACGAAAATCGGTAATTTTCATCCGTGCTGGCGGTGCTGCGGCGGAGGCTTCCGGTAATCACCTGATCGGTGCCGTCATGCGTTATCGTCACCGCAACGTCGGAGAATTCCGTCGGCGGACCGTCGTGCGCCTGGTCGTCGAAGGTGATATGCGCGTCGCGAAGGGCGAAATTCTGTTGCTGTAACAACCACTGAGCGACCGGCCATCGGCTCGGCGGCATGCCCGCGATCGAAATATGTCCGTCTAGATCGCGTTCCAGTGCGACTCGCATGCCGCCAACGACGAGCCGGCGCGGGACGAGGCTACGGCGGCGTAATGACCTTAGCGGCGAGAGTTCGATAGTGGCATAGTCAAAGCGAACGAGTTCGGTGCCCCGGTCGGCGGTAAATACGACGAAATCTGCAACGTTGATCGTGGGCATCCAGCCGCGCCACGACGCGCTGACTTGTCCAATTTCTACCGGCCGGTCGACAATATCGCTAAGCCAGAATTCGATGGCATCTCGTTGTTGATCGATCTGCGGCAACATCAACCGAATGACACTAATGAGCGTGGCCGCCACAATGGTCAGGCCAGCGAAAATGGTCCACAGCGATCCGACGAGGCGATTTATCGATATGCGCATGATTGTGGGCTATAACAGGACGACGTCGTATTGTTCCTGGGTGTAGGCCGATTCGACCTGAATTCGGATCGGGATACAGATGAATTCTTCCAACTCGACGACGCTGGTCGACTCTTCATCAAGCAGCATGTCCACGACGGTCTGCGAGGCAACGACGAGCAGCTTCTGCGCGTCGAATTGTCGTGCCTCGCGCAAAATTTCGCGGAAAATTTCGTAGCAGATGGACTCCGCCGATCTGATCGAACCCCGACCGCCGCACGTCGGGCACTGTTCACACAAGACATGTTCGAGACTTTCGCGGGTTCGTTTGCGCGTCATTTGCACCAAGCCGAGAGACGTTACTTCGCTCATGGTGATCCGTGTGTGATCACGCGCCACGCTTTTTTCCAGCGCCCGCAGTACCTGCCGCTGGTGGTCTTCGCTCGTCATATCGATAAAATCGACTATGATAATGCCGCCCAAATTGCGTAATCGAAGCTGCCTGGCGATCGCGTGTGTCGCCTCCAGATTCGTCTTAAATATTGTCTCTTCCAGGTTGCGGTGGCCAACGAATCCCCCGGTGTTGACGTCAATGGTTGTCATCGCCTCGGTTTGATCGAAGATTAGGTGGCCACCCGATTTGAGATTAACTTTACGTTGTAGTGCGCGCTGAATCTCATCCTCGGTCGAGTACAGATCGAGGATCGGGCGCTCACCGAGGTAATGTTCGATCCGCGAAACGAGATCCGGCGTGAACTTCGCGGCAAACTCCGACACTTTGGCATGGGTTTCTTTGGAGTCGATGCGTATCTTTTCCGTCTGATCGGAAGACAGGTCGCGGATCGTCCGCAATACCAGCGGTAGATCTTCGTAGATGACCGCCGGTACTTTTGTGGCATCGATGCGCGACGATATGGATTGCCACAGGCGCTGCAGAAACTGCATGTCATTGCGAATTTCGTCGCGGGAAGCGCCTTCGGCCGCGGTTCGCGCAATATAGCCAACATTGCCGGAATTTGCGTCGCCGCGGGTGCGCGGGGGATCCCCGCCGCTGGGATCATTTCCGTTAGCGGTATCGTGGTCAACGGATTCCAGCGCCGGTTCCAATTCAACCAGCATCTCGCGTAAACGCTGTCGTTCGCTCTCGTTTTCGATGCGCATCGAAATCCCGATAGAATTGGAATAGGGAATTAGCACCAGGTAGCGAGACGGGATGCTCAAAAAAGTTGTGAGACGGGCACCCTTGGTCCCCAACGGATCCTTGGTGACCTGAATCAGCAATTGCTGGCCTTCGCTCAGCACCTGTTCGATCGGAATATCTGCACCGTTCGACTCCGCGCTCGGGTTGGCATGAGCAATATCGGAAACATGGAGAAACCCCGTACGCTCAAGTCCGATATCCAGGAACGCCGCACCCATGCCGGGTAAGACGCGCGATACCCGGGCAAGATAGATATTGCCAACTAAACCGCGGCTGCGACTGCGTTCGACCACGACCTCCTGCAAAACGCCGTTTTCGACTGAGGCAACGCGCGTTTCCTGAGGTGTTACGTTAACGAGAATTTCTTCGGCCATTGATTATTTTCGGGCTCCCCAAGCGTCGGGTGTTTGCCTATAACTACCTAATTCGTAACTCATTATAGCGATTCGGCAGGATTCGACACCAAATCTGCCATGGGCCGTCGTCGGACCCGGCAAAATCGAAGTTGCGCGTAACGGAACGCCTCCGCACGCCTCGCTTCCCAGGCCGCGCAGAGCGCGTATAATGCGACACCCTCGACCCGGACATCTCACTCGATCGTTGCGCGCTGGCATGTCCCTTGATTCGCATGAAGCTTTTCGGTCCACGATTATAGACAAGCACTTTCGGTTCGATCAGAAATTCTCTATGGCACGCCACTCTACTTCGCGATCATCAGGCCGAACGGTGACAAATCAGGGTTAGCTTGCGATGTTGCTAGCAAATCTAAATTCTGTCCTGACGGTCGTTCTAGCCACGGGTGACGGGAAACCACTGATGCCGTTGACGGCGCGTCGGACGGTCGCGGCGATCCCGTTTGCCGGCGGGTATCGCGTGATCGATTTCGCACTGTCTAATTGTCTGCACTCGGGCTTACGGCGGATCATGGTTTTCTCACAGTTCAACGCCCTGTCACTGCACAACCATATCCGCGACGGCTGGTCTCTTTTTAACGCCGATCTGGGCGAATTCGTCATGCCGGTGACGCCGCCAATCACAGACAAAATGACCACCTACAGCGGTTATGCGGATGCACTCCTGCAAAATGCTTATCTGTTGGAGCGTACTGCGGCCAATCACGTCATCGTGGTGTCTGGCGAACAGATATACCGCATGGACTATGCCGCCATCTTAGCGTTCCATCTGAAGCATGACGCAACGGTAACGGTCGCCGCCCTAGAACGTGCCGCAATGAATGGAGCGCACCTGTCCGCATCGATAATACTGCGCGGGCACAAAATCGTCGAAATAGCACCCTTCGCCGTCGGCGATGATGGCGGACCAAGTTATGGGCCGATGGAAGTTTTCGCCTTCAAGAAAACGGCCTTGCTGGAATTACTAGGTCTGGCTGCGCGCACCGGTGCCTATGGCGCGGCGATCATCGATGTCATCAGAGAGCATTGGTTGGGACACGAAAAAATTTGCGCTTACCGCTTTGGCGGTTCCGATGGTCGCGTATCGCAGGACAAATACTGGCGGATGTTGGCCAGTGTCGACGACTACTATGACGCCAATATGGATCTGCTCAAATTGGAACCGCCGTTGGATATCTATCAATCCGACTGGCCGATACGCACGCATCAGACCCAGCGGCCGCCGGCACGCACCGTCGCAGGGCGCTCGTGTAATGAGGGCATCTGCGTTAATTCCATCGTCGGTGGTGGTACGGTGATTGCCGGCGGTGGCGTCAGCCGCAGCGTCTTAGGGGACCGGGTGTATATCGACGACGGCGCCACGGTTGAGGACGCAATCCTGAGCCCGGGGGTTAGCGTGGGGGAGGGCACGCAACTACAACGGTGCATCATCGACCGCAATGTCGCGATCCCTGCCAACGAGCAAATAGGCCTCGATCTCGAGGCCGATTCGAAGCGCTTCACGATTACCCCCAACGGTGTCGTGGTTATACCGTCGGACGTCGATTTCGATTAGGCGTGCGCGAACGGATCAGCGCGTGAACTTCGAAGACGCCTTGGCCGAGGTCTTAGCGAGCGACGCTTTACTCACCACCGTCGAAGATAAACGGCCCTACGAGTGTGACGGCCTTTCGGCCTATCAACAGATACCGCGGGTGGTGGTTTTGCCGCAGTCGCGCCGCCAAGTCGCCGAGGTGGTTAAAATCTGTGCGGAGCATGCGGTTCCCGTGGTCGCCCGTGGGGCAGGAACGGGCCTCTCTGGCGGGGCACTACCGCTCGAAGAAGGATGCCTGCTCTGCCTGACGAAGTTCAACCGGATCATTAGTATCGATCCGGACAATCGCATCGCCGTCGTTGAACCCGGGGTTCGGAACGTGGCGATATCCGACGCCGCGGCCGCCTATGGCCTCTACTATGCGCCCGATCCTTCGTCTCAAATTGCGTGTTCCATTGGCGGCAATGTTGCCGAAAATTCGGGCGGCGTCCATTGTCTGAAATACGGTCTTACCGTGCACAACGTCCTGGCAGTCGAGATCCTCACCGCACAAGGTGAATGGCTAACCGTCGGCGCGGCGGCGCTGGACAGCCCTGGATACGACCTCTTGGCGGTTTTGAACGGCTCCGAAGGCATGCTTGGGATCATTATGCAGATCACCTTGAAATTGTTGCCGTGTCCGCCGGTGGCCAGAGTACTGTTGGGGGTATTCGACGACGTGGAGGCGGCGGCGAATGCGGCTGCCGGTGTTATCGGGGCTGGTATTATTCCGGCGGGTCTGGAAATGATGGACCAAATGGCGCTCCGTGCGGCGGAAGATTTTTGTCATGCTGGGTATCCGCGCGACGCGGCCGCAATCCTGCTGTGTGAATTGGACGGCACCACCGGTGAGGTCGAGGCGCAATTGGGTGTGGTAGAAGAACTCTTCGAGCGCCATGGCAGCCGCGAGGTGCGCGTGTCACGGACCGAAGAGGAGCGGGTGAAGTTCTGGCTGGGACGTAAGTCCGCGTTTCCCGCGATGGGGCGCGTTGCCCCGGATTATTACTGCATGGACGGGACGATACCGCGCCGTCACCTGGGTGTGGTGTTGCGGCGGATCGCTGAATTGTCCGAGCAATATGGATTGCCCGTCGCCAACGTTTTCCACGCCGGCGACGGTAACCTGCATCCCCTCATCGCCTACGATGCCAACGACGACGACCAGCTCGAAGCGGCGGAACAACTCGGCGGCAAAATTCTCGAGTTGTGTATCGAAGTCGGCGGCACGATCACCGGTGAGCACGGTGTTGGCGTGGAAAAACTGGATCAGATGTGCATTCAGTTTTCGGCCCCTGAGCTAGCCGCCTTTCATGCGATCAAGAATGCTTTCGATCCCGCCGGATTGCTGAATCCCGGCAAGGCGGTCCCGACACTGCATCGCTGCGCGGAATTCGGCGCGATGCACGTGCACGGCGGCCAATTGTCGCATCCGGAACTCGAACGTTTCTGATCTGAGGGCGGTCTAGCGGGCGATCGATTTTCTCGCCATTTCTAATTGTATTGGTCAAATACTCGGGCGCGTTCAACGACGATAGCTGGCGGGAATCGTCAGCGCTGGGCGCGACCGTTTCCGCCACGTGAAATGCGCAGTTGCACGACGGTGATCATAGAGCGGAATTCTAGGGCGACAAAAATTGCCGTGCTATCTTGTGTCGCACGAACGAT
>SMVA01430201.1_pt1 | contig 21593 bp, 21 predicted proteins | sample 2456451 | NCBI WGS metagenome assembly SMVA01 (sample SAMN11095933, study PRJNA526329) | marine sediment metagenome | biome: Marine sediment; feature: Surficial sediment; material: Deep marine sediment; isolation source: Hadal surficial sediment | place: Pacific Ocean | collected 2014-05 | depth... | reverse complement strand
GGGTGAGCTGCAAGTCAGTATGAAAGAGTATCCGAACATACAGCCGGGACAGGATTTCGACGGCTACGAGTGAAAAACATGATCGGCCCAATGGCCGCTTGTGGCCTACTCCCGTCTATCACAATATCAATTTGTTGATCACCTGAACGTCTGCAACTGATGACAGCCGCCGCTCCTACCCGACAATTTCTACACCGTCTGTAAAGCCAGGTCCGTCCCGTTACAACTAATCACCGCTGGTGGACGCCGTAAACTAGTCCAATCCAATTATTTCATACACGACCAGGTCGTCACTTGAATCCGCAAAAAGCGTGAACAGCACAGCGCCGGTTCGTTTGCCAATAGAGAGGCTGGTATCGGCCACAGGCATTGGCCCGCTATAGAGCGTTTCGATCTCACCGGATTCCAGATCCCGCCGCATCAACCGGCCCGTGTTGCCCGGCTCACCACCAGCGAGAAAATACAGCTGATCGTCGTCGACGACCCAGCCATAGCGGCCGTTACCAGGCAAGCTATCCCACAGCTCACGGCTGGATCCGTCGTCCAGTGAAAGGGAGAACAATGTGCCGTCGCTATTGACCACGCTGACCGTGTTGTCACTCGTAGGTCGCGGCCGGTAATAGCCATCTGCTACTCGCCTTACGCTGTCTCCATTGCCGAGACATATACCCCAGCCATCGGCATCGCGACAACCGGCGACCCAGTGCTGTCCATCTGCCAGCCAGCGCGGCATAGTAATATCAGCAGAGTTGGTTGCTACTAATGTCACGCTGCCGCTTACGATATCAACTTTATATAGTCTTTCGCCCGCGTCGGTTTGCACGGTGATCAGGATATGCCGGCCATTCGGATGCCAGTCAGGATAGCGTACGGTAGCGCCATCGAAACGCGTCAGGCGACGCGCGGATTTGCCATCGGTTGACGAAATCCAGAGTTCATCGGCGCCACTTCGTCTGGAGATAAAAGCGATCCACGCTTCGTCGGCCGATAATGCGCCGTGATGATCGTCACTGGTTGATTGCGCGACAGAGCGTATCTCACCACTCGCTGACAGGAGCGCGAGGTCGCTGTCGCTGCGGAGCATTGCCGCAACCAGGAGTTGGTTGTCCTGGGAAAATTCTGCGTGGATAATTTCAGTGGTGTCAATCGGATGTGACTCGCCGCTCAACACATCAAGCCAGCGTCCGCGCATGCGGCCGGCGTCAGAAAAGCTGTACAAAAGTCGCGTTTCATCAATCCAGGCCATGCCACCGAGTTGTGTCGGTACATCGGTGAGTTGTGTTTCCCCGCCAGTGTCAACGTCAACCACCCAGAGTGTCGACCGGTGATCCGGTTGCGGTTCTCCACGCAAGAAGGCCACCTGCCGTCCCGATGGTGAAAATCGCGGATAGAAATCAGTGCCTGTTGGAGAGACATTGTCGGTCAAACGGCGAATCTCACCGCTGTAGCGGTCAACCAGGTACAAGCGCCGCAACTTATCCGGTTCGATCTGCAATGCAATGGTGTAGGCGAGCCAGTTTTCTGTAGGTGACCAGTCCACCAGGGTTGCGAATTTTTGCGTGCATTGTGCCAGCGGTTGCGGTACGCCGAGCACGATTGATTGGGTCACCACCTTGCAACTGGTGTCTGACAAACGCACATAGGCCAGTTCATCGCCATCAGGCGATATCGCGGGCCCGTGCTCGTGTACGCCGGGCGTCACTGCAACGGGCTGTGACAGACCATCCGCAAGGGATACGCGAAACAGGTCCCAGTCGGAGCGATCCCGGCGCATCACGGCATAAACGACCCATTCGCTGCCGGGAATTATGCGCGGCTGATGTTCGAGGCCGGGCGCAGAAGTTAATGGCCTTTGTCCAGCCAGCACGATCGCTCCTGATGCGGTTGGTGGCGGGGTTTTCAGGACTTGCGGCAAAAGTGCCGCTACGGTCAGTACCAGGGCGCCGAGGAGATAGTGAATTCGGTACTCGTGCAGATGCGAACGCGCTGGAGCTTTCGACGGTTCGGCTTCATTCGCCGCGATCTCTCGGTGTTCGGCCACGAACTGGTAGCCGTATTTTGGCAATGTCCGAATATATTTCTGCTCGCCGGCCGTTTCGCCAAATGCGGCCCGCAGATCAGCCATCGCCCGGGAGATCACCGCATCGCTGGGGTAACTCTCTCCCCAGACCTGGTCCAGGAGCGAGTCTCTGGAAACTCCCTTGTCGCCAGCATCAAGCAGCACCAGCAGGACATGCAGGGTTTTCGCATTCAGCCGGACTTCGCCTGAATCATTGCGCAGCACGCCCAGGTCCGGGTGCAGAACCCAGTCTCCGATGCTGGTCGCGCGGCGGCGACCCCTTGCCGCCTTCAAATCCGGTCTTTTTACAGGTTCATTCATAAACGGAAGGTTTTTCGCAGCTTTTTCTCAGGACTCTGCGCGCCGAAAAGGCAATTTTGATGCCCACAACAGGAATTCAACGAGGAGCCACACATGTTGCGACTATTACTGATATTGACGCTGATTGCATCTGCTTCAGCACAGGCAGCGCCCTGGTTCGACGGCACGCCGGACTTCACAGATGAGGCAAGCCGCTCACTGGCGGCAAAGGTCCTGCAGGCCCATGGTGGCATGCAGCCAATGAGCGAGGCAAAAAGCCTGCAGTTCAGCTTCTTCACCAAAATGATTGGCGGGCCAATGCCATTTTATTCATTTGAAGCCGTCGATCTGGCGACCGGCGATGCCTATATCGACTGGCCGTTCTGGGATGCCACTGTCGCCTGGAAAGATGGCCAGTTGTGGTCGAAGCAATGGCCGATGCCGATGCCGGCCGGATTTTTCATTCGGCTGACCACGAGCTTCATCACGCTGCCATGGCAGATCAATGCGGACGGCGCCAACATCGGGCCGGTGCGCCAGGCAACATTGCCGGAAGATGACAAAGTCTATGACGTGTTGCGTATCACCTTTGATCAGCGCAGCCCAAGCATGCCGGGCACTTTTTACGACATGTTCATCGATCCGGAATCAGGGTTCATGAAAGCGATTCGGTTCGATATCAATCACCCGGGGATGGTTGCGAATCCTGCGCAACCCATTGGTCCGAATATCCATGTGTTCGGCGAATACAAAAAGTTCGGCGGGCTGGTCATTCCAACATTTTACAAGACCTACGGTGCCGGCAGTGCAAATGGGGAAAGCAGCAGCGCTTATCACTTCGCCTGGGATGTTCGTTTCGATCAGCCATTCGACTCGAGCCGTCTGGAGGCGCCGGAGGACGCCGTGCTGGACGCTGTCTCAATGCAATGGTGGCAGTCGAGCGAAAAACATTCGCAGGTTCAAAACTCTGCAATCGCGATTGATCCAATTTTAATAACACTCCGTGGAGGTGCAAGATGAAATCATCCAGGTATTTTTATATTACCGTCGCACTGGTCCTTTTTATCAAGACATCGGTCTGTACGGCTTATCCCAACTACGCCAGTGACGAATCAAAGCGCGTTGTTGAAGCGATGGTTGAAGCGCATGGTGGGCTGGAGAAGTGGCGGAGCGTACCGTCAATTCGTTATGACAACATCATGCACAACCCCTACGCGGGAAAAGGTGAATTCGCCTGGTGGGTCGCACATGAAGTCATTAACCAGAAAACGCGTAGGGTCTGGCAGGACTGGCCAATGGATGATGCACGGATCGGCTATGACGGCAAAAACGTGTGGTCGGAAAACTGGAACAAAGGCAATCCAGCGGCATTCATGGTGCATTTTTTCTATTACTTCGTGAACCTGCCATGGTTGACGCAGGACGAGGGCGTAAACCTTGCAGAACCCATGCGCTTTGTGTGGCCGGAGAGTGAGGTTGAGCTGTACGAGGTGCGCATGACGTTTGACGGGCCACCCGGAATCGGTAAATCCGGAAAGGATTTCTTCGTTCTTTATATTCATCCGGAGACCTACCGATTGGTGGGTTATCAGTATGGCAATGGCTACAAACCACTGGTCGATCTTATGAACATGCCAGAGGGCCAGGAAGTTTTCGGTCCACTGTGGCGCGAGATCACTCGTTACGAAGAAGTGGGTGGCCTGCTATTCCCCACCGCATTTCACACCATGCCTGAGGCCGGCGCCCGCATCGTCGGCGATCATGTAATTCTTAACATCGATGTGTCGAAGCCATTTGAAGATGAGAATGCGGTGCAACCGAAAGGAGCAGTGGTGTTCTCGGGGCCACTAACAACTGATTGAGCATTGACGTTCGGTGACGGCCGTTGCCCGCTGGCCATCACCGTCACAACATCAGATCCAGCGTCGAACTTTCTGCTTGTAGGCGCGGTAGGAATCGCCGAATTTTCCCTCGAGATAGGCTTCCTCGGGCCGGATGCCGATAAGATAGAGCAGTAATGCGCATACCGGCGTCAGCAGCGCCGTCCACGCATCCGACAGCAGGATTGCGAAGCCGATACATTGCAGGACCATCATCAGGTACATCGGGTTACGCGTGAAATGATAGGGGCCCTTGATAATAATTTCCGTTGTGGGTGTCCACGGCAGCTCGCTTTGGCCGGTTTTGTGAAACAGTACTACCGGCCAGAGCCCCAGGACGAGCAGGGCGCTGGCAGCTATCAGCCCGCCGATCCAGTAGCGCGCCGGTGTTGGCAGGTCGAAACCAGTTACCAGTGGCAGGTAAACACTGAGGTAATGGCCACCGATGATCGTGAAGATCGGCAAGACCGGTGGTGGAAACTTGACGCTTGCGCCGTCTTTCTTTTTCCCCTCGTTCACGGGTTCAGTGCCTCTGTGCTTCGACGTCGGCAAAAAAATCTCGCAGGATCTGTCGGTATTGATCCGGCTTTTTGCTGAGCGAAGCGTGTGCTGCGTCCTGGATGATTTCGAGGCGTGAACCGGCAATCAGTTTCTGAAATTCGGCAACTCTTTCCGGTCTTGCCTCATCAAATTCACCCGCCATAAACAATACCGGCACGTCAATTTCGTGCAGTCGATCGGTTACATCGAAGTCGAGCAGGTTACCGGTTGCGTAAAACTCGGTTGGGCCCCACATAGTTTCGTATATGACCTTACTCCACGGTGCCCCCGCACAAGTCGCTAAAGGGGCGGGCTTTTCGCCGGCGTAAATATGGCGTTCGTAGAAAACCTGCGTTGCCTGGCGATACTCCTCTGAATCGGTGCTGCCGGCCTGTTCGTGTTCGGTCAATGTGCGTTGAACTTCCTCGGGCAATTGCTGGCGCAAATAATTGGCGTCCTCGATCCACATTGGCGTGCTGAGCAAGGGCGAGGACAGGGTCAAAGATGCGATGCCTTCTGTCCCTTTTTCAAGAACGTAGGCGGCAGCCAGGGAAGCGCCCCAGGAATGTCCCAGCAGATGCATTTGCTCCAGCCCCAGTTCGCGCCGAACCACATGCAGCTCCGCGACGAAATGATCGACTGTCCATAAAGAGGGGTCTTCGGGGCGACCCGAGCGGCCGGTACCGAGCTGGTCATAGCGCACAACCGGGCGCGTGTCGCCCAGCGGCTCAAGCAGCGAATACCCACAGGAGGTGCCACCCGGGCCACCATGCAAGACCAGCAGCGGGATACCAGGCCCGTCACCTGCAACCCGATACCAGACCGGGCCGCCGGGGACGTCAATAAAACCCTGGCCAGGTTGTGGGTTTTCCTTGCCGATAGCAAGAGAGCATAAACTCAGGAGTAGTATGGACAGCCCTAACGTTCTCATTCGCAGCACCGTTTGATAGTGACGGTGCGAATACTAGCAGGCTGTCGAAAATCTGTTATTGAGAATTCTTGTCTGCTTTGATGATGCAGTGCTGACCAGTACAGTTGTACGGGTCACCGCCAACATCAAGGTCATCGGCGATTGCCAGTCCAGCAACGTCCTTAATTGATGATCGCAGTATCTGTACATCATGCAGGTCCGTGTCCACTCTGACCGGCGCCTGGCGAATTGCTGTCGTCAATTTTGCATTATGTGAATTCATATCCATTACTCAGTACTAATGCGTGTGTGTACTTATATTGACGCAACACGACGAAAAGCGTTCTGTTATTGGTCGGGTAATTACGACCGTTCGTCGGATTGTTACCTTATGTCGGTCCGGGATGACCGTTGGTCGGTACGGAGGTCGTGCGCTCAGCCCAGCGCGAAATCCAGCGCAGCAACTGCGTGTAACTCGGTCGTGTCAAATGCCGGCAAATCCAGGTCGTCCTGGGTGATCAGGAGTCCGACCTCTGTGCAACCGAAAATGACGCCGTCGGCCCCGGCGCTTACGGCATTGCTGACAATATCAAGATAACGTTGCTTCGATGCAGGTTTGATTTCACCCTGGCAAAGTTCCTCGTAGATGATGTCATGGATTGTAGTGCGTTCTTCTTTACCTGGTACCAGGACACTGATGCCATGGTTTTTTTCCAGGTGTCCTTTGTAGAAGTCCTGTTCCATCGTGAAGCGCGTGCCCAGTAACAGCGGTTTTTGCACACCGGCATCCTTTATCGCGCTGGCAGTAGCATCGGCAATGTGAATAAGTGGAATGTCCACTGCCTGTTGAACGTCATCCGCCATTTTGTGCATGGTATTCGTGCAAATGACGATGCATTCGGCGCCTCCTTTTTCCAGGCTCCGGGCAGCATCAACCATGCAGTTGGTGGCCGCTGCCCAGTCGCCCGTCGCCTGGTGCGCTTCGATTTCGGCGAAATCGAACGACCATAACAATAGCCTGGCCGAGTGCAATCCGCCGAGACGTTGGCGGGTGAGCCTGTTGAGGAGTTGGTAGTAGACTACGGTGCTTTCCCAGCTCATGCCACCAATTAAGCCGATCATTTTCACTCGCTTCTCCGTAACTAAACATTCGGCGGCGGCAGGTGGCCGAGGACCTTCTCAATCGCCAGACTAAGACCGATCAATTTACGGTCCGAACCTTCTGGACCATCAATTTCGAGAGTAACCGGCAGTCCGTCAGAATTCAGGCCGGCCGGTATGACTAATCCGGGGAGCCCAGCCGTGCTGCCGGGTGAAATATTCCTGCTTATCACAGCTTCGAACGACACGGTCTCGCCGTTGAGCATTGTCTCGCCGTCCTGTCCGATCGGTGGTGCGGCAATCTGCGCCGTGGGGAAAATCATTGCGGCGAGGTTATTCATCGTAAAATAGTCATCGAGCGTTTTTCGGAGTGCCGGTAAATGCTGATCGCGTGCGGCATCGAACGCAGCAAGCGGTACAACATCTGCACCGCCCGGAAGTACATAACGCTCAAATATCGCCTGAATGTCCGGGCTTGCCTGTTGCATAAGTTGATCAAAAGTAACGCCGGTGTTGAACTCCTGCAGGTATCGGGTGAGCATCGGCATGACGTGGTAAAGTTGTATTTGCGCCGTCGTCAGCTCAATCAATTCACCGAGTTGCGGGACATCCGCTTCGATCAATATGGTGCCGGCTGCCGCAAGTTTTTGCAGCGACTCATTGCTGATGCGCTCAACCTCATCGTCTAGCGAGTCGAAGAAGAATTTTCTCGGAACGCCCAGCCTCACACCCTGCAAAGTCAATGATTCGGTGACGAGCGGTTCGCCAGTAATGACATTGTCGAAAAGCGCGATATCAGCTACGGATCGAGCATGCGGTCCAACCTGGTCGAATAACGGCGTGATAGGAATGACGCCTTTGTTCGGATAGCGATGCGTTGTGGGTCGAAAGCCATAAATGCCGCACATCGCCGCCGGCACGCGTATGGATCCCTGGGTATCTTCGGCAATGCCCAGTGGCGCCATGCCCGCAGCAATTGCTGCGGCTGTGCCGCCGCTGCTGCCACCAGGAATACGGCTTGTGTCATAAGGGTTATGCACGGCGCCAAATGCCTGGTTATTGCTGGTCCAGCCAAATGAAAGCTCATGGATGGTGGTCTTGCCCATCACGATGGCGCCCGCGGCGATGAGCTGGTCTACCAGCGCTGCATTTTCTTCCGGGTAGAAGTTGCGTAATGCGCGTGTGCCGCCGGTGGTTGGATATTCTTTGGTATTGACGCTGTCCTTCACTGGAATCGGCAGGCCATGCAAGGGCCCAAGCGTGGCACCGGTCGCACGCCGCTTGTCAGCCTCGTCTGCGGCCTCGAGCACTCGCTCAGGTTGCAGCGATATAAAAGCGTTCAGGTCTTTAGCCGTCTCGCAGCGCTGCAAAAGGGCGCTCGCGTAGTCGACCGCCGAAAACTCTCCCTGTCGCATAGCGGCTACGGCTTGCGTAGCACTCAATTCGGTCAGTGGTTTGGTCATTTTCATGCTCGTATTATTGTCTGCTTCACTGCAGGCAGTTACTCCGCTGGCCAGTACGGCGCCCCACGCAAGAAATTCGCGTCGCGATGTTCCGTTCGAATCATGCACGGGCTTCTCCTGAAGCGGATTCACTCAATTCTATCGCGAGCGCATCCCAGCTGTTGATTGGCAATGAACACTGGCTGCCAATGCAGCGATAGGCGAGGGTTTCGCCGTCTTTCGCCTTACGCTCACTGAGAGCGCCCGGCAGATTCTCAGCGTCCGCTGGAATAGCAAATATCAGGCGTCTTGGCGCGTAGAGTTTCGCGGCACTGGACAGCCAGCGGCTGATTTCTGACTCTTCCCCGCGCAAGATGATCGTTTCCGGGTGATGCAGGTATTCTTCTAATGCTGTGATCAAACTCACGTGACCGTGCGGATACTCGTCCATCGCCCGCCACGCGAAGCGCAGTGTTTTTTCCGCGGCATCAAGGTAGCGGGTTTCGCCAAGAATAAAGCCGAGCCTTTGCAATGCGAACGCGGCGATACCGTTTCCGGATGGCATTGCCTCATCCGCGAGCGGTTTCAGCCGATGCATGAGTGTTTCATGATCATCTGCCGTGAAATAAAACCCACCGGCTTCTCCGTCGTAGAAATGCTCGAGTAACAAGTCGGCCAGTGTAATCGCGAATTCCATGTAGCGACTGTTCCATTGTGCTTGCAGGAGTTCGAGCAATGCATCCAGCAAGAAAGCATGATCGTCGAGGTATGCAGCAAACTTTGATCGTCCGTTCTTGTGACTCGCGAGTAGTCGGCCGTCCTGCAACAGGTTCTCAAAAATAAAATCAGCAGCTTTCTGCGCCGCTTTGATGTGATCAGGTTGCTCGAGCGCTCTTCCGGCGATGGCGAGGCCACGAATCGCGAGGGCATTCCAGGACGTCAGTTGTTTTTCATCCCTGTCCGGCGCGATTCGCTGGGCTCTCGCTGTGAGCAAGGTCGCGCGCGCCGCGTCAATGGTCTTAACCAGCTCGGTCTCTGTCTTGCCGGTTACGTCGGCAAGCGTTTTTACCGACTCACGAACGGTCAGATGCCACTTGCCCTCAAAATTGGCCGCAACATTCAGACCAAAGTAAGGTGCGAAAATAGCGTATTGCTCCGCGGTCAGGAGATTCTGCACTTCATCAGGGGTCCAGACGTAGAACAAACCCTCGCCGCCTGCAGAATCCGCGTCACGGCTGGAGTAAAAGCCGCCTTCGGGCGACTGCATGTCGGCGATGATCCAGTCGGCCGTATCGCGTGCGGTGCGGGCGAACAGACTCTCACCGGTCGCAAGATAGGCTTGTGCATACAGTGCCAGCAGCGGACCGTTGTCATAAAGCATTTTCTCGAAATGCGGAATTTGCCAAAAACGATCAACCGAGTAACGGCAAAAGCCACCACCAAGCTGGTCATAGAGTCCACCCTCGGCCATGCGCGTAAGGCTTAAGGTGACCATGAATAGCGCGTCGATATCCGGTTCGTCGCCGTGCGCACTGTCGCGCCAGTGACGCAGGACCCGGTCCAGTGTGCTCGGGTGGGGAAATTTCGGCGCATCTCCTGTACCGCCGTATTCGCGGTCGAAATTCTGGGCGATTTGTTGCTGAGCAGATTGCAGCGGTGCTGTGGTCAGTTTGTCCCTGTCGGATGGCGGGCCGGGGTCAAGTCGGGTGAACACACCCACCAGTTGCTGCCCCTGGCTTCTGATTTCTTCCTTTTCGTCATTAAAGTAGGCGGCAACGCGGGTAATCAGATCCGTGAACGCCGGCATGTTGTAGCGGGCCTTGTCCGGGAAATAGGTGCCGCCGAAAAAGGGTCGCTGTTCCTCGGGGTCGATGAACATCGTCAGCGGCCAACCGCCCGGTCGCTGTGTGAGCAGCTGGTGTGCTTTCTGGTAAATCATGTCGAGGTCCGGGCGCTCCTCACGATCGACCTTGATGTTAACGAATAGTTTGTTCATCAACGCGGCCGTGGCCTCGTCCTCGAAGGACTCATGCGCCATGACATGGCACCAGTGGCAAGCCGAGTAGCCGATGGACAGAAGAATCGGTTTGCCCGATTCTTTGGCGAGCGTGAGTGCTTCCTGTCCCCACGGATACCAGTCGACCGGGTTATCGGCGTGTTGTTGCAGGTAGGGGCTCGATTCTGACCGGAGTCGATTTGCTGATTTGCCGCTCATAGCGGTACCGTTGCTGGTAACGCCGCACTATAACCCATCGGCCAGGGAACTCTCGCGGTTGGTGCCACCGTTGTTATAGACTACCGGCATGCTGAATTACCCCGAAATTGACCCGATCATATTCGCGATCGGCCCGCTGGCTGTGCGCTGGTACGGGCTGATGTATGTCCTTGGCTTCGTCGGAGCCTGGATGCTGGCACGCAATCGCGCCCACCAGAGCTGGTCAGCCATCAAGCCCAACCAGGTCGATGATCTTATCTTTTACGGCATGCTGGGCGTCATCGTCGGCGGCCGTCTGGGATACAGCCTGGTATACGGCTGGGAATACTGGCTCGAAGATCCACTTTATTTATTCAAAATCACCAAGGGCGGCATGTCATTTCACGGTGGCCTGGTCGGTGTGATGGTGGCGCTGTGGTTGTATGGTCGCAAGATCGGCAGGGATTTCTGGCAAATTGGTGATTTTGTTGCACCCCTGGTGCCGATCGGCCTGGGGACCGGCCGCATCGGCAATTTCATCAACGGCGAGCTTTGGGGCAAGCCGACTGATGTGGCATGGAGCTTCAACATTAACGGTGTCGGCGTTCATCCATCGCAGCTGTATGAGGCGTTGCTCGAAGGACTGGTGCTGTTCATCATCTTGTTGGTATTTTCTGCGAAGCAGAGACCGCGCATGGCAGTTTCCGGCATGTTCTCGTTGTTCTACGGTTTGTTTCGATTTTACATCGAGTTCTACCGGGTCCCGGATGCCGACCTGGGTTACCTGGCGCTGGGCTGGGTTACGATGGGTCAAATACTTTCCGCGCCGATGATTCTGATCGGTGCAGCATTACTGGTCATGGCGTATAGAAGAGACCAAACAGAGGGAGTCACAACCTGACATGCAGCAGTACTTGTCAATGATGCGCCATGTACGTGATCACGGTGTACGCAAGGATGATCGAACCGGCACTGGAACGTTAAGTGTATTTGGCTACCAGATGCGCTTTGATCTTAGCCAGGGTTTTCCACTGATTACGACCAAGAAACTGCATATCAAGTCGATCGTACACGAGCTGTTGTGGTTCCTTAGTGGCGATTCAAACATTCGCTATCTGCGAGAGAACGGTGTTTCGATCTGGAACGACTGGGCTGACGACGATGGCGAACTCGGGCCGGTCTATGGTGTGCAATGGCGCAACTGGCGCACGGAGTCGGGTAAGACAATCGACCAGATCAGTGAAGTGGTCAAAAGACTCCGCGAAGATCCCAATTCCCGGCGCAACCTCGTGTGTGCGTGGAACGTTGCCGAAGTGCCCATTATGGCCTTGCCGCCCTGTCACTGCCTGTTCCAGTTTTATGTGGCGGATGGCAAATTGTCCTGCCAGCTCTACCAGCGTAGTGCAGACGTTTTTCTTGGTGTGCCTTTCAATATTGCATCCTATGCATTGTTGACGCACATGCTCGCGCAGCAAGCGGATCTCAAGGTTGGTGATTTCGTCTGGACCGGGGGCGATTGTCATCTTTACCAGAATCATATCGAGCAGGCAGACAAACAGCTGCTTCGTGAACCCCTGAATCTGTCGCGCCTCGCGATCAAGCGCCGGCCGGACAGCATCTTCGATTACAAATTCGAGGATTTCGAGATTCTGAACTATGAGTCACATGCACATATAAAGGCCGCTATCGCGGTCTGATCTGAAGATGCGCGTTTCTATCATCGTCGCTGCCTCGGCGAACAATGTTATTGGTGTCGATGGCGGCTTACCGTGGCGACTGCCGGAAGATCTCAGGCGCTTCAAAGAATTAACCATGGGGAAGCCGATGATCATGGGCAGGCTCACCTACGAATCTATCGGCAAAGCTTTGCCCGGCAGGCGCAGCATCATTCTTACGCGGCAGGTCGATTATCAGGTCGAAGACTGTGACGTCGTTACGAGCGTGGATGCGGCGATTGCTGCGGCCGGTGACGCTGCGGAGTTGATGGTTATTGGCGGCGGCAAAGTATACGAACAACTGCTGCCCATGTCTGATCGTGTTTATTTGACGCGTGTGCATACTGATATTGATGGAGATACGTTTTTTCCTGAGCTCGATCCAATTGAGTGGCGATCAATTAGCAAAGAAAGATTCCCGGTGACTGCAGATCGTCAGTATCGTTTCACCATTGAAACGCTAGAGAGGTTATTGTAGATTCTGCGAGAGTCAATGCAACGGCGGCAACCGCTTCTCAACCTCGGCTGCGGCGCTATCAAGATCAATCTGCTCAATCGTGTCCACGTTTTCCGTCAACTCTTCCAGCAATTTCTGTTGTACAGCGCCACGCTCTTGCGCGACCGCGTAGGGGATTTCATCGTGAAACATTACCATTGAATAACGTGGTATGAAACGATTGGGCAAGCGGCGCTCCAGTTCGAACGACAATTGTTTGCGTAACATATGTTTTGGATTCCTGACGGTGTCACGCATCTCGACATAGTTTTCCAGCGCCATGTCAGCGATCGCATTGGCATTGGCAATTTGTTCGGCCTCGTAGACTTCGAAAACGGTCGTCCAGTCCGCGTCCGGGTTTTCCAGGACCTGATCAAGTACGACACAATCCTCGAAAGCCAGGTTCATGCCCTGACCATGAAACGGTACTACGGCATGCGCGGCGTCACCGATCAGCAGCAATTTGTCGCTATCGTGCCAGTGCCTGCAACGGACGGTGCCGAGTATGCCGACAGGATTGTCGCCGTAGCTGCCAATCAGGTTATCAATTAGTGGCACGACATCAGCAAAATTACGCGCAAAAAATTCACTGACCTTATCGTCCGTGTCGAGCTCCACAAAACTATTCGGACCGCTGCTTGGTAAAAACAGCGTCAAAGTAAAGTCACCGCCAGGATTCGGCAACGCGATTAGCATGAATCCGCCTCTTGGCCAGATATGCAGAACGTCGTGTTTGAGTTGAAACCTGCCGTTCGCTTTGCCCGGAATCGACAGCTCTTTGTAGCAATGTTCGAGCAATGTCTCGCCTGGAGAAATTTTCCCCGCATCGGTGAATGCACGGCGAATGACCGACCCGGCACCATCGGCGCCAATAACAGGGATCGCTCTAACATCGTAGTCCGTGGATTTTTCGTGATCCCGAATACGCAGAACCGCCTCGTCCGGATAATATGAAACTGCTTCCTGCTGAAAACGAATGCGTACGTTATATTCTTTTTCCGCCGTTTCAATGAGCATACGATTTAATTCCGCTCGTGAAACCGAGTAAATCTGCTCACTCTCTCTCTGGCCGTAGGATTGCAACTCGGTCGTACCATCCTCGTGGTGTATAAGGCGGCCCTTCATCGGCACCAGCAGTGGTTCGATATGCTCAAAAATACCGGCGTATTTTAATGCGCGGTTGCCGCGTGCTGATAACACAAGATTGATGGAGCGTCCGGCGGCGGCGTGCACTGTTCTTGGATCTACCTGTCGTTCCAGTACGGTGACCTTGATTCCGCGGCGAGCGAGAATGATCGACAACAGGCTGCCACACAGCCCGGCCCCGATGATAGTGACGTTACTCCTGGTCATTTATCTGAATCGCCGTATTCAAGCGCTCAGAGAAATCGTAAACGTCCTCGAAGCTGTTGTACAACGGAACCGGTGCTACACGAATAACATTCGGTTCGCGCCAGTCAGCGGTCACGTTCAATTGTTCCAGAGACTCAAATATTGCTCTCGCGTTGAGCTTCTGGTCGCGCACCACGAGCGACATCTGACAGCCGCGCGCATCTTCGGGAGTCAAAGATCCGATGCGTTCGGCAAATTGCTGTTGCAACAGGAAGTCGAGAAAACCGGTCAGCTGCAACGATTTTCCCCTGAGTTTCTCAATGTCGGCTGCTGCGAATATTTCAAGCGATGCGATGACTGGTGCCAGGGAAAGGATCGGTGGATTGCTGAGCTGCCAGAGCTCGATTCCCTTCGCCGGCCTGAACGATGGCGCCATTTTGAAGCGGGTCGATTCTTCATGTCCCCACCAGCCGAGCAATTTCTGTGTGCCATCCGCGTCCAGGTGTCTTGCGTGTACAAAAGCGCCACCGATCGCGCCGGGTCCGCCGTTCATGTATTTGTAACTACACCATGCTGCAAAGTCCGGTGCCCAGTCATGCAGCGCAAGCGGGACGTTGCCAATGGCGTGTGCCAGGTCAAGCCCGATGGCGCAACCGGCCTCGTTGGCCAGCTGGCAAAGCTGCGCCATATCGAGTACCTGGCCGCTGTAATACTGCACGCCGGGCAATAACAATAATGCGATTTCTCCGGCATGCTGGTCGAGAATACGGATGAGATCTTCAATATGCAGTTCGTCATCGTTGCGCGGCTGCCATTCGAGCAGGGCTTCATCCGGTTCGAAGCCATGCACCTGGATCTGCGACATGACGGCGAAACGATCGGATGGGAAGGCTGTGGACTCAATCACAATCTTGTTGCGTGTTGCGTCTGGCCGATAAAACGTCGTCATCAGAATGTGCAGATTGACCGTCAGCGTATTCATTGCCAGGACTTCGTTTTCCTGTGCACCGGTCAGACTGGCAAGCCCCTTCGTGGCGATACGGTGGTAGGGCATCCACGGCCGTCGCGCACGGAAATGACCTTCGACCCCCAGCTTGCCCCAGTCATCAAGCTCTTCCTGGACATATTGCACGGCAAGTTTCGGCTGCAGTCCCAGTGAATTGCCGCAGAGGTAGATATTCTTGCGGCCGTCTTTCTCACCCGGCAGATTGAACTGGTCGCGAAATTTGCGTAGCGGATCGGCAGCATCGAGCGATTGCGCGAATTTGCGCGTTGCCTCGAATTCACTCACTCGAAATCCCGGCGCCGTAGCGTTCTTTCAGGTCAGGCCAGTTCTCCGGGAGACCGTGTGTGTGACTATCGATCTTGAGCATGTATGTCTCAGCTCAGCTCTGGTCCGGTGCTGGCATTACTGTCTGACATTTCTCGCAGGTTCTGTTTTCTTCTGAGTTGAAAAACCGATCGAAGATCGGTGGCAGCTGGCCGACAATATCGCTGATATACAGGTATTCCTCATATAGTTTGTGATTGCAGTTGTCGCAAAACCACATGAAGCCGTCGAGTTCATCGTCCAGTCGCTTGCGTTCGACGACGAGGCCAACGGTATTGGCGAAGCGCTGTGGAGAATGCGGCACTTTTGGTGGCAGCAACAATATTTCGCCCTCTTTTATTGGAATATCGACGCGCTCGCCGTCCTGCATTGTCTTCAGCAGCATGTCGCCTTCCAGCTGATAGAAGAATTCCGGACCTTCGTCGTAATGGTAGTCCTTGCGTGAATTCGGGCCACCAACGACCATGACGATGAAATCGTTTTCCGCGAAAACCTGCTGGTTACAGACCGGCGGCTGCAACAGGTGCCGATGCTCATCTATCCACTGCTGAAAATTAAATGCCATCAGTGATTGCATTTTTCCACCCATGTTAATGTTTTGCTACGGCAACACACTTCAGTTCGATCGCAATTGGCGTCGGCAGGCGATTCACTTCAACGGTCGTTCGACATGGACCGTCACTTGAAAAATACTCAGCGTATATAGCGTTGAAAGTTTTGAAATCGCGTTTTATATCCGTCAGATAGACCGTCAGGTCAACGAGATCGTCCCAATCGGCGTTGGCGCTTTCAAGAACGGCGCGCACGTTGGCGAATACGGCGTGACACTGCTGAGCGACGTCATAGGCTGCTACGCCACCAGACTCATCGAGCGTGACACCCGGAATTGGGCCGCCGCCGGCCGGTCGCGGGCCTATCCCGGATAAAAACAGCAAATTGCCGACTCGTTTGGCATGTGGGTATGCGCCAACAGGCTGCGGTGCGCTGGTTGTTCTTATTGTTTCTGTATCAGCCATGCGTTCTTCTTAATCCTCGCCGCAGTGTACCCCGTCTGATCGTGCGGCGGAATGTTGGCTGCTGTGCAACATTCCGCTGTATCGATCAGGATTCGCACTTAACTTTTGTGATTTTCGGTTTTTTGTTCAGCCGCACAGCAGTCAGCTGGCGCCCCCACACACAGCCGGTGTCAACCGCGATCAGGTCATTCTCAACCATCAGGCCCAGAGCGCTCCAGTGGCCAAAAACAATTCTTGTTCCTTGCCATCTGGCGTTGTTTGCCCTGAACCAGGGAATCAATCCATCCGGAGCATCCTCCGGTGGTCCGCTAAAAGTGAAGTCGAGTCGGTTATCACCGTCCAGCATGCGCATTCTTGTCAATGCGTTGACGATAAAACGCAGTCGCTTATTGCCACTGAGCTTACCCGACCACTTTGTCGGTTCATCGCCATACATTCCTTCCAGGAAATTGACGTAGTTATCGCCACGTAGTGCCGCTTCAACTTCCGCAGCCCGCGCAAGGGTCTTTTTGATGCTCCATTGCGGCGGGATGCCGGCATGCACAATAAGCGTATTCAGCTTTTTACTGTGGTACGCCAACGGCCGAAATCGCAACCAGTCAATCAGTTCATCACAGTCATCTTTGCCAAGAATCTTCCACATCGAATCGAAGCGATTGCCGGACACCCGGATGTCGTTTGCCAGTGCCAGCAAATGCAGATCATGATTACCAAGCACGCTGATCGCCGATTTACCGAGGCTCTTGACGTAGCGCAATGTTTTACGTGACTGCGGACCGCGGTTGACCAGGTCGCCGGTCAGCCACAAACGATCGATCTCAGGGTCAAAGGAAATTTTGTCGAGCAGGCGGCGGAAGGGCTCGTAGCAGCCCTGGAGATCACCGATCGCGTATTGGGTCACTAGTAGTCCAACAAGGTAGATTTGATGCGTTCAGAGCCACCCGGATGATCCAAGACAAGGCGTAGTCCGCAGTGAATGGCATGTCCTTTACACGGGCTGCAACGCCGTATTGGATCATCCGGGTGGCTCCCTTCGGGCGAGTCGTGAAGCGGTCGTCCGCGGTGTTGCGCCTCTTGGCAAGGACTCGCCTTTACCAGCGAGACGCGCCTGGCGGTTGTTTATGCCCTCGGGTGCAACCGCTTCACAACTCGCTGAACCCATCAAATCTACCTTGTTGGACTACTAGTTAGACTAGTGCAGGATGCCTGGCACGGCGAGTGTAAATGGTGCAATTGGCGCATCAAAATTTGCGCCGTTGTCGGCCAGCATGTGATAGGTGCCGTACATGGAGCCGACCGGCGTATCCAGCACTGCGCCACTCGAATAACGAAATGTCTCGCCGGGGTTCAGATGAGGTTGCTTGCCAACCACACCGTCACCAGTAACTTCCTGTACCTTGCCGTTGGCATCCGTAATCACCCAGTGTCGGCTGAGTAATTTGGCGGATACGTCACCGATATTTTCGATTGTAATAGTGTAGGCGAATACGAATCTGCCGAGTTCGGCATCAGATTGGTCATCAACATAATTTGTTGCGACCTTAATCCTTATTTCGAGGTTGTCATCGTCCATCGGTCGGCACACTTGAATACAACAGCGCCTATTCTACATTAGTTAAAGATTTATTGGCTAACCGCAAGGCAGTTCGTCAGTCGGACCCAACCATCTATTGGAATCTGCTCCGGCCGTTGCGACGGATCAAGGTTTGCTGCCTGAAAATCGTCCGCATCGACGAGGCCGTCAAGCGCATTACGTAAAGTCTTGCGCCGCTTGGAAAAGGCCTGTTTGACCACTTTTTCGAGCAATTTGGCATCCTTGATATCGAATGCAGGTTGCAGGACAGGCCGCATCCTGACGACAGACGACATTACTTTTGGTGGCGGCGAGAATGCGGTCGGTGGGACATCAAACAGCGGTACGACCTCCAGATGGCATCCCAGCATGATGGTTAAGCGACCGTATCGCTTGGTGCCAGGTACGGCCGCCATGCGTTCAACAACTTCTTTTTGCAGCATGAAGTGCATGTCTGCGATTACGTCTTTGTAACTCAACAGGTGGAAGAGCAGTGGCGTTGAAATGTTGTAAGGAAGATTGCCAACGATGCGCAGGTTCTTGCCCAACGTGGTGAAGTCAAAATTGAGGGCGTCTGCCGCATGAATGATGACGTTCTCTTGCGCGGCAAAACGATATCGCAGCATCGCCACCAGGTCACGATCAAATTCGATCGCGTACAAGGTCGTCGCCAGATTGGCCAGTGGTGCAGTAATGGCGCCCTTGCCGGGGCCTATTTCGACAATCACCTCGTCAGGTTGCGGTGCAATCGCTGCTACGATTTGCTGAATCGTCTCATCTGCGATCAGAAAGTGCTGACCAAAACGCTTTCTTGGCCTGTGGTCACTCATTGTTTTTGCGCCTTTGTGGCAAGATCAGCAGCCCTAGCCCTGGTGACAGGGGCGAGCACGCCGCTCCTTGCCGCAAGTTTTGCTGCCATACCGACAGCTGCAATCATGCTGCCGTTGTCGGCTGTCCCGAGGCCCGCGATATCGAGCGCGGTGCCGTGGTCAACGGAGGTTCGAATGATCGGCAAACCAAGGGTCACATTGACGGCATGGCCGAAGCCGGCGTATTTGATTACAGGCAGGCCCTGATCGTGGTACATCGCGAGAATGGCATCGGCTTTCCCCGCTGCTGGCGTGAACGCAGTGTCGGCCGGTATGGGACCATGGACGTCCATACCAGATGCCTGGCATAAAGCTATCGCCGGTGCGATAACCAGGCTTTCCTCGGTGCCGAGGTGGTCGCCCTCTCCGGCGTGCGGGTTCAGGCCGCAAACGAGGATGCGTGGCTTGGCGATGCCAAACTTGCTTTTCAGATCGCGCTGCAGAATTGTGAGGACGTCGACCAGGCGTTTTTGGGTCAGGTAGCCTGGCACTTCACTCAATGGCATGTGCGTACTCGCCAGGGCGACGCGCAGACTATCGGCGGCCAGCAACATGACCGGCGTGGATGTTGCGGTAAGCTCGGCAATAAATTCCGTGTGTCCGGTGAATTGCACCCCGGCATCATTAATAACACTCTTTTGCAGGGGAGCCGTAATCAACGCGGAGAATTCGCCTGCAAGGCAACCGCTAACTGCTCGCTTGAGTCCTTCGAGCAATACCCTGGAATTTGCAGGATCAGGTTTGCCACAAACAGCCGCTGTTGGCAGTTGCTGCGGTAGCACCAGCAATTCACCTGCAGCGCATTTCAGGTTGGCGTCGTATTCTCGAATTTTGGCCGTTTTGCCGAGTAATTTCGCCCGTTCAGCCAGCATGCCCGGATCTGCGACGATGACAAGCTGGCTGGCCCAGTTGGTGTTGGCAAGCGCCAGGCAAAGTTCGGGGCCGATGCCGGCGGGCTCACCGGCCGTAACAACCATCGGTTTGGTCGATCGTTTTCTCGTCACCGTCGGGCCCGGTGTAGGAATGAAAAAAAGTTGACTATGCCGATCTAAATTCGCGTTTCAACATACGCTTCATCCCGGATGCGTCGCACCCAGAGCTCCGATTCATTTGCAAGTTTGCCGTTACGGACGCGTTCCACGCAATTGGATTGTTTCAGGTCTTCCGTGTTGTCGTACACACGTCGCTCCATGACTTCAAGAATATGCCAGCCAAACCTGGAGCGGAAAGGTTCAGAAACGACGCCGGTTTCTGCATTGTTTGCAATCTCCTCGAATTCCGGAACGAACGTGCCGGGGTCGGTCCAGCCGGTTTCACCGCCACTATTGGCAGAACCCGGATCATCCGACATCAGTTTTGCAATTTCACCAAAGTCTTCGCCATTTTTAATTCGCTCGTAAGCATCTTCCAGGCGTTGCTTGGCTGTTTCGTCATCGATGATTTCGTTCGGCGTAACCAGTATGTGCCGTACGAATATTTGATCTATTTGACTTTTTTGAGTAACGCCACGTACTTCGTTGACCTTGACGAGGTGGAATCCGCTGATGGCACGAATTGGCATCGAAAAGTCTCCCTCCTGTATGTCGCCGACAACTGACGAAAATAATGTCGGCAGCTGGTCGCCTTTGCGCCAGCCAAGATTGCCACCCTCAAGGCTGGTTTGGCTATCCGAATAGCGAATCGCAAGTTCACCAAAATCAGCACCTTCAAGCAGCTTCGAATAAACCAGGTCTGCCTCGATTCGAGCCTCGGAAAATTGCTCGTTATTGGCAGACTCGGGTACGGATATCAATATGTGTGAAAGATTGAAGTCAGAATTTACAACAACGTTGTCTTCGAGATCGCCAACACATTGCTCGATCTCCCGCGGCGACACCGAAATTCTCTGGACTACGTCAATGCGGCGTAACTGCTCCAGGATCATCTGTCTGCGCATGTCACGTCGGTATTCGCCATAGTCGATGCCTTCTGCCCCAAGTATTTCGGGCATATCGTCAAGCTGAACGCCTGCATTCTCCGCAATCTGCGCGATTGCCGCATTGAGTTGCTGATCGGATACCTGGATGCCGATTCTCTTTGCCCGCTGCATTTGGATCTCTTCGACAATTAATCGCTCAAGAACCTGCTCCTGCAAAACGTCATCGGGCGGTAATTTTATGTCGCCTTCCTTTGCCCGCAAAGCGATCAGTTCGGTCTGGCGGTTGAGCTCGCTCTTCAACACGATACCTTCATTGACGATCGCCGCTACGCCATCGACAAACACGCCCGTGGTCGACATCTCTGCCGCAAGCGCGCTTACGCACAACGGTGTGAGTAGCAATGACATTATTAAGGTGTTGGATTTATTCATAAAAATGGTCACAGTTGATCGGCCTGCAGGTCGCCAGGCAGTCTGGTTTGGTCAAAACGATTGCGAAAAACAATAGCGACTCGATGTCGGTCAGGCCATCAGTCTACCGTAGACGAATAGCCAAGAATACCTTGTTCGAGGAGTTGGTCCGCAGCCGTACCCACGCTCATCATTCCCTTCAATATCAGTTGCAGACCGATCGACGAGTCCGTGGTTCCGTCACGGGTCGAAATATAGCGCCGAGTGACCAGCCGGAAGCCCCAACAGCAGCTCTCAAACTCGAGGCCATAGAATTGCTCCAGGGTCCGGTCATCGCGGAAAGAGTAGTTGTATCGACCGACAAAATTCCATTTCTTCGATAACGGCCAGGACCACGACACATCACCCTGCTCGATGGATTGCCTACGAAAGCGATATGCGAAATTCAGAATCTTGTTCGATTGTGGACGATACTGAAGGCGGGCTTCAAATCGTGTCGTGCCATTC